>Ga0335394_10003693_pt1 | contig 17393 bp, 14 predicted proteins | sample MAT03_FD_205741 | JGI IMG/M metagenome (GOLD analysis project Ga0335394, IMG submission 205741) | Freshwater microbial communities from Lake Fryxell liftoff mats and glacier meltwater in Antarctica - MAT-03 (spades assembly) (version 2) ... | reverse complement strand
CGTGCCAGCAAAGCCGCGCGCGACGCACGAAACGTGGCTTTTCGGCGTCGGTGCGGGACCCGCGTTCGACGTCGGCGGCGCGTCTGTGGACCTGCTCGGGACGGCGCGACTTCGCCTCGGCGATCGTTTCGCGATGGGCGCGTTCGTCGCGGTTCCGCTCACCGCGACGACCGTCGAGGGCACGGTGGGCGCGGCCGACGTCCGAACAGGCGCGATCGGCGCCGACTTCGCGCTGGTCTTCGATCTCGCGGGCGGCGACGTGTTGATCATGCCGTCGCTCGGCTTCGGCGGCGCGGTCCTGACGACGACTGGTGATGCGCCTGCGCCGTACAGCGCCAAGAGCGACTCGGCCGTGTCGGCGATGGGCTTTGGTCGCGTCGAGATCGCCCCGCGGATCGCCGGACCGATTCGTCTTTCGTTGCAGGGGCTGCTCGGCCTGGCGATCCCCCCGGTCGCGGTGCGCTTCGCCGGCCAGGAGGTCGCGACCTGGGGTCAGCCCTGGGCTGCAGCCACGCTCGGAGCCAGCGTTGGATGGTGAGGCGTGTCTCTCGCGCCTGGACCGCGGACCGAGGGTCGCGGCCACTGATGTCCACCATGGCTCGCCATCGCAACTTCGCGTCTTCCTGGTTCCTGATCGGCGCCACGCTCTCGGCCTGCAACGCGACCGTCGATCCGATCGGCGGCGGCCCGTCGAGCGCTTCTACGGGTTTCGACAGCTCCGCCGTGGCGACCGCAGCGAGCACGGGCGGCACCGCCGGCGGCGGAGGGATCGGCACCGGCGGCAGCGGCGGATCCGGGATGGGCGGCGCGCCCGACGGCGGCGGCACCTCCATCTCGATCGCGCTCTACGACAGCGAGCTGTTTGGAGGAGGCTCGAGCGTGACGGTCGCCACTGGAACGGGTGTCGGGGGCGCCGGCGGCTTCGAGTCGGGCGTGACGACCGGCTCCGGAAGCAGCGGCGGCTCGAGCGGCGGCAGCGCGGAGGGCGAGCGGCTCTTCCTCATCATCGATGACGGGCAGCTGTCGTGTGCAGCGCCATTCGATGCTGTACCCGACGACTGCAGCACGGCGCCGCGCGCGCTCATCGGCTTGCCGCCAGCGTATCAGGAGCGGCCGGGCACGTATGCCCTCTCGGATTCGCTCATCGTCACGCAGTATTTTTGCGGGGACGAGGGCGCTCCGTTCCTCGAGGGCACGATCCAGATCTCCTCGTTCGGCAGCGAGCAGATCGTCGCGACGCTCGCGGATACCTCTCCGCCCGGCCTCGACGGCAGCCACACCATCCTCCGCTGCACGCCGTTCATTCCCCTGAGCAATCGCGCCATCTCCTACTTTGCGAACAATCCTCCCGACGGCGGAGCAGGCGGCGGCACGAGCGTCGGAACGACCAGCGGCGGCGGTGACGACTCGTTCGTCTTCAACCTCTCGAGCCACGCCCAATCATGCGCGGAGCCATCTGGCGATCCGCCTGGTCCTGGCGAGATCGTCTACGACTTTTACATCCACATCCCGCCTGCCTACCTCACCCCGGGGACCTACTCGCTGTCCGATCCGCTCATCGGCGTGACCCGCTACGAGATGTCGTCCAACACGGGCTCGGTAGCGTCGGGCGGCTCCGACACCCCGGGGACGCTCACGATCCTCGAGATCACCGACGTTTATGTCGATGCGCGGATCGAGGGAACGGGCTTCGACTACGCCGACGGCGAGGGGCAAATCCCCCGCTGCGGGTTCTGATCTTCGGCCCGCCGACCGACGCACGAATTTGTCGGTCCGGGGTGGACCTTCCCACGACCAACCCGGCCACTCCGAGAATGAACCCGCCAATGAGGAAGGTCCCCGAGGGGCCGACCGGGGCGGCAAACCGCGACGACGAGGTCGATGACGCGCGCTGCGCGTGACCTTGGTTTCGTTGGACCTCCAACCTATTCACTTCGAGAGATCATCATGAGCCTCATCCGCACCACCTCGCTCTCCAAGCTCACCGCGCTGATCGCCCTCGCGGCGGGTGGCGCGTTCCTCTCCGCCTGCGACTCCACCGTCGAGGGCGGTGGCGCCGGCGGTGGCGACGAGGAGTCTTCCTCGGTCACTGTCGGCCAAGGTGGCTCGGACGCGGGCGTCGGCGGTAGCGAATCCAGCTCCGTCTCGTCGGTCGGGGGCTCGGATCCAGGCGCAACGTCCATTGCGCTCTTCGGCCACGAGATCCCCGATTACGGCGGCGGCGAAGGATCCTCGGTGAGCGTCGGCGTCGGCGGACACGAGGAGACGACCGTCACCACGGTCGGCGCGGGCGGCTCAGGCGAAGGCGGCTACGGCTCGGCGGTCGGCACCACTGGCGTGGGCGGTACCACTGGCGTGGGCGGTTCGTCGGGCGAAGGCGGCTACGGCTCGTCGGGCGTCGGCGGTGGCGACCCGGGTTGGGATTCCGATCGGCTGTTCCTCTTCATCTCCGAGGAGCTGCTGAGCTGCCAGGATCCGTTCGGCTACGACGACAGCTGCGGCCCGCGCCAGGTTCGCGCCGACATCGGGCTGCCCACCGAGTACCAGCAGGTCGGCACCTACTCCCTGCTCGACCCCGCGATCACCGCGATTTTTAGCGAATGGGAAGGCGATGGAGAGATCTGCTCGGGCGGCGGTGGCTCGTTCCAGGACGGCATCCTCGAGGTTCTCGCGATCGACGACGCCCAGATCCGGGTCCGCCTATCTGGCACTTCGCCGTCTGACTTGGATGGCGAACACACCATCTTGCGCTGCAGCGCGCCCCCGCCGGCCGAAGTGACGAGCGCTATCGCGTTCACCCCGGGGGATGTGCCCCCGGGCGAGTCGGCGACTGTCGTGGGGAGCGGCGGCGGGCCGGGCGACGAGGTCATCGCCCTCGACTTCGCCGACCACGTGCAGCTCTGCACCGACCCGTACGCCCCTCCGGGTCCGGGCCAGCGGTTCCAGGACTTCATCGTGTACTTGCCCTTGGGCTACCTGACGCCCGGCAGCTACAGCCTGTCGGACCCCAGTATCCAGACCAACTACCTGCAGTTCGAGGAGAACGCGGTCGCCACGGGTGGCGGGCCGGGCCAAACCGGGACGCTCACCATCTTCGCGGTGACCGACTCGACCATCGACCTCGAGCTGACCGGCACCGGCTACGACTTCGCCGACGGTGCCGGCCAGGTCCCGCGCTGCAACTGATTCAACCCACTCCCTGCCGGACCCCCGCCACCCGCCCGCCGCACCCCCGGCCGTTGCGCGCCCCCCAGGGGCCGATTAGGGTCTGGGCCCCTCCTGGCAGGCCGGAATGCCGGCCGCTTCCGCGTGTTGCCTCTCGTTCGGAGAAGCTCACGCCGGCCAAGCACCTCGTCGGGCGGGCAGCGCCATCATGCTCAACTGGATCAAGAAGCTCTTCGGGACGTCGCACGAGCGCACCGTCAAGCGGATGCAGCCCAAGGTCGCGAAGATCGGGCAGCTCGAGGCGGAGCTTTCGAAGCTCTCGGACGCCAAGCTCCAGGCCAAGACGCCCGAGCTGAAGCAGAAGCTCGAAAACGGCGCGACCGTCGACGATCTCCTCATCGAGTCGTTCGCCGTCTGCCGCGAGGCGAGCAAACGCGTCCTGAAGATGCGGCACTACGACGTGCAGCTCATCGGCGGCATGGTCCTCCACCAGGGCTCGATCGCCGAGATGCGCACCGGCGAGGGCAAGACTCTCGTCGCGACGCTGCCTTGCTACCTCAACGCGCTCGAGGGCAAAGGCGTCCACGTCGTCACGGTGAACGACTACCTCGCGCGTCGCGACTCCGAGTGGATGGGCAAGCTGTACGGCTGGCTCGGCATGGAGACGGGCGTCGTCGTCAACCAGCAGAACGATTCTGAGAAGCGCCACGCGTACCGCTCGGACATCACGTACGGCCAGAACAACGAGTTCGGCTTCGACTACCTGCGCGACAACATGAAGTTCAGCGCGCTCGACTACATGCAGCGCCCGCTGCACTACGCGATCGTCGATGAGGTCGACTCCATCCTGATCGACGAGGCGCGCACGCCGCTCATCATCAGCGGGCAGGGCGAGCGCTCGAGCGAGAAGTACAAGGTCGTCACCGATCTCATCCCGCGCTTCAAGAACGAGGAGCACTTCAACCTCGACGAAAAAGCGCACCAGGTGACGCTGACCGACGAGGGCGTGGAGCTCGCCGAGGATCTGCTGCTCAAGGCGAAGATCATCACCGGCTCGAACCTCTACGACGCCGAGAACCTCGAGACGCTGCACATCCTCAACCAGTGCTTGCGCGCGCACACGCTCTACAAGCGCGACGTCAATTACCTGGTCCGCGAGGGCAAGGTCATGATCGTCGACGAGTTCACCGGGCGCGTGCTTGCCGGTCGCCGCTGGAGCGACGGCCTGCACCAGGCGGTCGAGGCGAAGGAGAACGTCCGCATCCAGGAAGAGTCGCGCACGATGGCGACGATCACCTTCCAGAACCTGTTCCGCATCTACAAGAAGCTCTCGGGCATGACCGGCACCGCCGACACCGAGGCGGCCGAGTTCGGCACGACGTACAACCTCGACGTCATCACCATCCCGACCAACAAGAACATCCAGCGGCTCGATCAGCAGGACACCGTCTACAAGACGGAAGCCGAGAAGTTCCGCGCGGTCATCGCCGACATCATGGAGCACCACGAGGTTGGCATCCCGATCCTCGTCGGTACGACCAACGTCGACAAGAGCCAGGCGCTCAGCCGGATGTTGACCAAGGCGAAGATTCGCCACCAGGTCCTCAACGCCAAACACCACGAAAACGAGGCGTTCGTAGTCGCGCAGGCCGGCGCCAAGGGCTCGGTCACCGTCAGCACCAACATGGCGGGTCGCGGTACCGACATCGTCCTCGGCGGCAACTCCGAGATGATGGCGAAGATCGAGTTCAAGGAAGGCAACCGCATCCCCGAGGCCGAGCCCGAAGCGTTCGAGCAGCTCGTCGCTGACATCAAGAAGAAGTGCGAAGCCGAGGGCGACGAGGTCCGCGAGCTCGGCGGCCTCTACATCATCGGCACCGAGCGCCACGAGTCGCGCCGCATCGACAACCAGCTGCGCGGTCGCGCCGGCCGCCAGGGCGACCCGGGCGCCAGCCGCTTCTATCTGTCGCTCGAAGACGACCTCATGCGTATCTTCGCGGGCGACCGGGTCAAGAACCTGATGGAGCGCATGGGCATGCCGGACGACGAGCCCATCGAGCACCCCTGGGTGACCAAGAGCGTCGAGAACGCGCAGAAGAAGGTCGAGGAGCGCAACTTCGACATTCGCAAAAACCTGCTCGAGTACGACGACGTGATGAACTCGCAGCGCAAGACGATCTACGCCTTGCGCCAGGCCCTGCTGCTCGGGCGATACGCGCCCGAGGTGGTCGACGACGACGGCAAGGCCACCGGCGAGCGTCGCAAGGTGAAGACCGATCCGCGTCTCGCCGAGCTGGTTCTGCCCCACGTCGGCAACTTCCTCGGCATGCACTGCGAGCCGCCGATCACCCCGCGCGACAAGGACGGCAACGACAAGGTCCTCACCCGCAAGGACTTCGAGAAGGCCGACAAGAAGGGCGCGAAGCTCGTCGAGACCGAGCAGCTCCAGAAGATCCTCTACGCCGGCTGGCAGCAGTTCCCCGGCTGGGGCGTGAAGGTTCAGTTCGAGGGGCGCGAGGACAAGGTCGTCGAGATCTACGACGAGCTGGCCGACCTCGTCCCGTGCGCGCTCAGCGAGCAGCGCGACCGCGTGCTCGATCTGGTCGATCGCATCCTTGGCGCGATGGTGGAGGAGTCGTGCCCGTCACGAAAGCCGCCGGAGGAGTGGGATTGGGGCGGCGTCTTCGAGGGCTTCAAGGAGCTGTTCGGTGTCGAGCTGCCGGACGACATCGCCGAGGTCGGCGACCAGGAGCTGCTCACGCGTGATCTCTACAACCGCGCCGAGGCGATCCTCGTCAAGCGCGAGGAGGACATCGGCACCGAGCTGTTCTTGCGCATCTTCCGCAACGTCTACCTCGAGGAGCTCGATCAGGCGTGGGTCGAACACTTGACCGAGATGGAGCACTTGCGCGACGGCATCGGTCTGCGTGGCTACGGCCAGAAGGACCCGAAGCAGGAGTACAAGAAGGAGGGCTACAACATCTTCGTCAACATGGTGGCGAAGGTGTCCTCCACCGTCGTGCAGAAGGTCTTCGCGATGGAGGTGAACCGTGCGGAGCAGGAGCACGAGGAGGAGGAGTCCGACCTGCTTCGCCAGGCGGAGGAGCTCGCGCGTCTGGTCGCCCGCCACGAGCAGCAGCTTCCCCCCGGCGCGGCCTCCGATGATCCGGTGCGCGACGATCCCGATGCGCTCGGCGGCGACGCGGAGTGCCCCTGTGGCAGCGGTCGACCGTTCGGCGTCTGCCACGGGGTCGACGAGCTGGTCGATGCTGGTGGCCGCGAATCGTCGGATGACGACGTGACCGAAGCGCCCGCCCCGGTTGCCGTGGCCCCCAAGGCGGCGGCCCCCGTCGACGCCGAGCAGGAGTGCATCTGCGGGAGCGGAAAGCCATTCAACCAGTGCCACGGCAAGCCCGACGAAGACGAGTCGGGCTCGCAGGAAGCGCAGCTTTGAGTCGGTTGCTCTCGACGTCGAAGAAGCCTGCGCCGCGCTCGAAGTCGAGCGCGGCGCCGGCGAAAAAGAAGCCCGGCGCGGCCAAGGGACGGGCCAAGGCGGATCGCCCGGCAGCGCGTGCGGCCAACGTCGTTCGTGTCTCGGTCGAGCGCGGCGCGGCCGCGGCAGGGCTCACCAGCGCCGGTCTGCAGAAGCGCGCCGAGCGGATGCTCGACGTGCTCGATCTGAGCGGGGTGGAGCTATCGGTGGCGCTCGTCGGCGACGAGACGATCCGCCAGCTGAACGCCGAATGGCGCAAGAAGGACAAACCGACCGACGTCCTGTCGTTCCCCATGCTCGACGACGCCTCGGCGCTCGCCACGTCCAATGGCGATCCCGGCGCGCGCATGATCGGCGACGTGATCATTTCGACGCCAACCGCGACGCGGCAGGCCAAGGAGCGACGCGCGACGCTGGCAGACGAGATCGGCGTGCTGCTGTCGCACGGCGTGCTCCATCTGTTCGGCTTCGATCACGAAAGTGACGACGACGAGCGCGAGATGAACGCCTATGCCGGCGTCCTCGCCGCCGCAGCGGTGAGCCGCTTGCCGATGCGCCTCAAGCTCGTGCCCGTCCGTCGCTGAGGCGCGGGCGCGAGAGGCCCACAACGGGCCTCAGGGGCAGTTGTGCTGGCCGAGATCGGAGAAGGTGTCCTCGGGGAAGCCGTCCCACTCGGTCCCAGGATTGAACGCGTCGCCGCCGTTGGTGTCTCCCTCGAGCACCGAACACTTGCGGCGCAGCGTCGTGTTCTCCGACGAGGTCTGCCCGCTGCCCCACGTGTTGTCCTCCCCGATACGGCCGAAGATGTCCTTCGTGTCGCCGTCGCAGATGAGCGCGACCACGTCGTCGCCGCTGTGCTGCACGTCGGCGCTGGTCTGATCGCACCGCCCCGGTTCGCCGAAGTTCGACTGGCAGATGACGAACACGTTTCCCGACAGGAGATTGACGTCATCGAGGAACAGCTCGGGCAGCGAAGAGGTCGCGCCGTTCTGGTAGCGGTCGAGGTGGCAGTTGCCAAGATCCACCGAGGTCGACCCGGCGTTGTAAATCTCGAGAGCCTTGTTGTTGCCCGAGCCCTCGACGTACTCGCTGAAGAAGACGGTTCCCGGCTCGATCTGGCCGGTGCTCGTCGAGCTCATCGCGCTCGAGGATGCGCTGCTCGACGACACGCTGGTCGATATGCTGGAGCCGCTGCCGGTCGAGCCCTGCGGTGCGCCGCCGTCGCCGCCCTGTCCGGTCGGCTGACCACCCTCGCCGGATGCGCCCTGGCCGTTGCCGCCCTCGCCCGACCCACCGGGGCCGGAGCCGCCGCGCCCGGGGCCGTCGCCTCCTGAGCCGGTACCGCCCGACCCCAGGCCTCCGGGGCCTTGCGCCCCCTCGGCACAGGCCGCCGCAAGAAGGAGCGCGACGAAGGTGCAGGCCACGAAGAAGCGCGACATTTGGAGCGGTCTAGCACTGCCGCGCGGCCGCGACCCGCGACGATTGGGCGACATCTTGCTCACGAACTTGCTCACGTAGCTCTCGTAAGATCCCGCTTGCGACCACCGCGGCTGCAGATCAGAAATCGCCCTGGAGGGAGGCGCCCGGTCCCGTGACCCGCAGCTGGACGCGCCCCGTCCGTTCGGAGGACGCGCTGGTCAGGTCGATGATCCCCCAGGTCGCTCCACCGGCCAGCGCGGCGCCACCGACGATGAGCGTGATGGTCGAGACCAGGGCGAGGGTCTCGGCGCCGTCCTGTTGATCGACCGCGTCACGCTGCGAGGGTGCATCCTCGGCGTCGCTGTTCTTGCCGAGCGCCAGGACGCCCACGACGGCGCCCACGCCCATTACGACCGCGCCGGATCCAGCGATCACCCAAGGGACGAGGTTCGGCCCTGACTCGTCGACGACCTCGACACGTGGCTCCGCGGCGCGTTCGCGATCCGCTCGTGCCTTGCGGTCCGCCTCGGCGGCGGCTTGGGCGGTCGCTTCGGCAGCCTGAGCCGCCTCTGCGATCTTCGCGTTTAGCGCGGCGATCCTCCCCTCGACCTCGAGGCGGTCGGGCGCGCCGGGCGCGCTGCCGAGGTATCTCTCGTAGGCCGTGACCGCCTCGGCGAGCTGCCCTTTGGCCTCATGCGCGCGCCCGATGTTGTAGAGCAACACCGGCTCGGCCTTGATCGCGTAGGCCTCCTTGAGCAGGAGGACGGACTCGTCGAATCGGCCCTCTTTGTAGGCGATTTTGCCGCGATCGAAGAGGACGAGCGCGCGCCTCGCGTCCTCGTCTGGCTTGGCGAACGCGACCGATGGCGAAAGGACCACACCGAGGACGGCGGCGACCGCGATGGCGGCGATGCCGATGCCGCGCACGATGTCCAAGTGCTGCGCCATCGGGAGGCCGAGGCTAGTGCACCTCGCGTCCGCCGCACCAGCCGCCATTTCTGGCCGCTTGCTCGTCGTGACGCGGCTCAGTCGAAGCGCGTGAAGCCGCCGTCGGGCTTCTTGGGCGGAGGTGTCTTCTTCGGGGGATTCTTCGGCGGGTTCTTGGGATTCGGTGTGGGGCCGAGCGGAGGTGCCTCGGCGGAGGGTGCAGCCGAAGCGCTCGTGGAGGGCGCCGCCACGGTCGCGGCGCTCGGAGCGCCAGGCGCATCGGCGCTCACCGCCGCGGGCCCCGACATGGCGAGCCGCACCGAAAGACGCTGGTCCTGGTCGGGCACGACCGTCTCGTGCGCGACGATGAAGCCGTCCTTGTGCAGCTCGATGGCGACGGCGTCGGTGCCGCGTGGAAGCTCGACCCGCACCGGCGTTCGTCCCGAAGTTGCGCCGCCAATCCGCACCTCGGCGTCGGGCGGGACACTCGTGAGCTCGACGCCGATCAGGGTGGCGGTCGGCGCCGCCGTCGGCTCCGACGTCGCAGCCGTAGCACCCCCGCCGGAGGCGCGCGGCGGCCTGATGCCAACGTAGATCGCCGCGCCGATCGCGGCCGCGGTGAGCAATGCGAGGCCGACCACGAGCGGCCCGCGCGGTCGCGAGACGGTTGCACCCGGGTCACGCGGATCGCGCGGAACAAGCGCCCCGGCCCCGCTCGCGTGCGACGGCGTGAGCTGCGAGGTCTGCACGACGGCATAAGGCGTGTGCACGCCGGAGTTCGATGCCGAGCCGCTCCGTTCGCGCGCCGCGGGCGACTTCGGATCGAGCAGCGATCGCAGCGAAGGGTCGCCGACCGGGATGCTCGCCACCGCCGAACCGCCCTGGATGGCCAAGAGCGCCGCCTTCTTCTCCGCGATGCGGTCGGCAAAGAGCCAGCCCATCACCGCCGACAGCTCCTCCTCCGGCGAGTCGTCGACGGGCTGCGCGCGGATCCACGCGAGCAGATCGCGGCGCATCACCGCGCCGCTCGGATAGCGATCATTGCGATCGCGGGCGAGCGCCTTCATCACGATGACCTCGAGATCGGCGGGGTAACCTGCGACCACGGCGCTGGGCAGCTTGATCGGATCCTCCGTCACGGCACGCAGGATCAGCAGATCGTTGTCGCGGTCGAATAGGCGATGCCCAGTCGTGACCTCATAGAGGACGATGCCGAGCGCGAACACGTCGGCGCGGCGATCGAGCTGCTCGGCGCGACACTGCTCGGGCGCCATGTAAGCGAACTTGCCTTTGACGTGACCTGTCTGGGTGACCGAGCTGGAACTCTTGCCTTTGGCGATCCCGAAATCGATGACCTTGACCTGACCGTCGTAGAGAACGAACAGGTTGTGAGGCGACACGTCGCGATGCACGACCTCCAGCGAGACGCCGTCGGGGCGCGTGAGCTCGTGCGCCGCATGCAGGCCGGCTGCGGCCTCGGCCACGACGTGCGCGCCGAGGCGCAGCGGCATGGCGCGGCGATGCTTGCGGATCCCGCGGAGGACCGAGGAGAGGCTCTCGCCCTCGAGGTACTCCATGACCAGGTAGAGCTCGCCGTCGTCTTCGCCCAGCTCGTGAACGGCGACGACGTTGCGATGCCGAACGTTGGCGACGATGCGCGCCTCGTCGAGGAACATCTGCCGGAAGTCGGGGATGCGGCTGTAGTGCGGCAGGATGCGCTTGAGCACGACGGGCCGCTCGAAGCCACTCGGCCCACGCACGCGCCCGAGCAGCACCTCGGCCATGCCACCGGTCGCGAGGGGGCCGACGATCTCATATCGCCCGAGCGCCGCCTGTTGCTGGGCCCCCTGCAACACCACAGCACATGGTACCCGCCGACCGGGTGGAGGCCAATTCTCCCGAGCGCAGCTCAGGGCAGGACGTTGTAGTCGTCGAACACGACGGTTGCGACCGCGGGAGCACCGTCGGAGGAGAGGGCGAGCCGAGCATTCACGCCCATGGTGTCGTCCCCGACGATGTCCACCGCCTCGTCCCAGCACACGCCGTCCGCCGAGGTGCCGAAAACCAGAGAGCCGTCCTCCTCGCGGATCCGCAGATAACGGTGCACGAGAGGATCGTACGTGGTCGCCGAGACGACCGAGCTCCCGTCGCGGACCTGGAGCGTCCCTTCGATGACCCCCATGGTCCACCCCGAGGGCGCTCCTTGGGGGCCTATCGAGAGCCGCCCGTAGATGTCTGCGGCATCGGGGACGCCGAGGAGGCGGATGGTGATCGCGCAGCCCACCATGTCGAACCCCGGCGCGAACGCCGCAAGCGGCGACGCGGCGGCCATGGTGATCGTGAAGCGGCTGTCCTCCACGTCGAATGCCGTCGCAGCGCCGGCGAAGGTCCAGTCTTCGACAAAGGACACGGGATCGTCGAAGGTGTCGAAGAAGTCGCCGCACATCGGCACGTCGGTGGTCTGATCGGGCGAGCAGCCGCCCTCGCCGCCTCCGGCGCCGCCCGTCCCGCTGCTGGTGGTCGCGAGCCCGCCTCCGCCGCCCTCTCCACCGGTCGCGCCTCCGCCGCCGCCGTCCCCGTCCCCGCCTGCTCCGCCATCGCCGGCCGAGCTGCTCTTGGCGGAGCCGCTGCTCGTATCGGGCGGCCCGCCACCTTCGCCGGCCGAGGCCACACTGCTTGCGATCGACGACGAGCCGTTCGCGACGTCACCCTTGACGCAGGTGTCGGCGGCGTCGCAGCTGTAGCCCTCGGTGCAAGGGCAAGCGCGCCCTTCGAGGTCGATGTCGGGCAGGATGCAGGCTCCCAAGCTCATCGACGCGCCGAGCGCAGCGACGCCGGCTCGCCAGAATCTCGCCTCGTTCTGGCCCATCGCCACTCGAGGCTAACCCCTCGAAGCGCCGTTGTGGGCGCAAGACTCGTCCGAGCTGACCGGTAGGCGTAGGCTCTGCGGGCTCATGGAGTTCAAGATGCTGCGAAGCCTTCGCTGGGTCGTGCTGCTCGTCGTCTCCGCCTCGCTCGCCTTGTGGGCGACGGGTTGCTCCACGCCGGAGGCGCCGACGCTCACCGCCGAGAAGGTCGTCGTGACCAAGTCCGGGCCTACCGGGCTCGACATCGAGGTGACGCTCGCCGCGAAGAACCCGAACTCGATCAAGCTCACCGCGCGATCGATCAAGGCGAAGGTCACCATCAACCAGTCGACCGAGCTGGCGGAGGTCACCGTTCCCACGAAGATCTCGCTGCCCGCCAACAAGTCGACGCAGCTGGTCGTCCCGGTGAAGGTCCAGTGGGGGGCGGCTGCTGCGCTCGCCCTCGCTGCGCTGAATGCGCCGACGGTGCCCTTCACGATGAAGGGGACGGCGAATGTCGGCGGTGACAGCCTGAACGTCGACCTGCCGTTCACCGTTCACGGCACGCTGACCCGCCAGCAGCTCATCGATGCCGCTCAGGGAGCGCTTCCCAACATTCCGGGCCTGTTCTGAGCTGCCGCCCGGCCGGTCACACGGCGGCTGACCTCGCGGGCCGCCGACCCGGCTCAGCTCGGGGCGCGGTAGGTCGCGACGGCCTTGTAGTGCATCACGGATGCGCAGCGCGCCGAGCCGACCTGACCCTCACAGGCGTGCGAGCCCTCGAAGGTCGCTTTCTGGGAGCGCAGCGCGCGCATCACCTCGGAGGTCACGTCGTGGCCGCCCTCCTTGCATGCGCGGTCGTTGCACCCGACGACGAAGAGCGCCGGAGCGTGCTCCACCACGACGCGGCGAATGTGCGACGAGCTGACCGTGCCGTGCTCGCGGCGTTCCTCGACATCCATGCGCAGGCTCTCCAGCGCCGGGACCTCCGCGACAAGCCGGGGGGCTTCGTCCTCGCGCTGACGGCGGGCGGCGGCCCGTTGGGCGGCCTCGGAGTTGCGTCGGGGGTTCATCATGGGGTGCAGAGGAGCCTATCACCCCCGCCTCGCGAGCGTTTCTCGACTCACCCCTTGCCCGCCGGCCGTTTGCTGGGTATGCCGCGGCCTCTAAACGTACTGAACTGCCTTCACGGAGGACCTCATGGCGGCCAGCAAGTTGACGAAGACGCAGTTCATCTCGGCCCTGTCCGAGGGCTCGGGCCTCGACAAGAAGGCCGTTGGCGCCCTGCTCGATGCCCTCACGAAGCTCGTGAAGGAGCAGCTTGGCAACGGCGGACCTGGGGAGCTCACCATCCCCAACCTCATCAAGCTCAAGACGAAGGACACCCCCGCGACGCAGGATCGCGAGGGTATCGACCCCTTCACCAAGCAGCCCCGCGTCCTCAAGGGCAAGGCCGCTTCGAAGAAGGTGCTCGCCCGCCCCGTCAAGGCACTGAAAGACCTCCTCGCCTAATAAGTCCGATTGTCCGGCTACTGCGCGCCCCACCGCGTCGGTTGTCTCTCCTCAACGGCCTCATACGGCCGCCTCCGGGAGACGCCCCGGCGGCGGGGTTGCTCGCTACGCCGGCCAACCGAACGTGCGAGCGCTCTCCAAGACGGCAGACTCGTAGCGGTGCAAAAGGCTTCGATGCCCCGTGGATCGAATCCTTTCTGCGTTTCTAGGAGTGGGTCGTGGAAACGTCGCGAGCGACCCGATCCGCCGCCCGGCAGCGCGCGTGCTCACGTCCAGGAGGACGCTCCGCGCGACGCGCCACCGGCCTCGCTCGGTCTCTTCCCAGCGCCCTCCTAGGAGGGCGCTGGGAAACTGCTGCGCGCCCCGCTAGCTGCGTTGCCGGGGGCCCACCGGTCCTCAGCGTACAGGAAGTACGCTTCCGGCCGGTCCCCCCCGGCGCCTTGCTATCGGGTCGCTCGCGACGTTTCCCAGCGCCCTCCTTGAGCCCTAAAGCTGCACGGGCCCGCGGCCAAGAGCATTTAGTCAGTCGTACAGTCGTCGACCGTTCGAACCGGCGCGAACTTCACCTCGTCGAAGCGCGCGTCGAGATCGAACTTGTCGGTGAACGCGTAGGCGATGGGGCCGACCTGGAGGGTCGCCGGCAGATCACTGCGCTCGTAAGTGAAGCCGAGCTCCCAGGACTTGTCCCCGATGGGTCGCTTGTACACGCGGAAGGTACCGTCCAGCCGGCAGATGCGCAGCTCCGCGTCGGCGCTCGGCCAGGCTGGGCCCTGGACCTCGCTGTGGTCCCGCTCCGTCGTCTTCGTCTCCACGGACAGGTAGTCACCTCGATACCCGACGACGTTGAAGACGTAGCTTTCCTTGGCGTCAGCGGCGTCAGAGGCTGGGTCTCGCGCGATGAGCCCGCCGAACTGGTAGCCAACGTCGACTGGCTTGTCGGGGTCGCTTGCCTTGTGCGCGCGCACTGTGCTCGAGACCTTGAAGTTGCCTTTCACGAGCTTCACGAGCCCTGATCCTTGATCCGCCTTGTACCAAACGGTGTTCTTCGTCGGCTTCATGAACAGCCGTCCGCCATCCAGCCTCCGATCGAACGAGGCGCCGTTGAGGACTGCCCAATCGGGTGAGAGCTCCTTGCCGGTGAAGTCGTCGTCAAAGCTCGTGACCTCAGCGGGCGCGAGAGGCTCCCGGCATGCGACCGACGAGGAGGCCAGCAAGACGATCGCAAGCAGACGTGCCATGTCGGGACTATGCCGAGGGCCACCGGACTCGTCACCAAGGAACTCGGGAAGTGGGGCTTCGAAACTCCTTCAAGAACGTGTGGATCGCCTCCTGAAGAAGCGCCTGCTGCGCCAGCTCCGTGAAGGTGTGGTCGGCGTTCTCGAGGTAGTGCACCGTGAGCGCGTTCCCAAAGTCGACGTCGCGAAAAGCGTCGCGGAACTGTTCTGCGTAGTTGTAGAGCATGGTCCTGGCGCCCGAGTGGATGACACACAGCGTGAGCCCCCGGCGCAACATCACGCGGAGATTCTGCGCGACGCGGTCCCGAGGTGGGAAGTCACGCCAGTACTGCGGCTGGGGCCCAGAGAGCAGCAGCTCGTCATGGCCGTCCTCGGTCAGTCGTGGAGGCGGCTGGGAGGGCGACGGCGGCGACGGTGACGGCGGCGGTGGCGGCGAGGGTCGGCGAACCGGTACGACGCGGCGCAACAATCCCGAGACACTCCGCTCGGCGAGGCGGCCAAGGCTCCCCGGGGCGAGCACGCGTCGTGCGTAGTATCGGGCGAAGAATCCTGGCGTCTTGTAGGCGTAGCCGTCCAGCAGAACGAGACCCACGACGCGTTCGTCACGGACACCGGTTTCGAAAGAGTTGTCGGCGCCGGAGCAGAGCCCCATCAAGATGAAGCGAGTGACCCCGCGCGTCTTCTCGAGGTGATCCATCACCGCGCGCGTGTCGGCCACCCATCGATCTTCGAAGCCCGCAGTGTCACGTCGCGCGTCGGAGTCCCCCACTCCTGAGAGGTCGAAGCGCAGCCCACCGAGCCCTAGCTCGGCCGCGCTACGCGTCGCAAGCACCGCCGCACGACCTGGGCCGACACGGGGGAGGAGCCCCGAGTTGAGGACGACGAGAACAGGCTGGTTCTTGTCGAGCCCCTGCTCAGGCTCGCTCAGGATACCAACGAGCGCGGGGCTCTCTCCGACGGTGAGGACCTTCTCTCGGATCATTTCTCCCCCAGGGTCGCGATGATCGCGTCGATCGCCTCGCTCGGGACGAGAGACGAATTCACTGCCTCGTCACTGTCCCAGCTCTGCGAGACCGGAAGCCGCGAGAAGCGGGAGCGTGGGACGAGCGACGGCAGCGCCGCCTCGAACGCCCGCTCGTCCTCGCCCTCAGCCGTCACCAGTGCGACCGCGCAGCGTGCGTTCGGCGAAGGACCCTTGGTGAGGTCGATGGCTCGCACTGCGTCAGCGAGCTCACGCGAAATCGGAAAGCCGAGCGCCTCGCCGTCCTTGGCGAAGGGTGCAGTGCGGCGGCGAGGGAGCTCGGCACGCAAGAACTCCTCGTGGCGGCGCCGCAGCTCGACGAGGTAGCTGGCGCCGCGCACGACCGGCTCCCACAAGACGATCTTGTCGATGTCTTTTCGGTCCTGGGCGGCAAGCCAGGCGAGGGCTGCGCCGAGGCGTAGCCCCACGAGAGACACTCGTGCGACCCCGGTCCTGTCGCGGAGCTCGTCGATCGCGGTGCGAGTGTCCTCCACCCAAGCCTGCAAACGGGCGTCGGCGAAGTCGCCGGCGGAGTCGCCGGTGCCTCCGAGATCGAAGCGGAGCGTGTGAAATCGATCGCGCGCGAGCCGCAGGCCGAGCTGGCGAATGGCACGATGAGCCCGCAGCGCCTCTTGTCCCAGCGGCGGAACCAACACGATCGCGGTATCGCGCGCAGACTTTGCGGGCGGGCTGTGCGCACCGAAGAGCGGACGGTCGGACGAGCCGAAGAAGAAGGGAAACAACGTACCTCAGCGGAAGAAGCGGGTTCTGAGCGCGCCCAGGATCTTCTTGGACAGGCCCAAGGGGGCGGCATCGGGCAGCGGAGACGGCGGGTCGGCGCTCGCGCTCGTCGACGCGACCCGCGGCGCAGCGGAGGTCGACGAAGGCCCTCGCGATGCGTCGACCTCGGCAGCGATCTGCTCGAGTGTCGAGAACGCCATCGCACGAGGGTTGAGCCGGTGACCGGTGCGCCGCTGGACGCGGGATACGACCTGCATCGACAAGAGCGAGTGGCCGCCGAGCTCGAAGAAGTTGTCGTGAACGCCGACGCGTTCGCTCTTCAGGACGTCGCGCCAGATCTCGGCGACGAGCTTCTCTGTCTCGGAGCGTGGGGACACCACTTCGTCACTTGCAGCGACCTTGGTGTCGAAGGGGTCGGGCAGCGCTTTGCGATCGACCTTCCTGTTGTCGGTCAGGGGAAGCGCGCCCATCGCCACGAAGATGTGGGGGATCATGTACTCGGGGAGGTCGGCACGAAGGAACTTTCGCAGCTCGCTCGCAGTGGGCTCCGCGCCGCCCGAATAGACGCAATAGGCGACGATGCGTGGGTCTCCTGCGTCGTCGTCTCTCACGACGACGATGTCCTCCGAGACGCTGGGGTGGCGGCTGAGGACCGTCTCGATCTCCCCGAGCTCGATGCGAAATCCGCGGACTTTGACCTGATTGTCGGAGCGACCCAGCAAGAGGAGCTCTCCGTCGGGTCGGAAGCGCGCTCTGTCACCGGTCTTGTAGATCCGCTCGGCGGGCCTGAACGGGTCGGCGCGGAAGCGATCCTGCGTGAGATCTTCTCGGCCCCAATAGCCGAGCGCGATACCGGCACCACCGAGATAGAGGTCGCCGGGGACCCCGATCGGGACCGGCGCGAGCTCGGCATCGAGCACGTACACCGTGGTGTTGGCGATCGGGCGACCCACGGTGATATCCGCAGCGTCGGTGACGCGCTTGCAGGTCGACCAGATGGTCGTCTCCGTGGGCCCGTACATGTTCCAGAGCTC
>Ga0335394_10003690_pt1 | contig 17400 bp, 19 predicted proteins | sample MAT03_FD_205741 | JGI IMG/M metagenome (GOLD analysis project Ga0335394, IMG submission 205741) | Freshwater microbial communities from Lake Fryxell liftoff mats and glacier meltwater in Antarctica - MAT-03 (spades assembly) (version 2) ... | reverse complement strand
GGATGGCGTGCAGCATCACCAGCGTCACCTCCATCGTTGCAGCGGGATTGATCTTGCCGGTGCTGGTCTTGATGAAGTCGGCACCCGCTGCGATGGCGATGTCGCTGGCCAGTCGCACCTTGTCGTAGGTGCCTAGCTCGCCGGTTTCCAGGATCACCTTCAACCGCGCATCGCCACAGGCTTCCTTGATCGCCGCGATCTCATCGAACACGAAGTTGTAGTCGCCGCTGTGGAAGTGGCCGCGACTGATCACCATGTCGATCTCGTCCGCGCCTTCATTCACCGCGTTCGACCAGATCTCCGTGCCGTGATAGTCGGTCTGGCACAGGCGTTAGTAGGAAAGTCCGTCGTGTGGTTCTTGGTCCTCGCAGACAGTTAGCAGGGAGTTGCCCGTATGAAAAAGCCGTGAAATCCAAGCCCTCTCTAACTACGCGCAGAACGCTGCGAAAGCCCCGACAGTGCTATGCTTTCGGTGCGTTCTCCGGGGTACCATCAAGGCAAGCCTGTCCGGGCGGTAGCAACATGGAGAAGTACAGTACGTAACAAGGCGGAACCATCACAAGAGATGACCAGAAAGTTGTGGCCATTGGTAGCGCTGTCTCTGTCTTTCGCCCAAGCGAAAGGGCAGAGCTACGGCCTTCTGGTGGGCCTGCGCAACGACCACGTCCGCGCGGCTGGGTTGAATTGGGCACCATCGAACGGGATGGTGCTTGCTGCATTCGTTCCGTTCCATATCGGAAGCCGTCTTGTGCTGCGCGCCGAGGGCGGTGTATGCGCAGAACGCTACATGCACAGCAGTGAACGAGCGGGCACATCAACATACACAGTACTTAGCGCGAGTGCTGGTCTGGTCGGTCGCTACTACTTCAGCCGGATGATCTCCTGTTCCACCGGTTTGGAGTACCGACAGTACATGACCGACGGAACCGCGATCGACGGCAGCAATGGTGAAGGCTTGTTGCGGCCGAACGACATCAGCGTGCTGTTCGGCGCAGCGTACCGTTTCTCCGATGTATTCGAATTGGGCGTGCGCAATTACCAAGGCATGTTGCCTGCCGCGGACCTCGGTCCGTACGGTTGGGCGAAGCACCGATCGTGGGCGGTGATGGCCAGTTACCTGTTGAAGCACAAACCGCAGCCGTTCACGAAGCGGCGCAAGTCACGGCTACCGCCTCTTAGCACCTGCCGCTACTGAGCGGAGCCGGAAGGCGGGCGCGCCGATAGCTTTGTGCCCATGCGGATATTGGTGGTGGAAGACGAACCTAAGGTGGCAGCCTTCATCAAGCAGGGCTTGGAGGAAAGCGGTTACGACGTGCTGAGCGCTTACGATGGTTTGATGGGCAAGCGCCTCGCCCTGCAAGCAACCGTGGATATGGTACTGTTGGATGTGGTGATGCCGCTGATGAACGGGGTGGAGGTCTGCCGCGCCATACGCGAAGGCGGCGGGCGCATGCCGATCCTGATGCTCACCGCGCTGGGGACTACGGAGGACAAGGTGAACGGGTTGGATGCTGGTGCGGATGACTACTTGGTGAAGCCCTTTGAGTTCAAGGAACTGTTGGCCCGCGTGCGTTCACTTACGCGGCGCAACACCTTGGTGCAGGAGCAGGCTGAACGCTTGGCCTATCACGGGTTGGAGCTGGACCTGGCGAAGAAGGAAGCCGTGCGCGACGGCAAACGCATCGCACTTACGGCAAAGGAGTTCGCCCTGCTTGAATACCTCATGCGCCATGCGGATCGCGTGCATTCGCGGGCACAACTGTGCGAGCACGTATGGGACATCGATTTCGATACCGGCACGAACGTGGTGGATGCGTACATCAAGCTGGTGCGCAAGAAGGTGGATAGGGACTTCGAACCGAAGCTGATCCACACCCGTGTTGGCATGGGCTACATTCTTACGGCACAGCCATGACGATCCGCACGCGACTGGCCGTGCAGTTCATGCTTCTCGCCTCGTTCATCCTTGGCGGAGCGTTCATCGTGGTCTATGTGTCCTCGGCCAACTATCGTGCGGAGGAGTTCATGGGTCGTTTGAAGGACCGCGGGAACAACACAGCAAAGCTGCTGATCCAAGTGGATGAAGTGGATGAACACCTGCTGGCGAAGATCGAACGTGACAATCCGGTGCGCCTGCCCGAGGAGTCCATCATACTCTTCGACCACCACAACGAGGTGATCTTCCGCTTGGGCAACGTGAAGGTGGCACCCATCGAAACTTCCTTTCTCGACCGTGTCCGAATGGAAGGGGAGATCCAACAGGAATTCGATGAGCGGGAACAAGTCGCCTTCCTGTTCAGCGACCGGTACGATCGGTTCGTCATCGTGGCATCGGGTCGTGATATCTATGGCCGTAGCAAGTTGCGCAACGCAGGGCGCGTGATGATCGCCACCTTCCTCATCGGTCAAGTGCTCATCTTCCTGGTCGGACGTTTCTATGCGCAGCGGGCACTTTCACCGGTGCAACGCCTCATACACGACATCGAGGACATCAGCGCAGCGAACCTGTCGCGCCGGGTGCAGACCGGCAATGAGCGGGACGAGTTGGCGCAACTCGCACGATCGTTCAATACGTTGCTGGACAACCTGCAGACCAGCTTCCAATCGCAGAAGAACTTCATCGCGAACGCTTCGCACGAAATGCGCACGCCGCTCACCGCGATCTCAGGCCAGTTGGAGGTGTTGATGTTGAAAGCGCGTTCACCCGAAGAGTACGGCACAACACTGAGCTCGATACTGGATGATATGCACGCCTTGAATCGACTGGCCGATCGGCTGCTGATGATGGCCCAAGCGGAGAACAAGGCGCCTGCTTCCACCTTCGCACCGGTGCGCATGGACGAGGTGTTATGGCAGGCGCGGGCGGAGGTGCTGCGGATCGATCCGGGTTATGCAGTGGATATCGACATGGCCGATGTTGAGGACGAAGCGGACCTGCTGGTACAGGGGAATGAGAACCTGCTCCGCTCACTGATCACCAACTTGATGGAGAACGCCTGCAAGTACTCCGATGATCGCCGCGCCCGCGTGCAATTGCGTACCACCGGATCGGAATTGGCCGTGGAAGTCGAGGACCAGGGCATCGGCATCGCAGCTGAAGATCATGAGCGCGTATTTGAACCTTTCTATCGGGCGCAGAACACCGGTGGGGCCAAGGGGCATGGCATCGGACTTTCGCTGGCGCGCCGTATCGCGGAGTTGCACGGAGGCCGCATTGCCCTGCGTTCTTCGATCGGCATGGGCGCACACTTCACGGCGCACTTGCCGAAGGCTGCCTGAACAGTTCCAACCTATCGGTCAGCGCAAGCGCGCAAAGAAAAGGCCCACCAACCGGCGGGCCTTTTCGCATGACGAACGGGACGATCAGCGAAGCGCGATGAAGGTTGAACCGAGCGCGCGTTCTCCGGCCTTCACTTGGATCTTGTACATGCCCGGCTTCAACTTCTTCTTTGGGATGTACACCAGTTTCACTTGGTCCGCACCGGGCGTAGCGCCCTTTCCACCCGAAGCGACCATGGCGCCCGGCTGGCTGTTGGTGATCACGCTCACCGAAGGATCGTCGCCCTTAATGATCTGGCCATCGGGGGTGGTGATGATGTAGCTGGCCTGTTTCGCCACGGAGGGGGGAAGCACCATGGACAACTGCAACTTGCGGGTCCTTTTGGCGAGCACGGTGAGCTTCTCATGTTTTCCACGGAAGGCTTGGGTAAGGCTATTGTCCACGGCGGCTTGATCGTTGGCCATCCTCTCCATTTCCGCGCGCAGCGAGGCGGTCTGCTGCTCCATGGCGAACTTCTCGCTGTTCAACCTATTCACCGAAGCCTCAGCTTCGGCCAATTGTTGTTGCAGGCGGGCTCGTTCCGCCGTCATGTTCTCGGCTTCCTTGCGCCATTTGGCCGCGCTGGCTTCTGTAGAGTTCAGCTGGGCGATCCGCTGTTCAAGAGCGAAAGCCTTTTGTTCGGCGAGCACGCGCTGGTCTTCCTGTTCAGCAACGTTCCCTTCACTCAACTTCAGTTGCCGTTCGAGTTCCACGGAGCGGAGCGCACCTTGTTCCCGTTCCGCTTGTAGTTTGTCGTAAGCGCTGCGTTGTCCATTGATCGAGGCTTCCAATTCAGCACGGTCCCGGCTGGAATGGACCTGCATACCGATGGAACCCAGCAGTAGCGCAAGTGAAATGGCGGCGATGAGCTTGGGCCTATCGGTCCAAAAGGCTCGGGGTGTTTGGTTGTTCATGGCCGTTTCAACGGGACGAACTCCGAAGGGATACCCGGAACGCATGAAAAGGGGATGAAAGATGTGACCCGGGTTACAGTGTGGTTGTGCCCACACTTACGTTCGTCGTCCGCCTATGGATCTGATCTTGGGTTCATCGTCTTTTCGTCCGGGTTCGCGCAGGTCTTCATGCCGCTTGGGGTGCTTTGTATTGCACCAACAACCAAGTGGCATGAACACAGCATGTAACGGTACCAAGCGCGGCGAACGGAGGAAGAAGATCGTGATCGCCGCGCTGGCCTTCGATGGAATGGTTGGTTGTGAGCCCTTGAACACGATCCTGCTCAATTTGAGGTGAAAGTGCGTGTTCCGGAAGAGGGAGGAGCGGGGCCGTGCTTGGGAAAGCCGGTCCCCTTCTCTCTCGACAATTGAACGAACGAAATGAAGCTGATCTACCTGAGCTACATGGCTACTGTCGCTGGACTGGCCCTTGTTTATGTGGGACTGGCTTGGCTTGTTGAACGCTGGCGCGATCGCTGGCTGGTGGCGCGCGAAGTGCGCGTAGTTGCTCCCGCTCGAGAGCTCAGGCGGCATGCCTTATGCAAGACGCACTCCTCTGAACCATGAACACCTCAACGCTCTTCCTCTGGCTGTCGGTGGTCACCGTTGCGGGTGGCTGCTGCGCGTATTTCTTCTATCGTGCTGTTACCGCCGTGGCCAAGCCCGACGATGAACCCGACAATGACGCATGGTGATCACACTCCATAGGCCATGAAGAGCATTCGACTTTCCATGCTGTTCACACTCCTGTGGCTCGGCGTACAGACAGGTCGGGCGCAAGACATGCGCGAGTTCCTGATCATCACTGTTCGCGGTGCAGTGAAGATGTGGGTGCTCCCCACCGAGTGGGAAGCGGTTGTGAAGAATGGACATCTCCTACTGATGGAAGGTAGCCGCACAAAGGTGAGCGAGATCGCTGCGGTGCGACCCAAGCGGTCTGATGCGCCTACTGGGTATCACGAGGTGCGCCTTTCGTTCCCGGTATCATCGGGAAAGACGCTCGCCCAATCGTTCTGGGTACCGGACAAATACAAGTGCGTCGAGGATGCGCCGCTTGTTGAAGGATTCTACCGCATCGATGCGCAGACGATGGTGCGGATGGGGGGGTATGCAATGGTGGTGGAACAATAGCGGCCCAACTTGTCAGGGTCAACTCGTCCGCCTATTGCGCTTTCATCTTCGTGCTCATCGTCTTTGCCCTTGGTTACAATGTCGCGGCCTTGGAACATCCCTGCCGGATGAACAAGACCGTACCCATTGAATACGAGAAGTAGACGGAGATGATGCGCGCCTTGCGGGAACGTCAGTCGTTACTGAAATAATCCGCGCTCTGGTAGTGCCCGTCCGCTTCCTTTTGCAGTTGCATGAGGATGTCGTTCGCCAAACTGCTCGCGCCGAAACGGAACCAGTGGTTGCTCAACCATTCCTCACCGAGTTCTTCTTTCACCATCATCAAGTAGTGCAGCGCCTCCTTACTCTTGCGAATGCCGCCGGCCGGCTTCATGGCGATCATCTGCCCGGTCTTCAGATAGTGGTCACGGATGGCGTGCAGCATCACCAGCGTCACCTCCATCGTTGCAGCGGGATTGATCTTGCCGGTGCTGGTCTTGATGAAGTCGGCACCCGCTGCGATGGCGATGTCGCTGGCCAGTCGCACCTTGTCGTACGTGCCGAGTTCGCCCGTTTCGAGGATCACCTTCAACCGCGCATCGCCACAGGCTTCCTTGATCGCAGCGATCTCGTCGAACACGAAGTTGTAGTCGCCGCTATGGAAGTGCCCGCGGCTGATCACCATGTCGATCTCGTCCGCGCCTTCGTTCACCGCGAACTTGGTGTCGGCGATCTTCACGCTCTTCGGTGCCTGTCCGCTAGGGAACGCCGTTGATACCGAAGCCACTTTCACGCCGCTATCGCCGAGCGCCTTCTTGGCGACTTTCACCAGGGAAGGGTACACACAGATCGCGGCGCACGTTGGCAGTCCCGGCAACGAATCGTGCGGGTGCATGGCCTTGTAACAGAGTTGCTGCACCCGCTTGGGCGTGTCGGCCCCTTCCAGGGTGGTGAGGTCGATCATGCTCAGGGCGAGATGCATGCCCTGCACCTTCGTCTCCTTCTTGATGCTGCGGGTCTTGATGCGCGCCACGCGCTCCTCGATGCCCACCTGGTCGATGGTGGGGGAATGCCTTGGATCAAGCAGGCGGGGCGCGGCTATGGTCTTGGTGGCCATGGAGCGAAGATAGACGCTGAGGGTGAGCGGTATATGTAGGAGAGGTCCGCCGTTCCTTCCCGAACACTGACCGTTCCCCGGTGATGCACGGCACGAGGGACAATAGATCGTGCAACCAACGTTCCTTCGGCATCCTCATGGTCGGAAGCACCCGAAGAACAACACGTCCTGGGCACCAAAACCCAGCAGGGACAGGCCGTGGCGGATGCACATGGAGTTAACATGAAGCGGAAACCGGATCTTGCTATGTTTGCCCCCCGTCAATAACGGAACCGATCCGTCGGACGCGCTCCGCTCCGACTACTTTTGAACGACCAACGCCCCCAACGAAAACAGTCCCCTCATGAGCACCGAAACATCCACCGGGAAAGGTTCAAGCCTTTTTGTGGCCATCGTTTTCCCCCTGGTACTGATCATCAGCGTAGCCATTTACATGTTCGTTCTGGGCAACCCGAAGAACTTCGAGGGGTACCAAGAAGGTATGACCAGTGAGCAATTGGACGAGATCGTGGAGCGCAACCATCCGGTAAAGGATGGTGCGGCACATGTGTACGGCCTGGTCCACAAGGGGGGGTTCATCGTACCGTTATTGATAAGCGTGAACCTATTGGTACTCGTCTTTTCCGTGGAGCGGGCGATCACCTTGGCGCGTGCGCGGGGCAAAGGGCGGATCGAAGTTTTTCTCGGCAAGGTGCGTCAGGAACTAGCGAACGACCATGTGGACGCGGCCATCAAAGTCTGCGACGAGCAACAAGGCAGTGTGGCGAATGTGATGCGCAGCGGTTTGGAGAAGTACAAGACCGTGCTTTACGATGCCAGCCATGATAAGGAAACCCGCTTGCAAGCCGTGAAGCAGGAGCTGGAGGAGGCGACCGCGCTGGAGTTGCCCATGCTCAGTAAGAATCTCGTGATCCTCAGCACTTGCGCGAGCGTCAGCACCCTGCTGGGTCTTATCGGAACAGTACTCGGAATGATCCGGGCGTTCAGTGCATTGGCATCCGCCGGAACGCCGGACGCCAGCGCGCTCTCCACCGGTATCTCCGAAGCCCTCATCAACACCGCACTCGGTGTTGCTGGCAGCGCCATCGCGATCATCATGTTCAACTTCTTCAGTACCAAGATCGACGCCATCACCCATGGGATCGACGAAGCCGGTTTCAGTGTCAGCCAGACCTTGGCGAACCACAAGTAGGGTGCATGCCTCGCCCGGAACAATGGGCAAGCATGGGATGACCTAACACAACAGCCTACAGAGATGCCGAAGCTGAAGATGCCCCGGAAGAGTCCGGACCTGGACATGACCCCGATGGTGGATCTGGCGTTCCTGTTGGTGACGTTCTTCATGCTCACCGCGAACTTCCGCCCCGAGGAGGCCGTGGCCGTAGACACGCCTTCGTCGATGTCGCAATCCCCCATCCCCACCGAAAATATGATGACCATCGTGGTGGACAGTACCGGAAAAGTCTATTGGGACTTCACGGATAGCAAGATGCGGATCGCCGTACTCGATGCACTGGGCAAGCGCATCGGCTGGACCCCAAGCGCCGAAGAGCGCATGAAATTCACGAACGTGGGCGCCGTTGGTGTCCCGATCCAGGAACTGCGCACCTACCTCGGCTTGGAGAGTGCCGCAGATCGGAAACTCTTCGATAAAGGATTCGCCGGCATACCAACCGACAGCACCAACAACCAGCTAGCCGAATGGATCGTTACCACCCGCGCCCTCTTCTATGAATCCGCCGGCATAAACCCGCTGGTGGCCTTGAAGGCCGACGGCAACACGAATTATTCCAAAGTGGCGGAGGTGATCCGGATCTTCCAATCCCCTGGGATCCAGATCAACCGCTTCAAGATGATCACCGACCTGGAGGAATCTAGAATGTAACCGCATGTTGAACCTTTCCTGTACACAGTAGTACGGGAAACTGATCAGCACGCCTAAGGACCAATTACCATGGCAGACGCACCCGGTGGTGGAGAAGAAGGTGGTGGAGGTGGACGGCATAAGAAGAAACGTGCTAAGAAGGGCAGCACCCGCATCGATATGACCCCGATGGTGGATCTGGCCTTCCTCTTGCTCACGTTCTTCATCCTCACCACCACCATGTACAAACCCAGCACCCTGCAAATGACCTTCCCGGTGCCGGACGAGGACCCTACGGACGACAAGAAGACCGAATTGAGCAATGCCATCACCCTGATCCTGACCAAGAAGGACCAGATCTTCTATTACTTCGGTGCATTCCGCCCCGCGGGCGACCCCGAGGGAGTACCCACCGAGTTGACGCGTACGGATTTCAGCAAGGTGCGGGGTATCCTCGTTGAGAAGAACCAGGACGTCGTCGTCCGCTTGAACAAGGCCGCTGCGGATTACAACCTCCAGAAGATCAACCAGGTCCAGTACGACTCGTTGCGCAGGGTGATCAAGGGCGGGGAGGACAACCTGAAAGCCATCATCAAGACCGACCGTGACGCCAAGTACCGGAACATGATCGACATGGTGGATGAGATGGACATCACCGGCATCGGTTCATACGGCGTGTTGGACAGCCTGAAGGTGGAGGAACAAGTGCTGCTCGACGCACAAAAGATCAACCTCTGAGCCATGGAACTCCTGCTCATCATCGGTCTCATGCTGATCCTGTCCCTGGTCATGTCCTTGGACCTCACTTGGAACAACGTCCTGACCAACGTGCGCAACCAACTGGTGTTCGCCGGTCGCAACAAGGAGTACGGCGCCTATGTTCTTCGGCGGGATTATGTGAAGCGACTGATGATGGCCGTTGGAGGTTCCGTTGTGATCGTTGGCCTGGCGATCAGCGTGCCGATGATCGCGGCCGCGTTCGCCGGTGAGGAAGAACTGGCCGACGCCAAGAAGATCGTGGACGTGAACCTGGAACTCTTCGAAGAGGACAAGAAGGAGGAACCACCTCCCCCGCCTGTGGAGATCCCACCACCGCCGAAGATCGAGACCGTGCAGTTCACCGCGCTGGAGGCTGTGGACGAGCCCGTGGAAGAACCGCCTCCCACGCAGGAAGTGCTCGCGGAAGTTGTAGCCTCCACCACCACTGAGGAAGGTGAGAAGGGTGAAGAGGCACCCCCGGCCGTCGTGGAGGATGAGATCATGCTCTTCGCGGCCGTGGAGGAGAAACCGGAGTTTCCTGGTGGCGAGAAGAAATTCTACGAGTATCTCGGCAAGAACATGAAGTACCCGCCGATGGAAGCCGAACAGGGCATCACCGGGCGCGTGTTCGTCGAGTTCCTGATCGACAAGGACGGCAGCATCGCTGAAGTAAAGGCCCTGCGCGGCGTGAGCCCCGGTCTGGACAAGGAGGCGGTGCGCGTGATCAAGGCCATGCCCAAGTGGACCCCGGGCAAACAGAACGGCCGTCCGGTGCGCGTGCGCTATGTCATCCCGGTCAACTTCAACCTGCGCTAAGGCGCCGGCCCGTCCATGGGCTTCAAGGAAGGCTTCGCGCTGGCGATGTCCGCGGTATATGTGCTCTGCGGTGTGCTCGTGGGCTTTACCGCTGCGGCGCGCAACCTCCTTCCCCACTACCGGCCCGCGATCGCTTCCGTGCTGATCGGCTACGGACTGTTGCGCTTTATCCTATGGTGGCGCAAACGCAAAGACACTGGAACGGCCTCGTAACGAACGCACCATGCGCCACCTCGCCAGCGTCCTACCCATCATCCTGCTCACCGCATGTGCAGGCGACCCTACTGATCCCGCGACCGACGACACGCCCACTTTTGGCACCGTGCTCATACTCGCCGACCAGGACCTGCGGCCGTTGCTGGACGATGAGCACCGGATGTTCGAGGCCACCTACAGCGATGCAAAACTCGAGATCCGCTACCTGCCCGAGCGGGAGCTGGCCGCTGCCATGCTCAACGACAGCGTGCGTGCGGTCTTCGGCTATTTTCTGCCAGGTGGCGATCAGGAGGAGTACTTCCGATCGAGGAGCCTTACACCGCACATCGAAGCCGTCGCTACGGACGCGATCGCCGTCGTGATCTCCAGGAATAGTTCGATCGACAGCCTCTCTCTGGGCGAATTGCGTTCGATGCTCGGTGGTGATGGCCTCGCCGCACAACACACGACCGCATTGTTCGACAGCCGGTCCGGTGGTGTCGCGCGCTCGTTGGTCGATTCGCTCTTCTCGGGCAACTCCACACTGCTGAAGAACGCCGTTGCGGTGAACAGCACGGACGAACTGGCCGCGCGCATCGCCTCAGACACCGCCACGATAGGGTTCCTGTCCTTCGCGCTGATCAGCGACCTGGACGACCCCGGCCACCGCGCTCTTCGCGATCAGGTGAAGTTGCTCCGGATCAGCGGACTAGGCGCTTCTCCAGCGCTGCTACCCACACAGGGGACACTGGCCGACAAGCGCTATCCGCTGCGCCGGAACGTTTACATGCTGGTGACCGAGGGCAAGAGCGGTCTTGGCACGGGGTTCGCTTCCTTTGTGGCCGGTCATAAAGGCCAGCGTATCATACTCAAACAAGGCATCGCCCCGGCTCATGTACCCAGTCGTGAGGTGATGATCGTGACGCAATGAAGAACCCTCGTAAAATGACCCGGACCCTTTTCGTCGGCCTGTTGGTGGGCATCAGTCTTGACGCCAATGCCCAAAGTCTTCAAGAGGCGATCCGCATGACGGATAACGAGCGCTTCGAGAACGCAACGGCAGCGTTCCGTTCGCTGCTCGCCGCTTCACCCAACGATGGCCAGACCTGGTTCTTCATGGGTGAGAACTACTGGTATAACGACCGCACGGATAGTGCCGCCGCGTGTTACGCCAGCGGTATACGCCTCAATCCAATGTTCCCGTTGAACCACGCTGGATCGGGCAAGGTGCAAATGGCCGCTGGGAAACGGACCGAGGCCGATGCGCTCTTCCTGGCCGCCATAGCCGCTGCAACGAACAAAGGGAGCAAGCTCCCCAAATCGGTGCAGGCCATGACCTACCGCGAAGTGGCTGAGGGTCTCGGTGCCGGACCGAACGCTGATATCCCGGCCGCGTTGGTCCAACTACAGAAGGCCATCGAACTGGACCCGAACGACGCTGAAACGTTCGTGCTCCAGGGAGACCTGCTCGCCGCCCGCGGTTCATTCGATGCGAGCGATGCGCTCGCCGCGTACAAAAAGGCCGCTGAACTTGCGCCCAATGCCGCGCGACCCATCGCACGAAAGGCGGTGATGTACTACCGCGCCAAGAACTACGAGGCGGCACTCGCCGAGTTCGACCGTGCCATCGGTGTCGACCCCACCTACGCACCAGCGTACAGCGGGCGTGCGGAAGCGCACTTCGTGACCAAGGCCTACGACAAGGCCACCGCCGATTACGATCACTACCTCGCCTTGAACAAAGGCAACACGAGCGCCCGCATCCGTTACGCGAAATTCCTTTACCTCATCGGCAAGTACCCGGAATCCCTCACCGAGATCAACGCCCTGCGCAGCGCTGGTGTGAAGGACAACAACCTGGGCCGGGTCGAAGGCTATGCACTGTGTGAGGGTGGGGAGTTCGCCAAGGCCCGCAAGGTGATGGAGGAGTACTTCGCCCAACAACCCGCTGAGAAGGTGATCTCCACCGACTATGAAATGATGGGCCGCATCTACCAGGGCCTCGCCAAGGAAGCGGCCAGTACGACGGTGATCAACGATGGCGGCACCATGGTGGTGAAAACCCCTGAGAACACGGTGACCACTGACATTAATGGAGCAACCTCGGTGATAATGGTCGGCAGCGGAGAGAACCTGGACAGCCTGGCGGCGGAGATGTACCTGAAGGCCGCACGCATGGACCGCACCAAGCACGCCCTTTTCATCGAAGCGGGCAAGGCCTTCACCAAGGCGAAGCTCCACGCACAGGCCGCGATGGCCTACCGCGAGAAGATCCTCCAGGGACGCCCGGAGGTGAACGACTACTACTACCTGGGTGGCGCGGCCAACAAGGCGAAGTTGTTCGCCACCGCCGATAGCGCGTGGAGCGTTTATGTGGAACGTCAATCGGGTGTTCACCAAGGCTACTTGGGGCGTGCCCGTGCCAACGTCGGCATGGACAGTACCAAGACCACCTGGCAGGCGAAACCCTTCTATGAGGAAGTGGTGCGAAAGATCAAGCCGGAGGAGCAGGCGAAATACAAAGTGGACCTCGAGGAAGCCTACTTCTACCTCGGCTTCTACTTCTACAGCAGCGCGAAGGACCAGAGTACGGCGAAATGCTGGTTCGAAAAGCTCGCCACACTGAACGCCGGCACATCGAACACGAAGACCGGTACCGACATGTTGCTTACGCTGAAGGACGTGCCTGCGAAGGACTGCGCACTGCCGATCCAGTAGGTTCGACGATCATTGGGAGAAAGGGGCTTCGGCCCCTTTTTTCGTTGGGCCGTGGCATCCGCTTACATTGGTCCGGCATGACCTCCGGCAACAAACTCACCCTGGCCATCTTCATCGCGATGGTGCTGGGCATCGCCGTCGGTGCGTTCTACCGCAGCGCATATCCGGATGAGGCGAGCCTGAAGGCGTTCGCCGAGAACATCTCGATCCTCACGGACATTTTCCTGCGGCTGGTGAAGATGATCATCGCTCCACTGGTGCTCAGCACCTTGATCGTCGGTGTGGCCAAGTTGGGTGACCTGAAGAGCGTGGGGCGGATCGGTGGCCGCGCGCTACTGTGGTTCATCAGCGCCTCGCTGGTGAGCCTGCTGCTGGGCATGTTGCTGGTGAACCTGTTCAAACCGGGGATCTCGCTGGAACTGCCGCTGCCGGATATCACCGCGGCCACCGGTCTCGACCATCCGGAATTCACCCTGCGCACGTTCATCACCCATGTGTTCCCGAAGAGTATCGTGGAGGCGATGGCCACGAACGAGATCCTGCAGATCGTGGTCTTCAGCCTGATGGTCGGTGTGGCCTGCGCCGCGATCGGTGAGAAGGGCGCTCCCATCGTGAAAGCCATGGACAGCCTGGGCCACGTGATGCTCAAAGTGACCGGCATGGTGATGAACGTCGCGCCGTTCGCGGTGTTCGCCGCCATGGCCGCGGTGATCTCCCAGAAGGGCCTCGGCATCCTGTTCACCTATGGCAAGTTCATCGGGCAGTTCTATCTCGGTCTCCTGCTTTTGTGGGTGATCCTCCTCGTGGTCTGCTACGCGATCATTGGTCGACGTACGGGTACCCTTATCGGGCGCATCAAGGATCCTCTCCTACTGGCCTTCAGCACGGCGAGCAGCGAGGCCGCGTTCCCGCGCACCTTGGAACAACTCGAGCGTTTCGGCTGCCCCAACCGCATCGTCAGCTTCATCCTGCCACTGGGTTACAGTTTCAACCTGGACGGCAGCATGATGTACATGACCTTCGCCAGCCTGTTCATCGCACAAGCGTATGGCATCGAACTGAGCATGGACAAGCAACTCACCATGCTGCTGGTGCTCATGGTGACGAGCAAGGGCATCGCCGGTGTGCCACGTGCATCGCTCGTGGTGATCGCTGGCACGCTGGCGATGTTCGACATCCCTGAAGCGGGCCTGTTGTTGTTGCTCGGCGTGGACCATCTTCTCGACATGGGCCGCAGTGCGACGAACGTTGTGGGCAACGCGGTCGCTACCGTGGTGGTGAGCAAATGGGAAGGCCTCCTGAAGAAGCACTGATCGGACCATGCGCAGACTCTTCCGCAGAAGGCCCGTCACCAGCAACGTTGGCAGCGAGGGAGAGATCCACGGCGGGCATGCGCTCGGCCGTCATCTCGGCTTGCGCGACTTGACCTTCTTCGGGATCGCGGCGATCATCGGCGCGGGCAGCTTCAGTAGCATGGGCACCGCCTGTTTCAGCGGTGGGCCCGGCGTGGTGCTCCTCTTCATCCTATGCGCGGTGGCCTGCGGGTTCACGGCGTTGTGCTACGCGGAGTTCGCCGCACGCGTACCCACCAGCGGCAGTGCGTACACCTATGCGTACGTCAGCTTCGGCGAACTCTTCGCGTGGATCATCGGCTGGGCGCTGCTTATGGAATACAGCATCGGCAACATCTACGTCGCCTTCAGTTGGAGCGGCTACTTCACCAATTTGCTTGACGGCCTGGGCCTGCACATGCCCGAATGGCTTACCACCAACTACACGAGCGCGCACGCGGCCGCCACCGCCGGAGCGGTTGGTGAAGGGCTCACTGCATGGAACTCCGCCCCAGCGCTAGGCAGCTTGCGGATCATCTTCGACCTTCCCGCCGTAACGATCAATGCCTTGATCACCTGGCTCGTTTACACCGGTGTGAAGGAGACCCGTAATGCGAGCAACGCGATGGTGATGCTGAAGCTGGCCGTCATCGTTCTGGTCATCATCGTGGGCGCCACCTATGTGGACATCGACAACTGGACCCCTTGGATGCCGAACGGTTTCGGCGGCGTGATGGCGGGCGTGAGCGCGGTCTTCTTCGCCTACATCGGCTTCGATGCGGTGAGCACGCTGGCCGAGGAGAGCAAGGATCCGCAACGCGACCTGCCGCGTGGCATGATCCTCTCCCTGGTGATCTGCACCGTGCTGTACATCGCGCTGGCACTGGTGCTTACGGGCATGGTGAGCTACACCCAGCTCGGCGTGAGCGATCCGCTGGCGGAGGTCTTCGGCCTGCGCGGCGTGAAGTGGATGCTCTTCATCGTGAGCATCGCCGCCGTGATCGCGATGACCAGCGTGATGCTCGTGTTCCAGATGGGACAGCCGCGCATCTGGATGAGCATGAGCCGCGACGGCCTGCTGCCCAAGCGGTTCGCATCGATCCACCCGAAGTACAGGACGCCCGGCTTCAGCACCATCGTCACGGGCCTGGTGGTGGGGATCCCGATCTTCTTCACGGACGAGAGCTTCATCCTGGATTTCACGAGCATCGGAACCCTGTTCGCCTTCGTGCTGGTCTGCGGCGGTGTGCTGTTGATGCCGCACCGGGAAAAGACACCGGGGCGTTTCCATCTGCCCTACCTCAATGGGAAGTTCATCGTGCCGCTGATCGGTATGGTGGCGCTCGCGCTGATCGTTTCGTACGACCCGAACCACTTCCATCGCATCCTGGGCCGCACGGGGTTCCCGGTACACGTACCGATGATCGTCTTCTACCTGCTTTGCGCGGTGGTGGCCATCTACAGCTTCTTCAAAGCCTGGTCACTGATCCCGGTGCTGGGGCTGGTGTCGTGCTGCTACCTGCTTACCGGCATGGCCGTAAGCAACTGGAAATGGTTCGGCATCTGGCTGGTGATCGGCCTGATCTGCTACTTCGCTTACGGCTTCAGCAACAGCCGCCTGGCCAAAGCCGCGAGGTAAGGCGCTCAGCGCAACAGCGCATAGGGAACCATCGACTTCCCCTTCGCACTTCGACGGTGCGCGTACCAGCCCGCAGCACAGGCGCCCACGGTATTGGCGATCATGTCGTTCAGGTCCGTGCGGCGGCCGAGCACCTCCAAACCCTGCATCAGTTCCACCGCTATGCCATAGGTGGCGCTGAGCGCGACGGCCCACACCAACCAGCGTTGCGGACGGCCGTGCCCCATGAACAGGCGTGCGAGCAGGATCGTCTGCCCGAAGAACAGAAGCGCATGAACGAGCTTATCGACATTGACCAGATCGGCCCAGCGCCATTGCGGCAGCGCACCACCGGGCATCAGGCACAGGACCAGGATCAGCAGGGCCCACAACACGGCGGGCAGGAACAAGCCACGCGCCGGCATGCGCTCAGGCCCCTACCAGCGCCTTGTACTGGTCGGCCGTTAGCAACGTGTCCAGCTCACCCTTGTTGCTGAGCTTCACCTTCACCATCCAGCCTGTGCCGTACGGATCGGTGTTCACCGAAGCGGGATCGGCGGCCAGGCCGGGGTTGAGCGTGGTGATCGTGCCGCTTACCGGCATGAAGAGGTCGCTCACGGTTTTCACGGCTTCCACCGTTCCGAACACGGCCTCATGGTCCAGGGTCCGGCCTTCCGTTCCAATGTCCACAAAGACGATGTCGCCCAGTTCGCCCTGTGCGAAATCCGTGATGCCGATCGTGGCTTCGTCGCCTTCCACACGGACCCATTCGTGGTCCTTGGTGTAGCGGAGTTCCTGCGGGATGTTCATGCTCAATGGGTCGTTTCTATACGCTCGCGTACCGGGGGTAGGCCCAAAAATAGGGGTCTATGTCGAATAGAGTGGGTAGTCGAACTTGAGCTTACCAGCGATGAAGTAGATCATGTTGATGAAGTTGGTGGTGTTGCGGTAGCCTCGTGCTCTTGCTTTGGCCAGCTGGACTTTGCTGTTGATGCCTTCGAGGATACCATTGGAAAGATGGTACTTGGTGTAGTTGGTGATGCCCTTCCAATGAGCCTTTACTGTGTTGGCGAAATGGATGAACTGTCCAATGCCCGCTTCCGCTACCAGGTCGCACCAAAAGGCCAAGAAGCTCTGGGCTTTCTCAGGTTCTGTGATGGACCAGAAATCATCGAACAGGACCTTTAGCCGGTAGGCCTCACCGAGCTTGGGCAAGGTCTCTAGGCTCAGGTCCCGCAAGAGGATCTGCAAGCCCTTGAGGTTTTGTTCCCCACGCAGGAAGAGGTACTTCTGCCCCTTGAGGATATGGTGCTGTTTCACCTCTTGCTTGCGCAGATCGTCCATGGCCTTGTTCAGAAGGACCTTTACATGGAAGCGATCGAAGACGATCTCCGCCTTGGGGAACTCCTTTCCAATGCCGCTGATGAAAGCGGGCGACAGGTCGATACAGACCTGTTTGATCCCTTCGGCCGAGGAGCCTTTGCCCTTCAAGTAGCCGGCTATTGCCGTAATGGTGTCCGCCCCCTTTCCCTTGGTCACATGCACCACGCGTTTCTGCTGCATGTCCACGGCCAAGGTCAGGTAGTCGTGCCCCTTCTTG
>Ga0335394_10003689_pt1 | contig 17401 bp, 17 predicted proteins | sample MAT03_FD_205741 | JGI IMG/M metagenome (GOLD analysis project Ga0335394, IMG submission 205741) | Freshwater microbial communities from Lake Fryxell liftoff mats and glacier meltwater in Antarctica - MAT-03 (spades assembly) (version 2) ... | reverse complement strand
GTTGGATCTGCCTGAGATTCACGTTCGTTGTGGCCGCGACCGATCTCTAATCCTGATGCATCGACCAGGATCGCACCCACTGGAATGTCGGCGTGTACGGGAGCCTTCGCTGCTTCTTCGAGCGCCAGGCGCATCCAGGCTTCATCGCTGTTCACCCGAGACTTCTACACGCTCCCAGGAATTCTGGCTAAAGTTCACGCTTTTTTGGGCTCAGGATCACTGATAGCGTGCGAGCATCGTGTTAAAGGGAATCAGTCCTCTCCTAAGCCCCGAACTCCTCAGCACCCTGTACGTGATGGGGCACGGTGATGAGATCATTCTGGCAGATGCCCACTTCCCGGGGAACTCCGTGAATCCGCGCACGCTCCGCGCCGATGGGCTTCGTGTTCCTGCTCTCTTGGACGCCATCTTGCCGCTGTTTGAACTGGATGCCTACGTGACCGATCCGCTCGTGATGATGGCTTCCGTGCCCGGAGATACGCTCGACCCCCAGGTTGAAGAAAGCTTTCTTGTCCCGATCCGTCGCCACGCACCCAAGGCGCCCAGCATCGTGCGCATTGATCGCTTTGCTTTTTATGAGCGCGCCAAGCTGGCGTTTGCGATCGTCATGACAGGCGAGACGGCTAAATACGGCAATATCATCCTGAAGAAGGGTGTGACGGCGGTCTAACCGCGCGCACGCAGCCGCTCGAAACGCGGGAGCGTGTCAACGGACCAGCACGGGTTCAGCGGTGAGAAAAGCCAGGCCTTTCTCAACGTAAGCGGACTCACCCACAAACATTGGGCACGCACGGCCACCCTCTGCCAGAAATTGAAGGAGCTCATGCGGGACGCCAGCGGCATCCTGCAACCGCAGCTCTTTGCCATCAAATCCCTGAAAAATCGGCGTCTCCAGGGTGAGTAGCCTAAAATCTGACCCGTTGAAATCGGGATGCAGCGACACGCTCGGGACGCTATCCGCATCCCTCGGATAATCTAAACTGAAAGGCAGCCAGCGGTACAAAGCGACCTCCAAGCCATTCATGCTGGTTGCAAGCTCAGGTTCTCGGTTAAGCTCATCAACGACCTGCACGGCCGCCTGGATGGCTGAGATCATTCGCTCGAGCGCCCGAACATCCAGCGTCCCCTGTGCGAGCGGCCCCACTTCTAACGTGAGCTGACGGCGAGCCAGCGACGCGGTGGTGCCTGCGAAGCCAGCCGTTGGCCCGTCACTCACGATGCGTGCATTCGGTACACGCTCGGCTAAACGCGAGCAAAAATGCAATGTCCAGGGATCTTCGTCATTCACGATGAGCGACATTCCCATGTTGGCGGTGGTGGTGTGCAGATCGATCAGGAACGGAGCGGGCTCGGCAAGGGCGCCTATCTCGCTGCGCAACATGAGCGCACGGCCCATCTCGTATTCGCGAGTACCCGCAACGCGCGCTTGAACTTGAGTTTCCGTGAGAGGCGCCCCGTACTCGTAGAAAAAGCAGCGATTCAAGTCTCGGTCGAGATAACGCACGTTTCTTTGAATGGCGCGCGGGTTCCCATAGAAGCCCTCCACCACCTCAACTGAACCGCACTGAAATTGTTCAGGCTGATTGCGCACGTACTGCACCGCGTGCACGCCGGTGCGTTCATTGCCGTGAATTCCCCCCAAAACAACAACACGTCGAAGTGCGCTCGGCTCACGCCGCCGTTCGTCCAACTGGCCCATACTGCCCTGGTAGCACCAAAGTTCGCGCCGCGGAACTGAACGCTCCGACAGGAAAGCTCGGGCGTTCGGCCAGAAGCTTGAGGCCTAAACTCGAAATTCACCACGCGCGACGATTTGAACGCCACCGCCAACTTCAACTTGTTCGATCCGTTGCCCCTGCCCACTGACTTTGGCAAATAGCTCGGAGGACCGTTGGATTTCCGCCCCTTGCTCGATTCTCAGCACGTCGCCGAACGGCCATTTACCATACCGTGCCAAGTGGACTGCTAGCGGGCCAGCCGCTGAGCCCGTTGCCGGATCTTCAGGCACACCTGAAGCCGGCGCGAAGACTCGAGTTTTCGCACTCAGATCCGTGATCGAAAAGACGCTCACGGTAGCCTGGGTCAAACGCTCGAGCTCGTGCAAGTTGGGCGTGAGTCGCGCCACCAGCTCACTGCTTGCGACGTGAACCAAGAGGTGCTGTGCCCCGTTGTCGTACAGCTCCACGGGCAACTCACTCTGCGTCAGCCCGAGCACTTTCAGCAGCTCTCCGCTCTCCGCGTAGGGCGCCCAGGTGGGCACCGGCTGCAGCATCCAACCAAACATGGCGCGCGGCCCCTCACGCAGGATGCGTACTGGAATGGGCCCATGTTTCAATTCCAGTTGAATGACTTCAACCTCAATGCCGTTAGCCAAGACCAACGCCGTGCCCAACACGGGATGGCCTGCGAAGGGCAGCTCCGTGCGCGGTGTAAAAATGCGCACCTTCGCGTGACCGCCTTTTTCTGCTGGAAAGACAAACGTGGTCTCCGACAGGTTGAGCTCACGCGCGAACGCCTGCTGCCGTTCATCGCTCATGCCGCGCGCATCGGTGAACACTGCAAGCGGATTGCCCTTCAGTTTTTGCTCTGTAAAAACGTCACAAATCACGTAGCGGTAAGTCTGCATAGGGATGATCCGGCAGGAGCTTGCCTCCCTACCTGGGATGCCTCAACACTTTTCTCTCGATGGCCAAGCCCCCGAACCCCCCAACGCCTGCCACGCGGCTCCTGAAGTCCAAAGGCATCGCCTTTAAAGAGACCCCGTACGACTACGTGGAGAAGGGCGGTACCGCGCGCGCTTCAGCCTGCCTGGACTCCTGTTCAATCTCTCGCCACTCGATCTGCGTCGTACACTCCGCCTGACGCCCGTGGATGTCGCGATTTCAGATAGTATCAAGCATCAAGCGTAGGCACGCTCTCACGCCGCACGGAGTCCGTGCCCACACTGAGATTCGCTTGCACGCGTGCTAACAGCGCGTCCAAATCGGCCCGCTGAAAGGGCTTTCGGAGCACAGGCTGCGCGGTTCGAACCAGGAAATCATGGGCGGAATCGCTGAAAGCACCACCCGTCACGAATACCATCCGCCGTTGGAGATTGCTGTCGATATCTCCAAGAATTTCGTACAGCTCCATGCCGCTCAAGTTGGGCATCATCAGATCACAAAGGATCACGTCGAACGTCTCGCGGCCAAGGATCTCCAGAGCCTCCCGCCCGCTCGACGCCGTCTGCACCGTATGCGTATCGCGCAGGATCCTCGTGAGCGAGCGCATCACGTACATGTCATCGTCCACAATCAACACCCGCAGGCCTATCACTGCTGCCGTTGCCTGGTCTTGTGGCACCAACGCCTCGGGCACACTTGCGACCGGCAGACGCACCTCGAACGTGGTGCCGACACCCACTTCGCTCTCAACCCCGATTTCGCCGCCCATATCCGCCACGATCTGATGGCAAATGGCGAGTCCGAGCCCTGAGCCTTCGCCCAATTCTTTGCTGGTGAAAAAAGGCTCAAAGATGCGGCGTCTGATTTCATGAGGAATGCCGCGGCCGGTATCCGTCACTCGAATCGTGACGCGTCCATTCGAATCCAGCTCTGAACTCACGCTCACTTCATTTTCTTCGGCGCGACCGACCGGAATCGCATGCGCGGCATTGCACATCAGATTCACCACTACCTGGGAAAGCTTCCCCACCGTTCCGGCGACGTGAGGCACTTCTTTCAAATCCAACACCAGCCGTGCTCGATGCCGCACTTCGTTGCGCGTCATGCGAACCGAAGACGCAATCACATCATTCACAGAAATGGTTCCACCCGCTTCACGGCCTTCTCTGCCGAGTGCATCGAGATCGCGAACCACATCGCGCACACGCTGGCCGCCTAATAAGGCATCCCGGAGAGGCTCCAAAAGCGATTCCACTCGCGACGCCAACGCACCGGACGGTTCAGCCTCGCGCAGACTCTCCAGGCGCTTGATCACCGTTTCCACGTTGGCGAGGGTATACATGAGCGGATTGTTGATCTCGTGGGCCACACCGGCGGCAAGTGTTCCGAGGGCGGCCATGCGCTCACCGATGGCAAGCTGATTTTGAACTCGCTTCTTTTTCGATACATCCCGGTAGTGCCAAAGGTGCCCGGCAATGCGCCCGTCCATGTGCACGGGCCGATAATCCCGCTCCAAGCTCCGGCCATCGCTCAAGATCATTTCGTCGCCACTCACGGGCTGCCCTAGCAGTAACACCTCGCGCACCCGAACCAGAAATTTCTCGGGATCGGCAAAGTGTTTTGCGTATTCTAGCGTACCCGTCTCACTGTCAGCGCCAAGCAGACGCGCGGGCTCTAAACTACCAAAAAGTTCGGAGAATGCCTGATTGATGTACACGATCGTGCGCTGCTCATCCTCAAACAGAATGGCGGAATCAAGCGAATGCATGAGCGTTTTGAGGCGCGAGGTCGTGTGCTGCAGTTCCGCCTCCATCAGCTGTCGACGCTCTTGCTGGCGTGCCGCCTGAATCAGGAGCGTCATCTGGTGCGCCGCTTCCTGGAGCGTCTCCTGCTCCTCCAGCGTAAACCGACAGGGAACCGCAGAGATCAAACTGAGCACACCCAACAGATCGTCCGAATGCCGGACAGGCACCTCAAGGATAGCCCGCGCCCCAGCCGCTTCGCAGACCTTGCGGATCGGCTTCATGCGTTCATCTTCGCGCACATCGACGACACAGACGGGGGCACCTGAACGCAAGGCTCGTAGATATTCGAGGGCTTCCGAAAGATCGGCGCTTGTGTTCGGGGAATCGACTGGGCTCGCGAACGCAGCGGAGAACACCAGCGTCAGCTGACCTTGGTCTCCGATCACCCCGTAGGCTGCGCGATACTCTGGAAATTCCTGCGCTAAAGTCTGCACTGCTTCTTCAATCAATTGGTCCGGCGAGAGCTTTGCCGTGAAACAAGCGGCGATCTGCCGCAGCAGACGCACCCGAGTTTCAAGGGCGCGCAGGCGCGGCGCAAGAACAGGCCCCTCCACAACACGTGCGGCTAGCAGCGATTTCTCGCTCTCTCGGAACTGATGGGGAGGCGCCGTTTTCAAGGTGGGCAAGGTGCTAGAACGGCCGCTCGAAGCTCAGGTTTAAGGCGACCTCACGAAGGCGAGCTCACGGGATACAGCGCCCTACCTGAACGCACGCACCCTCACTCGCAGGAGAGAACGTCCGAGATGCTGGTTTCGACGGTGAAATTAGACTCAATGGTGTGACGTTCCGCAAAGAACAAGTGGAGAGCATACTTCTGCCCCACAGCGATGCCCAATTTTTTGGCGTCGCTGTCCAGATTGATCGTGCCCGTTAGCGATTGGTGCAGGCCTCCGAGATCGAGCGCGAGCCGACGATTGATGAACACCCAGAGATCATCATCTCCCATAAAGGAAAATGTTTCCCCTCCGACGTAGATAAACTCTGTCGCCACTTCGAGCGTGAAGTGAAAGTTGTGGTCGCGTCCTTGATTGCCGAAGCCTTGGCCATCGATCGGAAAAAATGCTCGGTTTGAATAAACGAAGAGCCCCTCTTGCGCAGATGAACTGAGCAGCTGGAGGGAAATCGGCAACGCTGTGTTGACGCCTGGGACATCACGATACCAAGTATCGAAGTTGGCTTTTCCACTGGTGCTTGGAGTGCGCGTCCTGGACGCGTACACGGGCTTATCGTCCGGGCCAAGCACGGCTTCCACCATGCCTTGGTCGCCAGCACTTGTGTCGAATCCGCCGAGCGGGATCTCGAAATCCGGGTGAGTGTCGCGGAAATCGCGCACGATCGTTCTGAGCTTGGGAGGCTTGGGCGGAGGCGCGTCACACGGGAAAAACCGCCCATCCACGCAGCGTTCAATACCAGGGCCGCAAGCGCTGAAGCAGGGTGTTTCGATCGACGGGATCTTGCACGCAGTCTCCCAAGCCCCACGTTCGCACTTCTGCGTACCGCTCCCGCAGACGTTAGTACACGCTCGTTCGGCGACCGGCACTTCGCAGCCCTGCCATATCCCAACCGTGCAGGCTTCAATACCCGTCCCGCAGCCATCGCTGCAGGTGCGCGTCACCCGCGGCACTTCGCAATCGTGCCAGTATCCGGCCTCGCAGCGCTGTTCCCCCTGGCCACACGCATTCTCGCATGCCCGCTTCTCACCCAGCTGTTCGCAGGGCTGGGGTAGGGCGAGACTCGATCGGCCGCCGCAGCTTGCTGACGCCAGAAGAGCTGAAACGAGGAGAACTAGCCAGCCGGCGGTAACTCTGAACGCCATGAATGCGGGGCCACCATTGCCTAAGAGATAGGCGCCCGCAACGAGTTGCAGCCAGCGGTTCGCCCCCGAAGTTGGACATCGGAAACAATGTTTCGAAAAAGACCGAACTCAAACTGACCGGAAAAATAAATAGCTCCATATTTACGCTTACTTAGAGGCATATTCTAAGCTCTCCCCTGCCATGTTTCGACGAAAGGAACGCGAAACATGCCAGCAACCTCGCAAGGGTTAGGTAGGTCCGTGTGCGCCAGACGTTTGCGGTGCGCTTATCGCTCAACCCTCGGAGAACCAGTCAATGCAAACCACCCGCTTCGCTCTTCTTTCATCCTTAGTCCTGCTTTTGGGACACAACACCGCTCTGGCCCAGACGCCGGCAGACGAACCATTGGCACCCGCTGCTGAGACTCCAACCGCTGAGGCTTCTGCAACAGCGCCTACGCCTGAGCCGGCCGCCATGGGAGCCGCCCCCGAAGGACCTGCGGTTGAGCCAGTTGCGGTTGCTCCGGCTGCCGAAGCTCCCGGCGCGGAGGAGACATTTCCGGCTGCTTGGTTCCGAATTGATTCGGATGGCAGCGGCGTGCAGCTTTGGGCCGGCGCGACGCACCCGCTGACGGACGGCATTGGTCTTGCGACGGACCTTTACGTCGTCGGCACCCTGGGCGAGTTCGATATCGGGCCAGCGATCACCGCGGGAACGTTCACCCTCACACCCATGTTGGGTGCTCAAGCTGACTGGGCGAACCGCCGCATGGCTGCGCTGGTTCCACAGTTTTACCTCACAGGGGGTCCCGATCCAATCTACACCGAACTGTGGCTCCAGAATTACGCCTATACCGTATTTGACAAGACGGGCGGGACCGCAACCGGTGGCGGCAACTATATCTACGCCCGCTGGTTCATCGACTACAAGCTTGGCAAGTATGCCGCAGTTGGTCCGGAGGTTGAGCTCACGTATGCGCTGAACAGCAAGTCACAGAACGCTGATGGCGATAAGCTCACTAGCTTGCCCGTGGGCGTCAATCTGATGCTCCCCAACTACGGGAAAGGGAACACCTTCTTTATTTTTGCCGGCTACGAGACAGTCAAGAGCGAGAACCGCCTCGCTGGCCGCCTATCCTTCGTCCGAAACTTCTAAGTTACCATCCCACCAAAACAGAGGCTTGCCCCTGTGAACCCTTGCAAATCAGCAGCCTGGCCTCCATTTCGATGGGCGCCAGGCTGTTTTGCAACTGCGCCGCGACCACGCGAACATGCTGCGGGGTGCCTCACCAGCCGACAACAGGTAGTCAGCATGCTTACTATCTCTCAATCCCAAAAAGGGGCGCCCATTCCTCAACACCTTGCAGAGGTGCACCCGTCTGCTTGCCGAATACGGCCGCGCCAACCGTATGAGAACCTCTTCAATACGGCGACGCGGGGGTGAGAGTGCCTGCGTCTGCAGAGACAGTAAGCGGGAGCGGCGTGTTGGCTCCCAGTGGGAACTGCACCGTGTCCCCATCCTGCAAGCGGGCGTAGCGCAGGTCCTTGAACGTGAGGCTTTGGCCAACTTGGCAGCGTTCGGGCACCTTGGCACCTTCAACAATGTATGCCTGGTTGGCGCCGAGCACTTTGCCCAGCCCCTGGGGATCGATCACGATCGCGGTCGCCTCGCTCACGCCAACGCCATAGCTGGTGGTGGCCCAACCCTCGACAATCGTGCGCCCCACGAAGCTCATCAGCCGACCGAATCGATCACGCTGCGCAAAGTGCGTGTCCGTGATGACGTTTTTCAGCGCTGGGAACGCGAGAAAGCCGCGATCCAGCGTGATATCGCACGAGAAGGGATCAGCTAGCGCACCGCTCGAAACGGCTGAGCCAGCCAGGGCGGAGTAAACGAATTCGCCCAAAACAGCCAAGCCCGCACTGGTGCCTCCGATCACTCCGCCGCGCGCATGCACCACGCGCAGGGCATCCTGAAGCGCCGTACCCTTCCAGAGGCTGATATATGTTCCTTGATCGCCGCCCGCCATGAACACGCCTTCCGCGTGCGAGACCCGGTAGCGAACGTAATCGCTATTGGCCAGATCCTGACTCGTGACCATCAGCGTCTCGACGGAGTCCGCACCGCCCATCTCATACATGTAGCTGTTGTAGCCATCCGCGCCGGAGGTTCGGAGCACAACGATATCACCGTGGGTGATGTAACCGTTCCACCATTCAAACGCTGCTGTGACATCCGTGCCGCCGCCCATCAAGATCAAACCCGGGCCCGTGGGTGCCACGTTCGCGTCCGCATCATTGCCGGTCAAATAGCGGGTAAGATCGGGGGGCACGGCCGGAGAAACTATCCCGTCGTTGAACGTACCGCCGAGGCTCGTGACTGTCCCGCCACTGCCGCTAACCTGTGACGCACCACCGCTGGCTACTGCCTCTGCTCCACCGGACGCCGCCGCAACGCCACCGGACGCCGCCGCAACTCCACCGGACGCGGCCGCAACTCCACCGGACGCCGCCGCAACGCCACCGGAGCCGTTACTGGTGCCGCCACCACTGGCACGCGCTCCACCTGATGGATTGCCATTTGCGGCAGACGAACCGCCACTCGCGCTGCTGCTTGCTCCGCCGGAGGCACCAACCCCACTTATGGACCGACCGTCGGTCGACGCACCCGAGCAACCCCAAGCTACTGCCACAACAGCGGCTCCCCAAGCCCCACTCACACGTCGAAAAGAAACCTTAAAGGCCATCGGGAACTCCGAACACGTCAATAGATGTAGCAAGCTGAGCCACGCGCATCGTGCCCTATCAGCCCGCGTAGCTTACCTTCATACGTGGGGACGTACGACGCTAGTCGTGACAGAAAAGCTCTTTAGGTTCAGCTAACCCGGGAAAATTCTGATGCCCGTGTGCCTGAACCTGAGCTTGCGTGAGCTCTGCCCGGCGCCCTGGGTCGGGATGGCTGGAGAGAAATTCAGGCGGAACAACTGACTCAACCGCTAGCCGCTGAAAGAAGCTCGCAAACCCATCCGGCCGAATTTTTGCAGCCCGCAACAGCTCCAAACCTAAACGATCCGCGTCAGCTTCCTGTTCACGGCTCGCTCGCAGCACTTCAGCATTCGCGAGCGCATAGGCCGGAACCTGCAACGTAGTGTCCCCAAATACCACACCGAGCGCGGTCCACCCGCCCACCTGACGTAAGATGCTCCGAGTTGAATGCCGCAGCTCAACATGTTGGATCTCGTGCGCCAGCACCGCTGCTAGCTCCTCGCCATTCTTTGCTCGTTTGACGAGCCCGTAATTGAGCGTGAGAAATCCGCCCGGCAGCGCAAAAGCGTTCACCACATCGTCATCGATAACACTCACCTGATAGCGAAATGGAGAACCTTTGAGTTGACTCGTCAACCGTACCAATAGGCTCTTCACGTAGGCATTGAGTTCTGCGTTTTCGCAGCGCTTTGCTGAATGCCGTTGAGCTTCCGAAAGTGCCTTTCCTATCCCGACGTCCAGCTCCGGCGAGAGCATCGGCGTCAACCAGGATGCCACGAGTCCCGCCCCTTTCAGCACCAGCCATACCGCCAAACCCAGCCCGGCAAAGATCACGCCGAACTCCAAGAGCGTGCGCCGAGCGCTCATTGAAAAGCCCTGACTTTGCCCCGGTTGGTTGTCCACTTCCACGAACCTTGCCCTTTACACGGAGAGGAGCGAGCACCAAGCTTGCCACCTGCGCTCGCATTGGGCATAGCACAACGCGAAAAATCGGAACCGAGACATGCAGCACAAAATTGAGCACGGCCCCGCGTTTGCGTGGCTGCGAGTCCAGCTAGCCCACGGCGATAGCATTCGCGCAGAAGCCGGGGCCATGGTGATGCGCACTCCCGACGTGCAGATGGAAACGCACCTGAATGCCGGTTACCGACCGGGGATCTTCCGGGTCATTTGGGCGTTTTTCGTCGCCTTGCTGCGCAAGCTGCTGGGCGGCGAAACGATGTTCCTCAATGATTTTTCTACGACCGGAGCTAGCGGCGAGGTGGTGTTGGCACCTTCGCTCGCTGGAAGCATCGTCCACAAGCGTTTGCAGTCTGGGCAGCGGCTCTTCGTCCAGGCGGGTGGCTACCTGGCGAGCACCGGCAGCCTCGATACTAAGGTGCGCTTCGGCGGCTTGCGCACACTGCTCGGCGGAGAAGGCTTGGTGCTGCTCGAGTGTTCGGGTGAAGGCGATCTGTTCGTGAATGCCTACGGCGGCATCACGCCCATTGAGGTTCGCGGCTCGCTCACCGTGGACACGGGGCATATCGTGGCGTTCGACGGCACGCTGGATTTCAAAGTGGGGAGCGTCGGTGGCATGAAAAGCCTTTTTCTCTCGGGGGAAGGGCTCGTTTGCCGGTTTTTTGGGCAGGGCACCGTGTATATCCAATCTCGCAATGTGGCGAGCCTGGCAAGCTGGATTTCGCCCCTGCTCCCGGGTTGAAGAAAGCCGGATCCCTATGCAATTTGAACTCAACTATCGCCCCTCCCACTCGCTCGCGACCGCGCATCTCGAGCCTGGTGAAACGCTGCGTGCAGAGGCCAGCGCCATGGTGAGCATGACCCGCAATCTGGAAGTCCACACTTCCTTCCGAGGTCGCCCCGGCGCGGGTTTCATGCAGAGCTTGAAGCGCGGATTTCTGGGCGGGGAAAGCTTCTTCACCAATACCTTCACGGCCGTTAACGGAAAGGGCCATGTTTCATTGGCACCCAAGCTGTGCGGAGATATGCTAGTTCACGAGTTAACGTCGTCGCACGAGCTGTTCATCCAAGGCTCTGGCTACGTGGCCGCTCCCGATAGCGTGGAGCTGGACACCCGCTGGCAGGGATTCAAGGGATTTTTGTCGGGGGAGTCGCTGTTTTTCCTGCGCGCTTTGGGGCAGGGGCCGGTGCTCATCAATGCGCTCGGTGCCCTCGAAACGATCGATCTCGATGGCGAGCTGATACTGGATACGGGGCATCTGGTCGCCTTCACCACCGGCCTAGAATACGAGATCACCAAGGCGAGCACGGGCTGGATCGACAGCTTCCTTTCCGGAGAGGGCTTCGTCTTGCGGATCTGGGGGCGCGGTAGGCTGTATGTGCAATCGCGCAACCCGGGAGAATATGGCAAAACTCTCGGTCCCAAGCTTCCTGCGAGGCAGCAATGAAGTACGAAATCGAAGGCAGCCCAGATTATGGACTACTGCGCGTTACGCTGGAGGCGCCTGGCGAACAGGTCGTCGCCGAATCGGGTGCCATGGTCGCGATGGATTCACAGGTTGAAATCAAAACCAGCGCACGCGGAGGCTTCCTGAGCGCTGCGAAACGCAAGATCCTAGGCGGCGAGTCCATTTTTCAGAACACGTTCATAGCCAAAGCGGCAGGCCAAAATGTCTGGCTGGCACCCGCTCCTGAAGGCGATCTCCGCGCCATCGAGCTCGCACGGGGCGAAACATTCTTCCTGCAAAGCGGTGCGTACGTGGCGCATTTGGGCGCCGAGCTCAAGCTGGACACAAAGTGGGCTGGCGTGAAGGGATTCTTTAGCGGTGTTGGCCTGTTTCTGCTGAAGATCGAGGGGCCTGGCACCGTATTCTTTGGTGGCTACGGCGCGCTCCATCCTGTGGCCGTAGGGCCTGAAGGCTACACTGCGGATACAGGGCACATCGTGGCCTTCAGCTCAGGGCTAGATTACAGCCTGCGCAGCTTTGGTGGCATGAAAGGCCTCTTCCTGTCAGGCGAGGGACTGATCGCGGACTTTGGCGGCCATGGCACCATCTACCTGCAAACTCGGGATCCGCGCTTGCTGGCAGATTTTCTACACCCGTTCCGATCCGTCAGTAGCTCCAACAACAGCTAACGTCGCCGGGAACCCCCGCGTCACTCGGTGCCAACAACAGCTAACGCCTCTAACCAAGATCGGCTGGCAAGAGAGCGCCGATCCCACGCGCCTTCAACTTCGCGCGCGCACCTTCAAACTTGGGCTCATTCCAAAACATCAGGCAACCATTGCAGCCCAGGCCGCAACAGCCATCTAAGCCCAAGCGCGGCGACGGACGCACTTCCTTGGAGCGCGCCCGCGCGACTAAGCTGGACGCCGAAATCAGGCCTAATTCCGCTTTTTGAGCGTGCTTGTTGGCCTCCAAGAACGCCGCCTGATCAGCGTTCAACACAGCGCGCTTTCGCACCAACGTGCCGACCGGGAGCTTGGCCTTCAAACGGCTCACATCTTCGGCATGAAACAAAGACAAGGGGACACGGAGTGCCCGCCCATCGCCCGCGGAGAGCTTCTGCTTCTTCTCCAGAGTCTCAGCATCCATGAGCTCGTACAGCCGCAAGCGGACGCATTCGAGGCTGCCGGGCACCAAGAACTCCAGGATATCACCGCCGATCAACCGATTGCGCAACTCCAAGACGAGCGCATCCTCTGCCCACTCGCGAATGAAGCCACCAAATTCAAAAGCACTCAGCGACTGACCATTCTCGTAATCGTGGGCCAGATTGGTGAGGCGGCCATCGTGAAAGCCCAGCGTGTAGCCGCGCGACTTCGTGGTTTCCAGCTCGTTCATGTACGGGCGATAGTCCCAGGCTTCGGGATTGGCGTAGTAGGCGTCGATAGCCTGACGATACGCGCGCGTGACAGAGCCCACGTAGTATTCATTCTTGTTGCGGCCCTCGACCTTCAACGAATCGATCCCCAACTTCAGATACTCGGAGAGCTTCGGCATGAGGCACAAATCCCTGGAATTCAAGATATACGAGCCGCGTTCATCTTCTTCGATCGGGAAGAGCTGCCCGGGGCGAAATTCTTCCTCAAGAAAGAACCGAAACTCATCCATGTTCGTGTCGGTGATCTCCAGCACCTCGGTTGAGCCATCGGCTCGGGCAACCTTGAGATTGTACTTCCAACGGCAGCTGTGCGCGCAGTTCCCCTGATTGCTGCCTCGCTCGGCCATGTAATTGCTGAGCAAACAACGGCCAGAGTACGTCATGCACAAGGCGCCGTGCACAAACGTCTCCAAGCGAATATTCGGGCAGCGTTGGCGGATCTCAGCGAGCTCCTCAAAGCTCACTTCGCGCGAGAGCACGCACAGCGCGGCTCCTTGCTTTTGCCAATAACCCACGGTCAAAAAAGAAGCGACGTTAGCCTGCGTTGAAATATGGCGTTCCAGCCAGGGCAGCTCATCTTTAATGTATTGGAACACGCCCGGATCGGCCACGATCACGCCATCTGGCCGCAAATCGGACAGCACCTCTTTGAACTTACTCAGCGTTTCGATATCCCGATTGTGCGTGAAGAGGTTCAGCGTGAGATAGATGCGTTTCCCTTGAGCGTGCGTGAGTGCGATGCCCTCCGCCAGATCGTCGAGTGAAAACTCGGACTGAGTGCGCAAGGAAAGATCGGGGGTTCCAGCGTAGACGGCATCGGCACCGTAGAGGAGCGCCGTCTTCAGTCGACTGAGCGAGCCCGCAGGCATGAGGAGTTCACTTTGATGGTGAGGCTTCGAAGGAGTCGGCATCGCTAATACTTCCGCTTGGCGACTAGCATACTTCCGTGCCAAAAGTGCCGGGATTGGTCCGAGATGGCTGAGGATAAAGACGAAATTTTCCGCGAGGAGCTGAAGAACGTTGGAGAGTTCCAGTTCAACGCTAAAGTCGCCCACGTCTTCGACGACATGATTCGTCGCTCCTTGCCCGGCTACTCCACGATCCTCCAGATGCTGAGCGTAATAGCCGATCATTTCGCGCAAGCGGACACGCGCATCTATGATTTGGGGTGTTCATTGGGGGCCGCCACGCTGGCCTTGCACCGTGGTGCCGACGCCAAGGGTGTCGAATTCATTGCAGTCGATGCGAGCGAAGCCATGGCGGAGCGTTGCCGCACGGCTCTGGCTTCGCTGAACGGAGGCCAAGTTCAGGTTATCTGCGCAGATGTTCGCGACGTACCCATCGAGAACGCTTCGGTCGTTGTGCTGAATTTTACGCTTCAATTTGTGCCAGTTGCTGAGCGAGATGCACTGTTGATTCGCATCCGGCGCGGGCTCCGTCCCAGGGGCGTGCTAGTGCTCTCCGAAAAGCTCGCCTTTCCCGACGCCGACCAAGCCGAGGTATTTGCCGCCCTCCACGACGGCTTTCGAAAACAGAACGGCTACAGCGAGCTTGAGATCAGCCAGAAGCGCACTGCGCTTGAGAATGTGCTGTTCAATGAGAGCGAAGCCGCACACATCGCTCGCTTGAAGCGCGCTGGCTTCGTGCGCGTTGAGTCCTGGTTTCGTTGTGCCAATTTTGGCTCCTTTCTCGCATTCCGCACCTGATATGGAAGAAGCTACCGAGAGGTCAGCGCTGCTTGGGCAATCACGCGAATGGCGACATTTCTTAGCGAAGGATCTAGGTCCAACCGTTGCCGCAAGACTCGAGGAACTTGCCGCAAAAAAGCTGGCTGCGGAAAAGCCCGGCGATGCGCCGAAATGGGAGTCGGCGCTTCAGACACTCCAAGCACTACCCCTCGCTCCGGTAGCTCCTGACCTCACGCGCGATATGCCGCGGCTTGGCGCGACCTGTTTGCCCGCACATCTCAAGCAGATCGAAATGGCACTCCGCGAGTTCTGCCCCTGGCGAAAGGGACCCTTCGAAGTCTGCGGGTTAGCGCTCGATGCCGAATGGCGTTCGAACCTCAAGTTCGACAGGCTTCGCGCTCACGTTGATTTCAACGGTCAGCGCGTGCTCGATGTGGGTTCGGGAAATGGCTACTACTGCCTGCGAGCCGTGGGTGCGGGAGCCAGCCTCGCGCTCGGCGTGGACCCAACTTGGCTGTTCGTCGCCCAGTTCGCTGCACTCACCCGCTTCATGCTGCCCGTCCCAGCCTATGTCCTGCCTTTTGCGCTTGAGGAGCTGCCCGAGGACTTGGGAACCTTTGATTGCGTGCTCTCACTCGGTGTCCTTTACCACCGGCGAGCTCCACTGGAGCATCTGGGCGCACTCCGAAAGTTCATTGCCAACGGTGGAAAGCTCGTGCTCGAAACCCTGATCGTGGAAGGTCCCGAAGGTTACTCGCTGAAACCGGAGGCTCGCTACGCCGGCATGCGCAACGTTTGGGAACTCCCCACGAGTGCGACACTTCAGAGCTGGCTCAAAAGCGCGGGCTATCGGCACGTGCAACTTCTCGATGTGACCGCGACCACTCCACTTGAACAGCGCAGTACCAGCTGGAGCTCAGAACATTCTCTAATTAACGTCTTAGATCCAACCGATGCCTTGAAGACCGTTGAAGGCCACCCTGCCCCCCGACGTGCACTGCTCATTGCCGAGCACTGAGCCTGGACTTCTGCAGCACCTCAGTAGTTCGCACCTACATAAACACGCTCACTGATGCAGTGAGTGCGGGTTCCGTTGTGGACCCTCCGCCTTCTGCGCGTTAGTGTCGATTCGTAATTCCGCTCACTGAATCGTAGGTGTAAGTCGCCATGGACCAGGTTCGCTGGATTGGTCTTATGGTTCTTTCGTGCTGTGCATCGCTCATGGGTTGTCAGGCCGAGGTGGGTGGCAGTGGCGCGTCGCAGAGGCAGAGCATCGGCGCACCCGTCGGCACCGATTCGAACGAAAATCCCATCGACGCCAACGGCAACATCGTCCCACCCCATCCGGGCAGTGGCGGCACCGACAGAGGGACGCGCACCGCGGCCGCGCCAGGTGCCGTCGTCATGCGTCGGCTGACGCGCGTCGAGTGCGACAACACGTTGCGCGACATTGCCGGGACCACCCAATCGATGGTGAATGGTTTCCCAAGCGAGCTGATCACGGCACTGACACAGACCGACGCGTTCCTCTATCGACCCAAAGCTGGATCCTAAGCGCAGACCAGCGACGGAGTGCGAAGATGCACCTTGGACGAACTGCTACTTGACCCTTGTCTCCCAGTCAGCAAAAGCTTGACTGGATGACTTCGCCCCTGCCCGCTTGGGATCTCGCAAAACTCCACCAGGCCCCGAAAACCTATGACGCACCGGGATTCTCGTCCGCCGGGTTGCGCCCACTCTTCTACGAAGGACTGCCCTACCACGGCAAACCCACCCGCCATTTTGCCTGGCTTGGCCTACCGCACGAGGCAGCCACGCGCCAAGTGCCCGGGGTGATTTTGGTGCACGGCGGTTGCGCCACGGCATTTGCTGAATGGGCTCGGCTTTGGCTACAACGCGGTTATGCTGTGATTGCTCCAGACATCTGTGGCCAGACACCGGTGCAAGGTGTTGAGGACAAGTTCTGTGATAGTTGGCCACTGCACGAATGGTCCGGACCACCCGCCTGGGGGGGTTCATTCAAGACGCTTGCTGAGCCCGTCGAGGAGCAATGGCCGTATCATGCAGTGAGCGCGTTGATGCTGGCCCACTCGCTGCTTGCTGCCCAGCCTGGAGTGGTTGCTGATCGGATTGGCCTTACCGGGATTTCCTGGGGCGGCACGTTGGCTTGCATGATGGCGGGGATTGACGCGCGGCTGCGCTGTGTAGCGCCCGTTTACGGTTGCGGTTACGACCCTGCAACCTTCACTTTCTTCGCGGCGGATCAGGAACCGGAGAACAAGGCGCGCTGGCTGGAACTCTATAATCCTGCGAATTTTCTGCCCAATGCCACCATGCCCATGCTCTGGACAACAGGCACCAATGACCACGGAGGCGCACTGGATCATCAGCTCTACTCGGTGAAATTGGCGCCTGGTCCCGCGACGCTCTGCGTGAAGCTGCGGATGGTGCACGGGCACGGTGGCGTTGCGGAGAGGCCCGGGGAAATCTGGCAGTTTTTCGAGTCCTCACTGAATGGTGGTAAGCCGCTCTTGCGCATTCTCGAACAAGGTCGCGAAGCGCAGGAAGCTTGGCTCACCTACCAAGCCGTGACCGAGGTGGCGCGAGCAGAACTCCTCTACACGCTCGACTCTGGACCTTACCCAGAATGCCTTTGGCACACACGCCCCGCGCGCCTGGACGCTAAAACGTCACGTGTCACGGGGACACCCCCCGAGGGCACTCGCGCTTACTTCTTCAATGTCGAGGATTATCGAGGATTCATCGTCAGCAGTGAACATGTGGAGCTAGTGCAAGAGTGACGCTCCCGGTGGGCGCTCCCCCAGCTCTAGACCACCT
>Ga0335394_10003688_pt1 | contig 17406 bp, 12 predicted proteins | sample MAT03_FD_205741 | JGI IMG/M metagenome (GOLD analysis project Ga0335394, IMG submission 205741) | Freshwater microbial communities from Lake Fryxell liftoff mats and glacier meltwater in Antarctica - MAT-03 (spades assembly) (version 2) ... | reverse complement strand
ATCGGATCTTCATAGGGCTCGCGCAGCAGCGCGATCAGCGGCTCCGACAGGATGGCGTCCCCCACCCACGATGGCGCGACGACGAGGATGCGCTCAGCAGCCATGGCGGCGAGTCACCGTGAATCCCGGTGCGGCAACCCCGACTCGGCGCTCCCCACGGGCGGCGGAACGGCGAGTACGGCGCATGTCAGTGGCCGCCCGGACGCGGTCCGCCGGCCAGTGCGTACTGCGTACCGCAGTACGGGCACATCGCCTCGCCGGTGGCGGCGACGTCCAGGTACACCCGCGGATGCGACGACCAGAGCGGCATCGCCGGATTGGGGCAGAACACCGGCAGGTCATTGGCGTTGACCGCCACCGGCGGCACGATCGGCGTGGCGTCGCTCATCTAGCTTCCCCCGAACGGCGCTGTGCGCCGCTCCCCCTGAGGGGGCGAGCGCCTTGGGACGGCCCGGCGGCGCTTGTGTCGTCTCCCCCCGAACGGCGCTGTGCGCCGCTCCCCCTGAGGGGGCGAGCGCCTTGGGACGGCCCGGCGGCGCTTATATCGTCGTCAGCCATGATTGATGCGCGGCGCTGCGGCCGTTCACTGCATCGAAGAACAACGCCTGCAGCTTGGTGGTGATCGGTCCGCGCGTGCCACTGCCGATCACGCGGTTGTCGAGCTCGCGGATCGGCGTGACTTCGGCGGCCGTACCGGTGAAGAAGGCCTCGTCGGCGCACCACGCTTCATCGCGCGTGATGCGGCGCTCGTGCACCGGGATGCCAAGTTCCCTGGCGAACGTCATGATCGTGGCGCGGGTGATGCCTTTAAGCGCCCCGGACGAAAGATCGGGCGTGTGCAGTTCGCCGTCCTCGACCAGGAAGATGTTCTCGCCGGAACCTTCGGACACATACCCCTGCGGATCGAGCAGCAGTGCCTCTTCGTAACCATCCTGCGTTGCTTCCTGATTGGCGAGGATGGAATTAAGGTAATTGGCGCAGGCTTTGGCGCCCGTCATGTGGATGTTCACATGATGACGCGTGAACGACGACGTCTTTACGCGGATGCCCTTTTCCATGCCTTCCGCGCCCAGGTACGAGCCCCATGGCCAAGCGGCAATCGCGACGCGCACGGGATTGGATTTTGCCGCCACACCCATGGCCGTCGAGCCATAGAACGCGATGGGCCGCAGGTAGCACGACTCGAGCTTGTTGTCGCGCACGCAGGCCAACTGCGCCGCGTCGATCTCTTCTTTCGAGAAGGGGATCTTCATGCCGAAGATGTGCGCGGAGCGGAACAGGCGCTCGGTATGGTCGCGCAAGCGGAAGATGGCGGGACCGCGGGGCGTCTGGTAGCAGCGCACACCCTCGAACACGCCCATGCCGTAGTGCAGCGTATGGGTCAGGACGTGCGTGGTGGCATCGCGCCAGGGCACCATCTTGCCGTCGTACCAGATCCATCCATCGCGGTCGGACATCGACATTTGCGGCCACTCCAGGTGTCGTCAGAGGGGCAATTTTAGCCGATTTCACCTGTCCGGCCGAGGCCGGTCCTCAAGGCCGTGGATGCCGCAACGGGCCAAGGTGCGCCGAACACATGCGTCCACAACGCATGCACGGCCTCGCGACGCCGGGCCTCGGGTGCGGCGTCCACCCGGGCATGCGCGGCGCCGGTCAGGCGCACGGCATGCTGCAGGCGCCTGAAGTCGCGGTACGCGGAGGCCGCGTTGGTGGCCAGCGCTGCGGGAACCAGCCCCAGCTCCCCTGCTTGCAGCAGCAGCGCGATGTTGCCTGCGTTGCGCGTCAGCACCGGGTACCGGTGCGCGTGCGCCAGCACCACGAACTGGACGGTGAATTCGATATCCACCATGCCGCCCGTATCGTGCTTCACGTCGAACAATGCCGTCGGATTGGGATGGCCGGCGTGCATCTTGCGGCGCATCGTCACCACGTCGTCGGCCAGCTTGGCGATGGGGCGAGGACGGCACAGGATAGCGTCGCGCAACGCTTCAAAGGCCGCGCCAACCCCCGCGTCGCCCGCCGCGAAGCGCGCGCGGGTGATGGCTTGATGTTCCCAGGTCCAGGCCTGCTCCAACTGGTATTTGCGGAATCCGGCGAGGCTCGACACCATCAGCCCCGATTCGCCTTCGGGGCGCAGCCGCAGGTCGGTTTCATACAGGGGGCCGGCACCGGTGGTGCTGGTCAGCCACGAATTGACCCGCTGCGCGAGGCGCGTGTAGCGCGGTGCGAGCTCATCCGCATCAGGATCATCGGGGGCGACATCAAACAGGAACACAAGATCGAGATCCGACGCGTACCCCAGCTCCTTGCCGCCCAATTTGCCATACGCGACGATCGCGAAGCGCGGCGGCAGGGCCGCCACCCCGGCGAGGTGCGCCCAGCACGCGGTCAGCGTGGCAGCCAGCACGACATCCGCCAGCGCCGACAGGTGATCAGCCAGCCGTTCCACCGTCAGGCGGCCACCCAGGTCCTGGGCCAGCAGCCGGAACGTCTGCGCATGTTGAAAATGCCGCAGCACATCCATCTGGTGCTCGGCATCCTCGGGACGCGCCGCCAGCATGCGTTTCAGTTCCTCGCGCCACGCCTCCCAGTCGGGTTCCGCGAGCAGCATCCGCGCGTCGAGCAATTCGTCGAGCAGCAGCGGATGCTGGGTGAGGTAGTCGGCGGCCCACGCGGAAGCGCTCATCAGGTTGGCGAGGCGCGGCAGCAGTGGCGGGTGCTCGATCACCAGCGCGAGATAGGCGCTGCGCCGCGCGATGGATTCAAGCAATCGCAACAACCGCTCGAATACCAGGCTGGCGCCGGCGCGACCGGGATGCGCCGCAGCCACGGCCAGCAACTGCGGCACGAGCGTGTCGAAGCGCTGGCGCGAGTTGGCCGGAAGCTGCAGGTAGCGACCGGAGGCGCGAACGCGCACCAGCGTCTCGATCACCGCGGCGGGGTCGGCGAAGCCTGCGGCTTCGAGTTGGGCCAGTGCAGCGGGCGTTGGTCGAGGGTCTTCCCATAATCCGACCGAATCGTCGCGCGGGGCCGGGGCCTGGCTGCCGCCGTCGCCGAGCGTCTCGGCAAAAGTGACGGCCACCAACGCGCGATGCGCCGCCAGCGCCGCATCGAAAGCCGCCAGTGATGCAAAATTCATCGCAGCGGCGAGTCGTGCGCGTTCCTCGCTGTCCGTGGGCACGCGATGCGTCTGCTGGTCATCACGGTATTGCAGCCGGTGTTCGATCTGCCGCAGGAACACGTAGGCGTCGCGCAGCGCGGCGGCGGCATTGCCGGGCAGGTGGCCGCGTTCGGCCAGCATGTCGAGCGCGGGCAGCGTGCCGCGCACGCGCAGCGAAGGTTCGCGTCCGCCGCGCACGATCTGGATCGCCTGCGCGATGAACTCGATCTCGCGGATGCCGCCTTCGCCCAGCTTGATGTCGGACGTGGAGTCGCGGCGCACGCCCTGTTCGCGGATCTGCCGGTGGATGTCGCGTAGGCCCTCGTAGGCGTCGTAGTCGAGATACTTCCGGTAGACGAAAGGCGTGACCAGTTCGTCGAGATCGTCGTGCTGGTCGCCGGTGATCGCGCGCGCCTTGAGCCACGCGTAGCGCTCCCACGCGCGGCCCTGCGTGATGAGATACGTCTCGAGGCCGGTCAGCGAGGTGGCCAGCGGCCCGCTGTCGCCATAGGGCCGAAGCCGCATGTCGACGCGGAAGACGTAGCCGTCCGCCGTGGTGTCGTTCAACGCGCCGATGACGCGCCGGCCCAGTCGCTCGAACCAGTCGCGGTGCGACAGTGGGCGCGCGCCCGCGGTCTCGCCTTCCTCCGGATAGACGAAGACGAGGTCGATGTCGGACGACACGTTGAGCTCGCCACCGCCCAGCTTGCCCATCCCCACCGTGATCAGTGATTGCGGTTGCCCGCTATCGGGGTCGAGTGGCGCGCCGTGCACCTCGGTGAGCGCCGCGGCATGCAGAGCCACCGCGGCCCGTAGCGTCTCGTCGGCCAGCCGGCTCATCGTGGCGCCAACCTCGGCCAGCGGCGCCTGCCCGGCGAGATCGCGCGCCATCGTGTGCAGGAATACCCGGCGGCGCAGGTGCCGCAACGCGGGGGCCAGCGTCTCGGGCAGCGTGATCGCGTCGATCCCGGCCAGTGCCGCGGTCCAGGGGAAGGGCGAGGCGACGTGGTCCGCGAGCCAGGGACCAAGCGCGGGATCGGCGTGCAGCGCCCGCGCGGCATACAGGCTGAACGCTTGGACTTGGCGGAGGGCGAGGGTCATGGGTGGCGGGATCACCCCCAATCGCGGCCGGGCCGGTTGGCCGGAACAGGGGCACCGATCGGCTACAATCCATCGGTCGGACCATTCATTATGCCTTCACGGGCGGTCGCGCCCCATCAACTCCTTGGTCCCTTCGCGCGCCCTTCGTCTCCTGCGCTTTACCGGCACCGCAATCATCGCGACGGTGATCGTGATTTGCGCGTTGCTGCTGATCCTGCGTTTCGCGGTGTTCCCCAGCATCGGCGATTACCGCGAGCGCATCGCCGCGCGAATTGGCGCCACCCTGGGCCAGCCGGTGACCATTGGCGCGATCTCCGCCGGTTGGGATGGCTGGAATCCGCGGCTGGCGATCTCCAACTTCGCCATCCATGATGCCGGCGCCGCCAACGCCGCGCCCGCGTTGCTGCTGCCGCGCGTGGATGTCGTGGTGGCGTGGACTTCGATACCGCTGCTCGATCTGCGGCTGAAGGAGCTCTCGGTGGAGCGGCCGCAACTGGCCATCCGCCGCGACCTGACGGGCAAGATCTTCGTTGCCGGACTGGAAGCGGACATCACCGCGGCCGGTAGCGATTCACCGATCTCGCGCTGGATGCTGAAGCAACGCCAGATCATCGTGCGCAATGCCGGCGTCACCTGGCATGACGAGATGCGTGCCGCGCCGCCGCTGGTGCTCGAACACGTGACGCTGCGGGTGGAACAGCGCTTCGGCAGGCACGAGTTCGGCTTGGTCGCGCAGCCGCCGCCGGAACTGGCGTCGGCCGTGGACGTGCGCGGCGAATTCACGGCCAAGTCGCTGCACGACTGGAAGGCGACCAACGGCCGGCTGTATGTGCGCGTGGACTACGTCGACCTTGCACCGTGGCGATCGTGGATCGAGCACCTGCATACGGTGGAGACCGGCAAGGGCGCGCTGCGCCTCTGGTTCGATTTCGCGGAAGGCAGCGCGACCGACGCGATCGCCGATGTGGAACTGTCCGACGTGCGCACGCGCCTCGCGCGCGACCTGCCGCAACTCGATCTCGCCACGCTCGAAGGGCGGTTGCTGTGGAAGCGCGCGCCCGGGTCGCGCGAGCTCGGCGCGCGCGGTCTGTCGTTTCGCACGCGCGCCGGGCAGGCGCTGGCCCCGGCCAATCTCACGCTGGCCCTCACCGACGGACCGGACGGCAAGATCACCGGCGGCCGGTTGAGCCTCGACCGTCTGGAAGTAGCGCCGCTGGCGGCGCTGGCGGCGCACCTGCCGTTGTCCGCGGATTGGCGCCGCGATCTCGCCGTGCTGGCGTTGCGCGGCGGCGTGTCGGATGCCAAGTTCGCGTGGCAGGGTCCGCCGGACGAGCCGCGCGACTTCTCGGGCAGCGGCGCGTTCTCGCAGTTCGGCATCGCCGCCAGCGCTACCGCGCCGGGTGCCTCCGGCGTTTCCGGCAGCTTCACCTTCGACCAGACCGGCGGCGACCTGAAACTCGACAGCCGCGGCATGCGCGTGGTGTTGCCGCGCGTCTTTGCGGAGCCGCTGCAATTCGATACGGCCACCGGCCGCGTGCACTGGACGCGCGAGGACAACGCGTGGCGCTATGCGTTCGACGATGTGCGCTTTGCGACGCCGCATACGTCCGGCACCGCCTCGGGCGCCTGGCGGTCGCAGGGTCAGGGCCCCGGCATCCTCGACCTCAAGGCCACGCTGACGCGCGTGGAGGCGCAGCACCTTTATCGCTACCTTCCGCTGACCCTCGACACCACGCTGCGCGATTGGCTACGGCTTGGCGTCAAGGCGGGCACCGCGACCGAGGTGAAGCTCGCGCTCGCCGGCGACCTGAGCCGGTTTCCGCTCGCCAACGCCAAGACCGGAACATTGCAGGCGAGCTTCAAGGTGTCCGATGCCACGCTCGACTATGCCGAAGGTTGGCCGGAGATGTCCGGCATCGAAGCCGTGGTGCGTTTCGACGGTGCGGGACTTTTCGTCGACGGGTACCGCGGCCGTGTGTTCGGCGCGACGATCGGTCCGTTGAAGGTGTCCATTCCCGATCTCGGCGCGGAATTTCCGCAGTTGATGTTGAACGTCGAGGCCGCCGGTCCCACGCAGGACTTCCTGCGCTTCATCGAAAAGAGTCCGGTAGGGGAATGGACCGGTCACGTGGCCGCCGGCGCGCGGGCCACCGGCGACGGGCATCTGGCGTTGCGTTTTGAAACGCCGCTGGGCCGGGAGGGCGGCAACGTCGTCGGGGGCGAGTACACGTTCAAGGGCAACGCGATGACCCTGGTGGACGTGCCGCCGCTGACCAACCTGAATGGCGCGATCACGTTCACCGAGCAAGCGATACGGTCGCGCGATCTCGAGGCCATCACCTTCGGCGGGCCGGCGCGCATCGGGCTTGAAAGTGACGACACGGGCGTGCGCGTGAATGCCAACGGCACCGCCACGCTGGCCGCACTGCAGGCCGAGTTTCCGCTGCCGCTGGCGCACCGGATCACCGGTGCCGCGGACTGGACGCTGCAGTCGGCGTCGAAGGACAACGTGACGACATGGACGATCGAGTCCACGTTGCGGGGCGTGGCCATCGATTTGCCGGCGCCCGTGGGGAAGGCGGCCGCGGTGCCGGCGGCGCTGCGGATCGAACGCCGCCCGGTGGCCGGCAAGAAGGACGCCGACACGATGACGATCGACTACCGCGGCGAATTGCGCGTGCTGCTGCAGCGCACGCAAAAGGGTGATGTCGCGACCGTCGATCGTGCGCTGGTGCTGCTGGGGCGTGCCGTTGCCGCCGGCGGCCGCGCGGATCGCGACGGCATCTGGGTGCGCGGACAGATGGCCGAACTCGATCTCGACGAATGGCTGGCATTGTATGGCCGTGAGAAGCCGCGCTATCTCGCGACGCCCGCCGGCGCGGCATCGGCCCCGGTGCCGTTATTGCGCGGCGTCGACATCGAAACCGCCCGCATCGACATCTTCGGCCGGGCGCTGCACGACCTCAACGTGTCCGCGGTGCGCGGCGTCGGCGAGGATTGGCGATTGCGCCTGAAGGGCCGTGAACTGGACGGCACCGCCGTGTGGAGCGCGCCGGTTCCTGCGGCGCCCAATGGCAAGCTGACCGCGCGGCTTACGCGCTTGGTGCCGCCGGGACCCGATGAGTTGCATCCGGTGCGAAGCGAGGTGGCCGCGGACGAGCAGGCCCGCAACACGTGGCCGCAACTCGACATCGTGGCGGAGGCCTTCGTCAAGCGCGGCCACGACCTCGGCCGCTTCGAGCTGCAGGCGCAGCCGGCGGGACCGGATTGGCGCATCGTGACAATGGCGATCGCCAATCCGGCGGGCCGCATCGACACGAACGGCTGGTGGCGGATCGGCCGCGACAAGCAGACGACCGAGATGGAGGTGCGGCTGTCGGCGGAAGACGCCGGATTGTTCCTCGAGCGCATGGGCTATCCGGTAGCGGTGCGCAATGCACCGACTACCATCACCGGCAAACTCGCGTGGACCGGTGCCCCCAACGACTTCGACTATCCGACGCTGACGGGCAACTTCACGCTGGTGGCGGGGGCGGGCCAGTTCACGAAGATCGATCCGGGCATCGGCAAGCTGCTGGGGGTGCTGTCGCTGCAGGCGCTGCCGCGGCGGATCACGCTCGACTTCCGCGATGTGTTCAGCGAAGGCTTCGCGTTCGATGACATCACCGGCGATTTCATGGTGCAGCGCGGGTTGATGCATACCGATAACCTGCGGCTCGCCGGGCCGGCGGCGTCGGTGAAAATTACCGGCGACATCGACCTCGCGCGCGAAACGCAGAACCTCAATGTGCGGGTGCTGCCGTCACTGGCGACCAGCGTGTCGGCCGGCGCGGCAGTGCTGTTCATCGCCAATCCGCTGCTGGGGGCCGTCGTGGGTGCCGGGACCTTCCTCGCGCAGAAAATGTTCGACAATCCGATCGAGCGCATGTTCAGCTACGACTATCACGTCACCGGCGCGTGGAGCGACCCGGTGGTGGTACGCGCGGGCAGCCGCGAAGTGCCGCCGCTGCCCAGCGCTGCCGAAACCGCGCCGCGCTGACGCGTCAGCGGCCCTTCAGCAACACCAGTACCGCGCCGCCTCCCCCCGCATGCTGCGGGGCTTCGGCGTAGGCGAGCACATCGTCCCAATGCGCCAGCCAGCGGCGCACCTTGCTCTTCAATACCGGTTCCTTGCCCGGCGAGGTCAAGCCCTTGCCGTGGATGACACGCACGCAGCGCAAGCCGTGCGTGCGCGCCTCGAAGACGAAGTCCGCCAGCGCATCGTGCGCGGCATCGGTGGTGAAGCCATGCAGGTCAAGTTCGGACTGCACCGTCCAGAAGCCGCGCCGCAACTTGCCCGCGACATCGATACCGATGCCTTCGCGCACGTAGGTCTGCTGGGGCTCGAATTCCTGGCCGATGTCCCACGATTGCGGGGTCGGATCGTTGCCGTACTTGGAGGCCTGCAACACGTCGCGCTCGTCGGCCAGCGTATGGCGCGCGATCGGCGCGGGGCGAACCCGCGTCTGCGGCGCGCGATTGGCCGGCGGCAGGGGCTTCACGTCGGCGAAGACGCGCTGCAGATCCACGTCGCCGTCGGCATGCTTGGCCGAGCCCAGCGCACGCTTGACGCTATGCCGCGTTTCCGCAACGCGGGCCGCAGGCGGTGCCGGTGGTGTGGCCGCCTTCGCGGCGTCGACCAGCTTTTTCAGGTCGCTGAGTTTGGGCATCGCGCGCACCGTGCCGTGCGGTGATCGCGGCAGGTCAGGGCAGGCTCTCGAGGAATGCTTCGGCATCGAGTGCCGCCATGCAGCCCGTGCCCGCCGACGTGACCGCCTGACGATACACATGGTCGGCCACGTCGCCCGCGGCAAACACGCCGGGAATCGAGGTGGCGGTGGCATTGCCTTCGGCGCCGCCCTTGACCTTGATGTAGCCGCCCGCCATCGCAAGCTGTCCCTCGAAGATCTGCGTGTTGGGCGTGTGGCCGATCGCAATGAACACGCCATGCACGGGCAGGTCTTCGGTCGCATTGTTCTTCGTCGAGCGCAACCGCACGCCCGTGACGCCGGAGTCGTTGCCCTGCACCTCGTCCAGCGTGTGGTTCCACAGCACCTTCATGTTGCCTTTGCCGCTGGTCTTGGCCATCAACCGGTCGACGAGGATGGCCTCGGCGCGAAACTTGTCGCGACGGTGCACGACGGTGACATGCTTCGCGATGTTGGAAAGGTAGAGCGCTTCCTCGACGGCCGTGTTGCCGCCGCCGATCACGGCGACGTCCTGGCCCTTGTAGAAGAACCCGTCGCACGTCGCGCACGCGGATACACCCTTGCCCATGAAGGCTTCCTCGGACGGCAGGCCGAGGTAGCGCGCCGATGCGCCGGTACTGATGATCAGCGCATCGCAGGTGTAGGTGTTGGTGTCGCCGACAAGGCGCAACGGCCGCTCGTGCAGGTCCACCGTGTGGATGTGGTCGAAGATGATTTCGGTCGCGAAACGCTCGGCGTGCTTCTGGAAGCGCGCCATCAATTCCGGGCCCTGCACGCCATCGGCATCGGCGGGCCAGTTGTCCACGTCGGTGGTCGTCATCAACTGGCCGCCCTGCGCGATCCCTGTCACCAGCACGGGCGCGAGGTTGGCGCGTGCCGCGTATACTGCGGCGGTGTAACCGGCGGGTCCGGAACCCAGGATCAACAGCCGGACGTGCTTCGTGGTCATGCGTTTCTCGCAATGCAAAAAAGAACGGGAGTGTAGCCCATGTGGGGTGCGCTTCCGGCGATGCCAAGGTGGTCGAGCCCGGTGCCTCGGCGGCCACGTCAAGCCCTTGGCGGCAGGCCCGGACCGCGTATAATGCGACCTGTCAAGACTCTGCGGCAACCCAATGTTTTTCAAGCGGAACGACTCTAACCTCCGACGGTCTCCCACCGCCGACGACGGTCTGTCGCCGCGTGTCGCGCGGCTGGTCCGGGAGTCGTGGTGGCTTCTCGTCGTCGTCGCGTTTCTCTACCTCGGCCTGATCCTCGGTTCGTACGCCCGCACCGACCCCGGCTGGTCGTTTTCGGGTACCGGCGAACCGCTGGCCAATCGCGGTGGCGCGATCGGCGCGTGGCTCGCCGACCTGCTGCTTTATCTCTTCGGCCTGTCGGCGTGGTGGTGGGTGGCAGGCGGCGTGGTGCTGGTCGTCGCCGGCTACTGGCGCGTCGTGAATACCGACCATTCGACGGATCAGCCCTTCGCGGTGGGTGCGCTCGGCTTTGCACTCGTGCTGCTCGGCAGCGCGTCGCTCGAGGCGCTGCGCCTCTGGAACATGAAAGTGGCGCTGCCGCACGCGCCGGGGGGCGTGCTGGGCGACGCCATCGGCAGCTTCCTGGCGCGGGCGCTGGGCTTCAACGGCGCGACGCTGCTGCTGCTCGCGCTGTTCGCGATCGGCTGCTCGCTCTTCTTCGGCGTCTCGTGGCTGCGCGTGATGGAGCGCATCGGCGCGGGTGTCGAGATGGTCATCGCGTGGTTCCGCCGTCGGCGCGAAGCGGCCGAAGACCGGCGCCTGGGCGAGGAAGCCACGGCGCTGCGCGAGCACGTGGTCGAGCAGCGCCGCGAAGTGGAGCAGGAGCGCGAGCCCGTCCTCGTGGTGCCGCCCGTACTGGTGGTGCAGAAGTCAGAGCGGGTGGTGAAGGAAAAGCAGCGGCCGCTCTTCACCGACATGCCCGACACCAAGTTGCCGCCGCTCGACCTGCTGGAGGATGCGCCACCCGCCCAGGAGACGGTCAGCAACGAGACACTGGAATACACGTCGCGGCTCATCGAACGCAAGCTGGCCGACTTTGGGGTGAGCGCCAAGGTGCTGGCCGCCTACCCCGGCCCGGTGATCACGCGATACGAGATCGAACCCGCGGTGGGCGTCAAAGGCGCGCAGATCGTCAACCTGATCAAGGATCTTGCGCGCGCGTTGTCGGTCGTGTCGATCCGCGTCGTGGAAACGATTCCCGGCAAGTCGTGCATGGGGCTCGAGTTGCCCAATCTGCGCCGGCAGGTGGTGAAGCTCACCGAAATCCTGTCGTCCGCCACGTATAACGACACATCCAGCGCACTGACGCTGGCGCTCGGCAAGGACATCGCCGGCAAGCCCATCGTGGCCGACCTCTCGAAGATGCCGCATCTGCTGGTCGCGGGCACCACCGGCTCAGGCAAATCCGTTGCGGTCAACGCGATGATCCTGTCACTGCTCTACAAGGCCGAGCCGAAGGACGTACGCCTGATCCTGATCGACCCGAAGATGCTCGAACTCTCGATGTACGAGGGCATCCCGCATCTGCTTGCCCCGGTGGTCACCGACATGAAACTTGCTCCCAACGCGCTCAACTGGTGCGTGGGCGAGATGGAGCGCCGCTATCGCCTGATGTCGCAGTTCGGCGTACGCAATCTCGCTGGCTACAACAGCAAGGTGGTGGAGGCCAGGAAAGCGGGCAAGCCGATGACCAATCCATTCTCGCTGACGCCCGATGCGCCGGAGCCGCTCGAGGCAATGCCGCTGATCGTCGTCGTGGTCGACGAACTGGCCGACCTGATGATGGTGACCGGCAAGAAGATCGAGGAACTGATCGCACGGATCGCGCAGAAGGCACGCGCGGCCGGCATCCACCTCGTGCTGGCGACGCAGCGACCGTCGGTGGACGTGATCACCGGCCTCATCAAGGCCAACATCCCGTCGCGGATCGCGTTCCAGGTGGCCAGCAAGATCGACTCGCGCACGATCCTCGACCAGATGGGCGCGGAAGCGCTGCTGGGGCAGGGCGACATGCTCTACATGCCGCCGGGCACCGGCTATCCGCTGCGCGTGCATGGCGCGTTTGTGTCTGACGGCGAAGTCCATCGGGTCGTCGAATATCTGAAGCAGCTGGGTGAACCGCAGTACATCGAAGGCCTGCTCGAAGGTGGCGTAGCGGCCGATGGCGAGAACGGGGTCGTGATGGAGGGCGGCGACGCCGAGTCCGACCCGATGTACGACCAGGCCGTCGCCTTGATCTTAAAGACCCGTCGGCCCTCGATTTCGCTGGTGCAGCGGCACCTGCGCATCGGCTACAACCGCGCGGCGCGGTTGATCGAGCAGATGGAGAACGCTGGCCTCGTCTCGCCGATGCAGACCAACGGCAACCGCGACGTGCTGGTGCCGGCAGGCAAGGGCGATGCATGACGGCCCAAGAGCTGGTGCGGGCCGGCGCGAAATTGTTGGGTGCGTTATCGATCGCCGTTGCGGTCGTGGCTGAAGCGGGTCCCGTCGATCTTTACCTCGATGGCCCGCAGCTTTGCCCCCGCATCTTCCCGGCCACCGCGCCACGGATCAACGCCGATCAAGCGGCGACGCGGACCCAAGGCATGGTGCCCCGGGGTTTCTGCGGGCCCAATGCCTTCGTTTCCGGTTGTACCTTCGATGTCGAGAACGAATACGACTCGTGGCGGGTCTACGTTCATCAATACAAGGATCGCGGGGGCCGCAAGGACCCCGGCGGACTTGAACATACGTATCTCATCCTCGATGCCGTGGGCAATTGCATTGCGCATATCCCCGGTACGCCGCTCGGAGCGAAATATTGAATCAGGTCATGAAGTTTGCGATGCTGGCGCTGGCGTGGATTGCCGGTGCCGCCGACGCGGCGTCGATCGAACGGCTGCGGCAGTTCGTCCGTGACACGCAGACCGCGCGCACGCCGTTCACCCAAACGGTCACCGACAAGAACGGCCGCGTCGTGCAGACCGTCAGCGGCCAGTTCGATCTGGCGCGACCGGGCCGGTTCCGCTGGAGCGTTGAAAAGCCCTACAAGCAGTTGCTCGTGGGCGATGGCATGAAGGTCTGGGTGTTCGACCCCGACTTGAATCAGGTCGTCGTGCGCACTATCGGCGATGCGCTTGGCGCATCCCCTGCCGCGTTGCTGGCCGGCAAGGCCGATGTCGAGTCGGCGTTCGGCTGGAAAGACCAGCCGATGGCCGACGGCCTCGATTGGCTGTCGGCCACGCCGTTGGCCAAGGAATCGACGTTCTCCGAAATCCGCCTGGGTTTCGATACGAAAGGCCTGGTCGCGCTCGAACTCTTCGACGCCTTCGGCCAGAAGAGTGTGGTCCGGTTCACCGCCTTCGAACGCAACCCGAAGTTGGCGCCCGAGTTGTTTCGCTTCACGCCGCCGCCGGGCGCGGATGTCATCGGGGACAAGTAACGCGCTTTGCTGAGCGTCGTCACGCGCGGGTCGACGCCCCCGGCCCCGAACGGTAGGAAACCGCTATGGCGGTCGAGGCAGCAACGCCTTGCCTCGCTGTTCCACCACCCGGCGCAATCGATCCGGGTAATCAGTGATGATGCCGTCGACGCCCATGTCGATGAGCTGGGCCATCACGACCGGATCGTTGACCGTCCAGGGCACGATCTTCAGTCCAAGTACGCGGGCCTCGGCAAACTCGACCGCCGTCAGGTTGCGCCAGAACATGGCCCACGTGCCGCAGCCCGCGGCCTGCACCAGGCGCGGCACCGAGTTGCCATGCTGGCGCAGGTCGAGACCACCGAGCCATGGCGATGGCGACGGCGTGGCGGCACTGCGCAGTACCGTATCGAAGGTGGGCGACTCGATCGTCAGGCACGCCGTCGAGACCTCCGGCGCCAATTTTTTCATTTCCAGCAGCGTGCGCCAATCGAACGACTGCACGGTGGTCCGTTCCGTCATGCCCGCCGCGCGTATCGCGGCTAGTGTCAGGCGCGCAAACGTGGCAGGGTCCACGGTGTCGTTGCCACCGTCCGGCGTGATCTTCGTCTCGATGTTGAAGCGCACGGATGTCCGCGGCGCCGCCCCCAGCGCCAAGACTTGGGCGAGCGTCGGGAAGCGTTGCCCGTCGGCCGGCACCTGTTCTGGAAACTGCGCCGCATACTTGCTCGACGGATTCACGCGCCCGATGTCGTACGTTTGCAGCATCGCAAGGGACAACGAATGAATGGCCGGGCCTTTGCCGGTCAGCCATTCGCCGCGCGCATTGCGCGTCAGGTCGGCATTGAGGTGTGGATCGTGCGAAATCACCACGACGCCGTCGCGGGTGACCGCAAGATCCGTTTCCAGTGTCGTAACGCCGATGCTCAACGCGTGATTGAATCCGACGAGCGTGTTCTCGGGGGCGAGGCCGCGCGCGCCACGGTGGCCTTGCACGTCGAATTCGGCGGCGCTGGCAGGCAGCAGCGCGAGCCACAGGCAGAGCCCGGCCCATCGCCAGCCTGGTGCCATGGTCATGCATCTGGTCGCTCTTGGCATTGCATCACTCTACGCGGGGGTATCTTGCGCGACAATGACAGCCTCGATGTCTCCTCCCCGCATGGATTCGTGACCGATCTCTTTGCTCCCGCCACCGTGCCCGCGTCCGGAACACCGATGCCAGGTGCGCCGCTGGCCGAACGGCTGCGGCCAGCTACCTTGGCGGATGTCATTGGCCAACGCCATCTGCTGGCGCCGGGCAAGCCGCTCGCGGTGGCCTTTGCCTCCGGCAAGATGCATTCGATGATCCTGTGGGGTCCGCCCGGCGTGGGCAAGACCACGCTGGCACGGTTGATGGCGGATGCGTTCAACGCCCAGTTCATCGCCATCTCGGCGGTGCTGGCGGGCGTGAAGGAAATCCGCGAGGCCGTGGCGCGAGCCGAAGCCGCGCGGTCGCAGCTGGGGCAGGCGACGATCATGTTCGTCGACGAGGTGCACCGCTTCAACAAGTCGCAACAGGATGCGTTCCTGCCTTATGTCGAGCAGGGCACGCTGACCTTTGTCGGGGCCACCACCGAGAACCCCTCCTTCGAAGTCAACGGCGCACTGCTGTCGCGCGCCAGCGTTTACGTACTCCAACCATTGAGCGCCGACGATTTGGGCGTGTTGCTCGACCGCGCACTGGTGATCGCCGCACCGGCGCTCGTCATCGAGCCGGCCGCGCGTGAGGCGTTGATTGCCTCCGCCGATGGCGATGGACGGCGCCTCGTCAACGTCGTCGAGCAGCTGGCAGTGGCGTCTGCGGAGCTGAAGGTGTCGTCCATCGACGTGGCGTTTGTCGAGAATGCCATTGCCCGCAGCCTGCGCCGCTTCGACAAGGGGGGCGACGCGTTCTACGACCAGATCTCGGCGTTGCACAAATCGGTGCGCGGCTCCGACCCCGATGCGGCGCTCTACTGGATGTGCCGAATGCTCGATGGCGGCGCCGATCCGCGTTACGTCGCGCGGCGGTTGATCCGGATGGCCAGCGAAGACATCGGGATGGCCGATCCCCGCGCATTGCGGCAGGCGCTCGATGCCGCCGAGACCTACGAGCGACTGGGCACGCCGGAAGGCGAACTGGCGCTTGCACAATGCGTGCTGTACCTGGCGGTGGCGCCGAAATCGAACGCCGCCTACATGGCCTACAACGCGGCACGCGCGTTCATTGGTGCCGACGGCTCGCGTCCGGTGCCGATGCGCCTGCGCAACGCGCCGACGAAGATGATGAAGTCGATGGGCTTCGGCGACGGCTACCGCTACGCGCACGACGAGCAGGATGCGTACGCGGCCGGCGAAACCTATCTGCCGGATGACATGACGCCGCAGGATTTCTATACGCCGACGGAACGGGGCCTCGAAGCCCGTATCCGCGAACGACTTGCGCTTCTGCGCTCGCGCGACCGCGACGCCGGCAAGTAGAGGCGCGGGCGAGGGTGTATGCAACCCTCTGATAGAATTGACGAATGATCGATATCAATCTATTTCGCACCGACCTCGCGGCGGTGGCGGCAACCCTCGCCAAGCGCGGCCTCACGCTCGACACCGAACGCTTCAACACGCTCGAAGCGCAACGACGCGAACTCCAGGTGCGCACACAGGAGCTGCAGGCCAAACGCAATGCGGCGTCGAAGGAAATCGGCGTCGCGAAGTCGAAGGGACTCGATGCTGCGCCGATGCTGGCACAGGTGGCGGGGCAAGGCGATGAGGTAAAGCGGCTCGAGGCTCTGCTCGACATCGTGCAGGCGGCGCAGCGCGACTTCCTGCTGCAGCTGCCCAACCTCACGCATGCGTCCACGCCGGACGGCAAGTCGGAAGCCGACAACATCGAAGTGCGCCGGTGGGGGACGCCGCCGGAATTCCCGTTCGCGCCGAAAGATCACACCGATGTGGCCGAGGCGCTGGGCCTGCTCGATTTCGCCACCGCGGCCAAGCTCTCGGGCGCGCGCTTCTCGTTCCTGCGCGGCGATCTCGCGCGGCTGCATCGCGCGCTTGCCCAGTTCATGCTCGACACCCACACGCGCGAACACGGCTACACGGAGTGTTATACGCCGTACATCGTCAACGCCGACGCATTGGTGGGCACCACGCAGCTGCCCAAGTTCGAGGCGGACATGTTCGCGGTGACGAAGGGCGGTGCGGAGGGCGCCGGCGAGCGCCTGTATCTCATCTCGACGGCGGAGATCACGCTGACCAACTCCGTTCGTGATGAAATCCTGGCGGCCGACGCATTGCCGGTCAAGCTGACGGCGCACACCCCATGCTTCCGTTCGGAGGCGGGCAGCTACGGCAAGGACACGCGCGGCATGATCCGGCAACACCAGTTCGACAAGGTCGAGATGGTGCAAGTTGTGCATCCGGAGCGCTCATACGACGCGTTGGAAGAGCTTACCGGTCACGCGGAAGTGATCCTGCAACGGTTAGGATTGCCGTACCGCGTGGTGGCGCTGTGCACGGGGGACATCGGCTTCGCCGCCGCCAAGACCTACGACATCGAGGTATGGCTGCCCGGGCAGAATGCGTATCGCGAGATCTCGTCGTGCTCCAACTGCGAGGCGTTCCAGGCGCGGCGGATGCAGGCGCGGTTCCGCAACGCACAGGGCAAGCCGGAGCTGGTGCATACGCTGAACGGCTCCGGTCTCGCGGTGGGTCGTACGCTGGTGGCCGTGCTGGAAAATTACCAGCGCCAAGACGGGTCGGTCGAGGTGCCGGAAGCGCTGTTGCCGTACATGGGCGGCGTCACGCAGCTGGTGCGTGCGGCCTCGTAGGCAAGGCGTGCAGGCGAGGCGTGTAGGCGAGGCTTCAACCTCGCGGGTTCAATGCAACCACGTCACGGGGCGCAAGGCATTCGAGCGCCACCATGTAGGCGAGGCTTCAGCCTCGCGGGCGACACGTATAGGC
>Ga0335394_10003687_pt1 | contig 17406 bp, 15 predicted proteins | sample MAT03_FD_205741 | JGI IMG/M metagenome (GOLD analysis project Ga0335394, IMG submission 205741) | Freshwater microbial communities from Lake Fryxell liftoff mats and glacier meltwater in Antarctica - MAT-03 (spades assembly) (version 2) ... | reverse complement strand
TTTTATTTAAAATAGGAATGATGGTAAGATCGTGTTCGAGTGCTAAATATAAATTGGAAATGGTTTGTGCCTGAATGCCTTGAGCCGCATCCACAATTAACAAGGCGCCTTCGCAAGCGGCAATAGAACGGGAAACCTCGTAACTAAAATCAACGTGACCCGGCGTGTCAATTAAATTGAGAACATATTTTTCGCCTTTGTAAACGTAATCCATTTGAATGGCGTGACTCTTAATCGTAATGCCACGCTCTTTTTCAAGATCCATGTCATCAAGCACTTGTGCCTGCATATCGCGCTTATTAACCGCGCCGGTAAATTCAAGTAAACGGTCGGCCAGGGTACTTTTACCATGGTCGATGTGTGCAATAATACAAAAGTTACGTATGTTCTTCATTTGTTGTTCTTCCCTGCTTTTTAGCGGGGCACAAATATAGTAAATTGCTGGGAATTAAGTCCTGTCTGTTCTCAAAAGCACTGGAGATCCTACGTTTAACTTATAATAATTCCAATTATTAACCCCAAAAATATGTAAATTTTAAATAAATAATCCAAGCCCAACCGTTTTTGTATATATATTTGTTCTTTATTGAGCCTAAGTTTAACTTTTAATGTTAACATTGCCTTTCCCTTTTTAAGAACTGTATAAAATAAATCTGTGAAAGAATATTCAAACAAACATCTGACAGAAGTAATGTGTGCGTTTACCTTTGATAAAGGAAATGTAGAGTGGGATGCGACATATTTTGGACAGTACTTTGAAAAAATTAAAGAGTTAGGTTTTAAAAATAAACAAGAAAGAAAAGGCATTCAAGTCCGTTTTTCAGGCGATGTCCAAGAGTTACTTAATCCACAAAAACCTCTTGTACAAGAGTTAGAGTCTCAAATTGTTTACAAAAATGATGATCAAGGTAGGGCAATTGTTTTAGGCGATAAACAACTTTCATTCCACGTGATTAAAAATTATTCTGTGTGGAATAATTTTTTTAGTGAACTGATAAAACCCGGCTTTAATAAATATTTAGAAATGCAACTACATAACCGAGTTGTTATTTGTCAAATAACCTATCTAAACCAATTCATTATTAAGACTGGAGAAAATCTCTCGGAATACTTTACGCTATTTACAAATAAACTTACTGAAGAGGGAGAAGAAGAATTCACTCTAATTGACACAAGATACAAAACTAAAAATAACATCATATTAAATCTCAAAATTTTTGCAAATCCTCAAGCTGATTCCGGAGATAGAATTATAAACATGGAGTGCAGCGCAACAGCAGTTGCTGAAATAAATCAAGTGGAATGGGATGTATTTGCTAATGATGTTCATGCTCCGATAAGGGCTTTTTTTGAGAAATCGATAACCGACAAACTAAGAGATAGATTATGATAATTCCACTTTTATATTTAAATTTAAATCTTATTGATAACGATAATTGTTCTGGTCTCGTTACTAACAATAAACCTCGAAGAAAAGAAATGCCTAATATAGAATTTTTTGATAAATCCTTGACTGGTAATTTTGGTGTTATTTATTCTAACTATTCTTTATCTAGTAATAGTTTTGTTTATAATCATTTCAATATCTCTTCATTTAATTTTAATGTAAATCAGATTTCTGCTATAAAGATTTCTAATTCTTTATTCCAAGGATCTCGTCAACTAGACAATGTCGAAAATGCTGCAATTTTGAGAGCCTTCGAGTTGCAAATTACAAAAATTCCAACAAGAAAAAATAGGTTTTAAAGTGAATGTTGCTTTTGATGAAATAGACTTTACTGTACTTCTGCCAGAGCATCTTAGAGGTAGTGAATCCAAAGATCAATTAAAAAACGCACTCAAACAATTTCATGTTAGTGAGAAAACTGAAAAAGTAAATTATGCCGATTTTTACACTTCAAAGCTTCAAGATTATTTTCTTCAAGGCGATCTAATTTCAGAAGTAAGATTTCCGAAATTAGATAGAGTGTCCTATACATTTGAGAAGGCATTTACTACTGCTGTAATTATTTCTAATACATGCGATATAGCAAAAGATAATGAACGTAAAATCATTTCTAAAGAGTGTCTTTTTGCTCCAGTAATCACTCTTGAAGGTTATGTTGATAGTCTAAAAAACTCCGGTCGGACCGAACAACAAATTTTGAATCATAAACAAGAACTTTTTGGACAAAAAATTAGTAATCTTTTTTACTTACCTTTTAAAGACAATTGGGAGGATGGCAATCTTGCGCTCTTAGATCAGATGTTTTGGTTCCCTACCGACGAATTAAACAATTTCGATGTAAGTTCAGATAGAGTTTCGTGTTTCGATCAATTTGGTTTTTATTTATTTGTTTTAAAAATATCCTACCATCTTTGTCGACTACCTGAGCAGCCTGACCGAGTTTAATCATGTGTCATTTATTTGCTTTTAGTCCCATTATACTTTGCCCTTCAACCCTTTCAATATAAACCTTCCAGTTACTGAAATTATTTCGCAAGTACGCGAACTTTTATCTCAACAAAACACTTTGATTGTGAATGCTCCACCGGGCGCTGGTAAAAGCACGTTACTTCCTTTAGCTTTATTAGAACAAGACTGGTTGCAGGGTAAAAAAATAATTATGCTGGAGCCTCGTCGTTTGGCAGCAAGAACTATTGCTGCGCGTATGGCTTCTTTGCTCGATGAGGACATTGGCAGAACTGTTGGTTATCGCATTCGTTTCGAAAACAAAGTTGGACCAAAAACCATTATAGAAGTTGTAACCGAAGGAATCTTAACGCGAATGTTACATCAAGATAACGCTTTGGAAAATGTTGCACTTGTTATTTTTGATGAGTTCCACGAGCGCAGTTTACATGCGGATGTTGCTATGGCTCTCTGTCGTGAAGCGCAGCAGGTATTACGTCCCGATTTAAGAATTATGGTAATGTCGGCAACGCTTAACATGCCGCAGTTAACTGCACTTTTAAAAGCGCCGGTTGCGGTGAGTGAAGGCAAACAATATCCAGTAGAAATTATTTATACAAACGATGCGGACGAAAAACTGCTTCCCGAACTTACAGCAAGAACTATTGCAAAAGCCGTTACAGAAAATGAAGGCGACGTTTTAGTTTTTCTTCCCGGTGAAGGGGAAATTAAAAAAACAGAAGAGTTGTTAAAAAATCAATTAGATGGTTTTACTATTCATCCGCTTTATGGGCAGTTGCCTCCACAGGAGCAGTTTTTGGCCATTATGCCGAATAAATTTGGTAAACGAAAAATTGTATTAGCGACATCTATTGCTGAAACGAGTTTAACGATTGAAGGAATAAAAATAGTTGTGGATACCGGCTTCGGGCGCGCTTCGCGTTTTGATTCAAAATCGGGATTGTCGCGCCTGGAAACTATTCGTATTTCGAAAGATTCTGCTGATCAAAGAGCTGGCCGTGCAGGACGTCTCAGCGCTGGCGTGTGTTACCGTATGTGGACAAAGGCTACACACGAAAGACTTTCGGAACATCGTGTGCCCGAAATAATGGAAGCAGACCTTGCATCCCTTATGCTTGATATGGCGCAATGGGGGGTGACGGATATAAATCAACTGGCCTGGGTGAGTCCTCCGCCCAAATCGGCAGTGAAACAAGCTACTGAAACATTAGAACAATTAAATGCGATAGAGAACAGTAAGATCACTCCACATGGAAAACAAATTCATCGTCTTGCCTGTCATCCACGGATTGCAAATATGTTGCTGCTGGCAAAAGAAAAAGCCGATATGCAGCTGGCAACCGATATTGCTGCTGTGCTGGAAGAACGCGATCCACTGCCAAGAGAAGCGGGCATCGATATCAACTTGCGGATTGAAGCTTTGCGTCGCGCAAGAAACAATAATAGTCCTGGAAATAAATTTTCACGCATTGAAAAAGTCGCAGCCTCTTATCGTAAGATGTTGAGTATCGAAATGAATAACGGTCCTGTTGATGTTTTTGAAACGGGCTTACTACTGGCATACGCTTACCCCGAACGCATAGCGTCCGCGCGCCCTGGCAATAACGCTCAGTTTCAATTGGCGAATGGAAAAATTGCTATGATTGGGCATAAAGATGATCTCGCGCACGAGCCGTGGTTAGCAGTGGCTCATATGGATTTGAGAGAAGGTCTTGGAAAAATATTTTTAGCGGCTCCTTTGAATCCTAAAGATTTAAAATCACTTGTAAAAGAACAGGAGGTTATAACCTGGGACACGCGAAGAGGCGGGCTAATAACGAGTAAAGACTTGCGCATCGGAAGTATTGTTTTACAATCTAAACCGCTTCAAACAGCAAATCCCGAACTCGTTGCCGAAGCTATTTCAATTGCAATCAAAACAGATGGTGAAACACTTTTGTCCTTTGATGAAAAGATGGCTCAATTGCAAAATAGAATTCTAAGTTTAGCGAAATGGAATCCGAATGAAAACTGGCCACATGTGCGCACTGAAGAATTACTTCTCGCAAATAAAATTTGGTTAGGTCCTTATTTAAAGAACATTAAAAAACCCGACGATCTTAAAAAATTAGACCTCAGCGAAGCCCTTTATCATTCGTTAGATTGGGAAAAACAACAGGCATTAAATTCTTTAGCTCCCGCGAAAATAGAAGTTCCAAGCGGATCAAAAATAAACATTCAGTATTTTCCTAGTGGCGCTACTCCTGTATTATCAGTACGCTTACAAGAAGTGTTTGGCCTGAGTGATACACCTATTCTTAACAACGGAAAAACTAAAATGGTGATGCATTTGTTATCTCCGGGTTATAAGCCTGTTCAAGTAACCTCTGATTTAAAAAGCTTTTGGAACAATTTATATTTTGAAGTGAAAAAAGAATTGCAACGTCGCTATCCAAAACACTCCTGGCCGGATGATCCGTGGACGGCTGCTGCTGTGGCTAAGGGTAGAAGCCAAAAAAAATAGGCGCAAAGTATATCCCCTCTTAAGAGCCTGTCCCGAAACGACTTCGGGAGGGTGCCCGAAGGGTGGGGAGAAAAATTAAAAAGTTTATGGAAAGAAATAACCAGTATAATAAAAATCTTAAACCCTTTGCAAACGAAAACCGCAACGCCATGACAAAGGCCGAAGCCTGTCTATGGAAATTTGTTTTAAGAGGTAAAAAGCTAGGCTTTACGTTTAACAGACAAAGACCAGTTCTTAATTATATTGCAGATTTTATGTGTAAAGAACTGAAATTGATAATAGAAGTAGATGGCTACACACATTTACTTGAAGATGTAATAAAAAACGATCTTGTAAGGCAAACTAACCTAGAAGAAGTTGTTTTCAAAGTTATTCGTTTTAAAGATGAAGAGCTTCTTAAGGAAATTGATCGGGTACGGATGGTGATTCTCGAAACACTAGAACAATTAAAAGCCAATTCCTAACTTTCCTCCCCCCTACCCCACTCAAGAGGGGGAAGCTTTATGCCTAAGTTTCAGGATGACGACTCTTGATTCTTGTTTCAGAAAGTAATTATTCAATAGCCTTTCTCTCCAGTTCAATCTTCTCGTCACCGTCTTTATAAGGCATGTAAGTAAAAATAAACTGAAACATTTCTTCCGTCGTTTTCATACTCTCCACGCCGTTGCCTTGTGTGATGGTTCTTGGAGGATGAAATGGATTGTTTGGGTTTTTATTTGTATTGTCATAAATACCGTAGACATGAACGGTCGTTCCGGCTTCCAACTTCACAGGATGTTTAAACGTGTAATAATATTGCCACCTGAAATCCCATTTATTAATGCGAATTAAAGGAACGGTATCTCTATTTTGTTTAAGCCCAAAAGCCCAAAATGTTTTTCCTACCTGGTGCATATGCGGATTGATTGAAAGCATAGAAATAGCAGACGATAAAGTCATTTGTGTGTGAAAGGTTTTCACTTCGTTTGGTGGAATAATAAACTCAGGTTCTATTTTTGATACGCCAAAAGTTCCCAGCTGTGTTTCGGTCACACGTCGCTCAATCGGTGCTTTTCGGTAAAACACGTTAATATAACTACTGTCTAAAAGATCTACATTGCTCGGACCATAGTGAATGTTATTTAGTAAAAAGGCCCCATCTTTTTTAAAACGATAACCGCCAACTTCTTTTGGGTAAGCCGGTGGTATAAAGCCGGGGAGATAATAAACTACATTCGGCGTGAGCGTTGGAAATTCTGGTTGTTTTTTGTCTGTATAAGGAATGTGCATATCCCCGTACACATCATTTAATTTTACCCGCGTATCCCGATGCATTGTCGCACCCGTTGCATAATTGAATTCACGATTTGGATCGTAACTGATCAAATGTCCATTCACGTGGTGAATTATCTTTCTTTGATTCGGAACGAACTCCACAAAGTCAATGATCGTGTCCTTTTCGATCTGGTAAGGATACTTCATGATCAAAAACACATCGGCACCGTTCCCTTTAATAGCAACCGCTTGCTGCGGCTTAATCACAAGATCTGGCTTCCCAAAATAAGACCCTATATAAAACTCTGGCGCTTTTGGCTCTTTTAAACTATCGCCCCGCTGTAATCCCTTTTCAACCCAGGTTTTTATTAATTGAATTTCATCCTTACTCAAAACTTTTTCTCCAATAAAATGAGAATAACTAACGTCCGCAGGCCATGGCGGCATGTACTTTGTTTGAGTCACAAACTTTATCAGGCTTGCCTTTTTTACTGCGTTTGCATAACTTAATAGACTAAAAGGTCCGCTTTCGCCGGGGCGGTGACAGGGCGTACAATTTTTAAAAAGGATAGGCGCAATGTGTTGGCTCCAGTTAACATCCTCGTCATTTATTTCCTTTTTAGTTTCTTCCCGACAAGCGATGAGGAGAAAAAAGCAAATAATAAAAAGGATTTTTTGAGCCATTTGAAAACTCAAAGATAAGAAGATCTAATAATTATAGTAAGGTGAGACCATCCAATAAACCACAACGCCGGTAATAGTCACATACAACCAAATAGGGTAACTGAACCGTGTCAGCTTTTTGTGTTTTTCGCGTTGATCGGTAAGTCCATAATAAAAAGATAAAAGAACCATTGGTAAAACAAGGATGGCAAGAAAAATATGAGACAACAAGATGATTACATACACCGCTTTTATTCCGCTCACGGCGGCACTTTCTGCAGCAGTCATTACACTGTCATGATCAACATCGCCGTACTTTGTATCAGGAATAAAATAATGCGCCGTCACGTAACTAATCAAAAACAACGCGCTTAAAAAGAATGCGGTAAGATTTAATTTTTTATGCAGAGGAATGTTTCTTTTTTTAATCGCCCAAAGCGAAAAAATAAGCAACAGGCTACAGGTACCATTAAGAAAGGCGTTTAACTTAGGGAGTTTGTAAATAAAATCCGGAAAAACATCCGGATGCGGAATCCATTTTTGGTTCAGAACCATTACCACAGCACAAATTGCAACGGTAGTAATGTAGATGGTTAACTTGACTGGTTTTTCGTTGGCAACAGATAATACGGACATGCTTAAGACTTTTTGTAAAAGTACGTGCTGGCGGCTACATAAAAAAGAAAAAGACAGTTTATTCGCCTGTCTTTCCATCAAATTTATAAACGTTATTATTTGCCGGTTAATTGTTCTGTGCTCACGCCGGTTGACGAATATCCTCCATCGTGATATAAATTCTGCATAGTAACCATTCTTGTTAGATCACTGAACAAAGTCACGCAATAATTTGCGCAATCTTCCGCACTTGCATTTCCAAGGGGTGACTGCATTTGAGCGTAATCAAAAAAATCGGTGAATCCTTTAATTCCTCCACCTGCAGTTGTTTTTGTAGGCGATTGGGAAACTGTGTTGATCCTGACCTTTTTGTGTTTACCATAATGGTAGCCGAATGTGCGCGCGATACTTTCGAGCATTGCCTTAATGTCGGCCATGTCGGTGTAAAATGGATATACTTTTTGTGCAGCAATATAAGTGAGCGCCACAACCGAAGCGTGTTCATTAAGAGCATCCAACTTGTGAGCCATTGCAAGCATTCTATGAAGTGTGAGTGCAGAAACATCAATTCCTTTTTGAAAGAAATCATAGTTCAGTTCTGTATAAGGGATGTTTTTACGGATGTTTACGCTCATGCCGATGGAATGCAAGACAAAGTCCATCTTACCGCCAAGATGCGCCATAGAATCGGTATAGAGTTTTTCAAGATCTTCCATGCTTGTTGCGTCAGCAGGAATAATCTTAGAACCCGTTTGCTCGGCAAGTTTATTTATTTCTCCCATGCGCATAGCGATCGGAGCGTTCGTTAATACAAATGTTGCGCCTTCTTCGTGAGCGCGCAAAGCTACTTTCCAGGCAATTGAATTTTCATCCAGAGCTCCAGTAATTATTCCACGTTTTCCTTTTAATAAATTATACGCCATAAAGTAATTTTTGTTCCACAAATATAACATTATCGACTTAATCACAAGGTTTGGCCCCTCCGATGGTTTTAATGCCTCTGACTCCAACACTTTGCCACAAAAACTAATAAGAAAAATAGTCTTTCCTAATAAAATACTCTGCTGCATCCAGCATGTGCTTTGCCGACTTTTCTAAAGAGTCGGCTCTTGCTTTGTTTGCTTCGTAAAAATCTGTTTGATCAAGATTTAAATACTTTTTTAAACGCTTTGTTTTTTGTGTGATGAGGTCGTAGAAGTAGTAACCGTCCTCACTCACGCAACCAATTTTATCATCTGCTGTAAAATAAACAAAAGGGTGTTCTTCTTTACGGATGTCTTGTCCGAAACTTGTATTTGTAAAAGACAGATTAAGAATTCCTGCAATAGTACTTAGCACATCTGGCTGGTAGCCAAGGTTGTGATTTGTATCAGCCTTTAAAGTATTAGGTTTGTGAAGTACAAAAGGTACACGGTTATAGCTTAAAGGCATTTCATAAGTGCCGCCAATCGCATAGCCATGATCGCCTAAAAACACAAATAAAGTATTAGAATACCATTCCTGCGCTTTTGCTTTCTTCATGAATTCCCCAATAGCCCAATCGGCATATTGTGTTGAACGTTTTTCCTCTGTGTCCGCGTTTCCTTTAAAAGAAATATCCGTTGGTATCGCCCAGGGACCATGATCAGAACCCGTCATAACGAAACTCAGGAAAGGCTTTTTTTTGTCAGAAGCATTTACGTTCTTCACAAACAAGTCAAAGATTTCGTGGTCGGCAACACCTGTTACACTAATTGTTTTTTCTTTCGGAAGATTAAAAGCGCTGAATATTCCCTTGTAACCATTTTGTGTAAAGAACCCTTCCATGTTATCGAAATGCGGATCGTGCGAGCTATAAAAATAGGTCTGATAGTTTTTCTTGAGCAAAAGATTTCCAAGAGTTGTAAATGGTTTTTTAGTATAGCGTCTCAAAGCGTGTTCAGCAAGCATACTGGGATAGCCCGAACAAGTGGAGAACAGACCATTAAAGGTGTGGATGCCAGAAGAAAAAAATCGGTCAAAATAAAGTGATTCTTTTATAAGATTATTAAAATTTGGCGTCAAGACCTCGTGGTCGTTCATGCCCATTTTATATGAGCTCATGCTTTCCATGCAAACAATTACTATGTTGTAAGGCTTAAACTCCCCTTCTCCTATTTGCTCCCGCGCTACAGATCTTTCAAACGGACCTTTAATTCCAAAATAGTTCCGCGCAAAAGCAATACTTTCATCAATATCCTCCGGCTCTTTGTAGTTTTTTACTCTTTGAAAAAACAAAGATCTGAACATAGTAAAATTAGGATTCAGTGCTACCTGATTCACAAATAGATTGTCGCTCACAATCGCCAAGCCTTCATGCGTAGTGCTTTTGCTGGAAGTTCTTCCGCGAGCACCAATAATCAGGAAAGGTATTAATAAGATAAGTGTCGCGATTTTAATTCCAATCTTTTTTGGATGTGCTTGCAAGCGTATTAAATTATCGGCATAAATGCTTTTAATCGCTTTATAAATAAAAAAGCAAAAAATAACGAACAAAAACAAATAACCATAATAAGAGATGTTGCCAAAAATCAATCCGAACACAAAAGCCGGAGAATCTGCCCATAAAAAAGCCTGTTTGTTCAGATGCCTTGAAAACTGCTGGTAGTAAGGGAAATCGGCTGTTGAAATTAACGCGTATAAACAGAAAATGATTAGCGTGATTATAAAACTCACTTTATGGATAATCTGTGTTTTCTTATACAGAAACTCATGTACTACCAATAATAACGTTGGCAATAACAAGGCGTAAGTACACACCACCATATCAAATTCTAAGCCCATTCTAAAAGCTTTGAGAACTATTGGCAGACTTATCGAAGAAACATCGAGTGTTTTAAAGCAAAAATAAAAAACGATTCTACAAAAAGATAGTAATGCAAACTCAAGCAAAAAAAGCTTTATCAAAGAGACAAGAAATGCGGGGAAAAAATCGAAAAACCTTTTAAGCATTTTTTGATGTTTGATTAAGAACCAAAGCCCGGTGCTTTATTTCAAATGTATTAATTTTAATTAAGGCTCAGAAGTTCTTTCGCATTCTTTAAGGCCGATTGGGTAGGATTACTGGTGCTCAGCATTTTTGCTATCTCAATCACGCGCTCGTCTTTTGATAATTGTTTGATATACGAAACGGTTTTATCTTCGTCGTCTTTTTTATACACAAATAAATGATGTTGTCCTTTGCTCGCCATCTGCGCGAGATGCGTGATGCTAACCACCTGCATTATACTTCCCATCTTGAAAAGAATATTGCCAATTTTATCTGCCACATCACCGCTGACACCCGTATCAATTTCGTCGAAAATAATTGTAGGCAATTGTTTTTTAGTGGCAAGCAACGCTTTTAAACTAAGCATTAAACGCGAGAGTTCTCCCCCACTCGCCACCTTGTGTAATTCCTCAGGATGTCCGCCTTTGTTGGCAGAAAACAAAAACCTTACAATATCAAAACCGGTAGATCCAATTTCTGCTTGCTGACTCAGCTCAATTTTAAACACCGCGTTTTCCATAGAAAGATCACTCAGTATTTCTTTAACTTGTTTTTCAATGCTCGCTACTGATTTTATTCTTAAGCCACTAAGTTCCTTCGCCAGCTTACCGCAGGATGTTGTGAGTTTAGTAATCTCTTTCTTACTTTTTTCTAGCTCACTTTCCAAAGAAACAAACTGACTGAGTTTCGCCTCAATGTCCGTTTTAATCTTCAACAATTCTTCTTCATTCTGAACATTGTGTTTTTTCAACAAGCGGTTCAGCTTATCCATTTTAGAATTTACATCTTCAAGTTTCGCGCTATCAAAGTTTACTTCACCTTCCGCGTCTTCAAGGTCTCCCGCCAACTCTTTTAATTCAATGTAGGCAGAGTTTACACGTTCGTAATACTCCGTATAATTCTTTCCGTATTTAGCAATGCCTTGAATGCTGCTTTTCACCTGGCTTAAGGCGCTGAGCAAATTTGAGTCTCCTCCGTTGATGGCGCTGGCGGCATTTAGCAAGCTGGCTTTTATTGTTTCGGCGTTCTCCAACGACTCGCTTTCTTCTTCAAGTAATTTTAAATCACCGGCCTTAATCTCTATGTGTTCAAGCTCATCAAATAAAAACTGAAAATAATCCAATTCTTTTCTTGCCTGCGATTCCTTCGCTAACAAAGCCTTTAGCGTATTATTTAGTTTGTTTAGTTTTCCGAATTCCGCTTTGTACTCTTTAAAAAGCGCCAGGCTTCCAGCAAAAGCGTCTACCAATTCCATTTGAAAATTTCCCTGATTCAATAAAAGTGTTTGATGCTGGGAATGAATGTCGATTAATTTTTCAGAAAGTGCTTTTAATGCATTCAGACTTACAAGCGAATCGTTTAAAAAACTTCGTGACTTACCGTCTACACTTATTTCCCGTCTTAAAACAATAGTTGTTTCTGCGTCCAGGTCATTTTCTTCAAAAAAAGAAGCCAGGTCAAGCCCCTTTGCTTCAAACTCGGCCTCTACAATACACTTTTTAGTTTTGCTTTTCAGCGCGGCAAGCTCTGCCCTTTTGCCCAGTGCAAGCCCCAAGGCTTCTAAAAAGATTGATTTACCTGCCCCTGTTTCTCCCGTAATTACAGTTAAGTTTCCAGGGAAACTCACATCCATTTCATTTATAAGCGCAAAATTGCTTATGTATAGTCGCTTTAACATGCCGCCCAAAATTCGTAAATATCGCAGTAATTACATAATATAGTTTTCATTGTTCATCTTTAGAAACAGGCTTACGTAAAATCAACGAAAGTTCCATTCCCCGGTTAAATCTCCACATGTAATAACCCATCCATTTATCCAGCAACCTGAAAGGCATAAATGTGTTACAGGCATACGCGTTTATCTGGCATAACTCCAAATTGTTTAATTCGGCATATACCTTGAATGATTTAGCGGAATATTCGCAGGCGTTAAATGGTTTTCTTTGAGTGGAAGTGTATGGCACGTGTTTTCTGAATGTTATTTTATAGAGCATCTTGAGAAGCCTTTTGTAGAGCCATTTATGATTCGCAACCTGTAAATGCAGGTAGCCTCCAGGTTTGAGCCATTCCAGTGTTTTTTGGATGGCCAGGTGTGGCTCCGCAAGATGATTGAGCGGTTCCAGGAAAATAAAATCAAAAGAGTCTTTCCCGAACTGAGCTATTTCAAAAGGAATATTAAAGGATTTGGTTCTTTCAGTAAACCCGTGCTCAATGCCAAAATCAAAAAGTTCTTTCTTCGGCTCCAGGGCATATGCATCATATCCGTCCTGCTTTAGCAAAAAAGTAACCCTTCCAATTCCTGAACCAATGTCGAGTGCTTTTGAGCCGGCTTTTAAACCACCTTTATCTTTTAAAAAATCCAGCACATCTGTATAAGCGCTATTAGCTTTTATTTGCGCGACATCACGCGCTCTAAGTTCCAGTAAAGAGTCGTCTTCATTAAAAATGCCCTCTTTAAATATGACCTGCGGATTGGTATAAATGAGGTCGCATTTTTTACAGCGGTAGACTTTATCTGCCTCTGCGTAATCGCGGGAAGGGAAAGCTCCCTGCCTTTTGTTCAGTTTATACCCTTCAAAGGCCGGCTTACCGGTTAATCGGCACAAAGGGCAGTTAGAAATCTGTCTCTTATTCATAATCCTTTCTTAAAGATACTACATTTTGATTGTTAATTCTTGGTACACACATTTCATTCCCTCAGCCAAACCGCTCACTTAACTCCAAAAACCACCCGTTTACTAATTACACCACCTTTTCACCCAACTGAAAACCAATTACCATCGTATTTATTAATAAGCCCACTAAAAACTAAAGTCTATCACTATGAGACAGTTAAAAATTACCAAGCAGATCACCAACCGCGAAACCGCATCTCTAGATATGTATTTGCAGGACATTGGACGTGTTGAATTAATTACAGCGCAGGATGAAGTGGTGCTGGCGCAAAAGATCAGGGCCGGAGACCAAAAGGCGCTTGACAAGATGGTGAAAGCCAATCTGCGTTTTGTAGTTTCAGTAAGTAAACAATATCAAAACCAGGGATTAAGCCTGCCCGATCTGATTAACGAAGGCAATTTCGGCCTAATAAAAGCCGCTCAACGTTTCGATGAAACAAGGGGCTTTAAATTTATATCTTACGCCGTGTGGTGGATCCGTCAAAGCATTTTACAAGCTTTAGCCGAACAAAGCAGAATTGTACGCCTTCCGTTAAATAAGATTGGCGCTATCAATAAAATAAACAAAACCATGTCTAAGCTTGAGCAGGACCTTGAACGCGAACCCAGCTATAACGAATTAAGTGATGCTTTAGATATGTTGCCGCAGGATATTCGCGACACTATGCGCAATCAAAGCCGCCACATGAGTATGGATGCACCTTTAAGTGCCAACAATGAAGACGGCGGCAGCTTATACGATCTTATGCACAACGAAGCCTCTCAGAACCCTGATAAATTATTGTTGACAGAAAGTCTGCAGTTAGAAATTTTTAGAGCGCTGAATACACTCACAGAAAGAGAAGCGGATGTGGTGAAATTGTTTTTCGGTCTTGCCGGCAAACACTCCCACTCTCTTGAAGAGATTGGTGAAAAATTTCAACTGACCCGTGAGCGCGTACGTCAGATCAAAGAAAAAGCAGTTCGCCGTTTAAAACATGGCTCACGCAGCCGTTTACTGAAGGCATACCTGGGCTAGATATACTAAGGCTCAGATGGCGCTGATTTCACAGGTTAATTGTCCCTGTGTGATCAGCGCTTTTTCTTGATACGACATTGATTGTGCGCAAAATCATACAGGCAAAAAACAGTACTCTTCAAATAAGCATTATTTTGAAATCACAAAACGTTCACTTGCTGAAGATATTGATCCCACGTTAGCGATAATGCCAACGCAGACGGGCTTTTCAGGACACTATGAAGTTGGAAAATTGCCTTTTTTTACTTAAATTAGTTCCGTGAAAAGACACGTTAATATAGGTTTAGACTTTATTGTTGACAAGCTTACGAATTCAATAGAAAATGTAATTTCCGGGGACAGTTTCCCTACATCCATATCATTGCTATCTAAGTCAGAATTGAAACAACTGACAAAAAAACCGGTTGGGTGTTTGACTGGAAAGTAGAATTCAAATTCCCCGAGAGGGATGTTTACAAATTAACAATCGTCAATAATCAATCTGTTATTCAAGGACTTCTTTGTTTGCAAATAAAGACACACCACGTTTACATTCATTTAATTGAGAGCGCACCTTTCAATAAATGAAAAACTAAAGTTTATGTTGGTGTCCCTGCAAACTTAGTAGCTTTTGCCCGTCAACTATCTTTTCAACGTGGGCACTACGGGAATGTTTCTTTTATTTCTAAAACGCAATTAATCAAGCATTATGAAGACAGTCTTGGAGCAAAACATTTTGGCGGCCGACTTATGACAATTGAAGGGCAATCAGCTCTTAAACTTATCGACAAATATTTTAAAAATCTCTAATATGAAAAACAGAAAAGAACTTGATGTAGATTTCATTGGCGGACAAGGACCAATGACAAAAGAAGAAGAGAAAGCTATTTCAGATTACTTTAAATCTCAAAAACAAAAAAAACGTCGCCTCGCTTTTAAAAAGGTTTCGCCTCTCAAAAGTTTAGTAGCGCCATAACAAGGCGCATACCCCTAACCGCAAACAAGCTCCCTCTTTTTCACAGGGCTGTTCAAATACAGTAAGTGGAATTAGAAAAACCGAAGCCTGCTTGCAAAAACGCTTGCCTTTCCCTTGGATACCTGTTGCAGGATCAAAAGCATTCGCTCGGAGAGATTTGCAATCCTGAGGCTTACTTCTTGCCTGATTACACAGCTACGTATAGGCTAGTGAGGTGGAGGACGGCGATTTGGAGCGAACCCGAATTTTCTAAAGTACGGTTTATACATTTAGGCAAAGAAGATGTTTAGCTTGATTCGAATTCATTTCGGTACAGGATGTCTGCCCTAACAACTGTTCAGTTGGGGGAGGATCTGCTCTTGCAAATCGGAATTGACTGCTCCACTGCCTTATCGCGAAATCAAAAACCGTTTGCTTGCTGACCGGATTGATCCCTGACCCCGATTTCTATCGGCGGGTCGAAGGGTCAATATCAGTACATAAACCCCTTCCGGTAAACCATCCGTACTGATTTTAAACATACTCTCAGACTGCACAGTACCGGGCCCCTGAGCTGGTGAAAGGGTTTGACGCACTTCTTCCTTTACAACTTGCCCTAAACTATTAAACACACTAAAAGAAATAAATTCATTTTCAAGTTCATTAGGTAATTCAAGATTTATGAAATCGTTGGCAGGGTTTGGGAAGAGGCGCATATTAAGATCAATCGTGGTTTTTTCATCAAGACCAACTTCTACAGTATTGCAGTTTACAAGGGTTGTAAAAAAACCAAAGGGCATTGTTAGATCATCGGCTAATACTACAACGTCAGGCTTCATATCGCTGTTTATATTGGCAACCACAAAATTATTTACATGGTTGCCGTTCATTGGATGCACCGAATAATTTATAGGACTAAGAAAACCACCAGCAGATGTTCCGGGAAATATGCAAATAGAATTACCGTGGGTTGCGCTTAGTAAATCAATTTTCCCATCGTTGTTAAAGTCAGCTGCGTCAATCCTTGCCAGGGGAACTGAATTTGTAGATCCGCTGACCGCATAAATTGCGGCAGGGTTAAATGTGAAGTTTCCGCTACGCTTTAGCACGGATATACTACCCGTAGTAATATCAGTATAAATAAGATCGGTTTTGTTATCTGAGTTTACATCTACAGCGATTGCAAAGGCCGAATTTAATGCAAACCCATTTGATACCGCAAAAGTGCCGGATGAACTGCCTTTTAAAAAGTAAGAAGTATTACCAGCAATAACAAAAAGATCAAGATACGTGTCGCTATCAAAATTGGAAGCCACAAAAAATTTAGGACTGGTTGGCAAAGTATAATTCACGGGACTTAAAAAGCCGGTTCCATTTGCATATAGGAAAGTAACGATATTTGTGGCTGCGCAGGAGAATGCAATATCAAGTTTACCATCGTTATTAAAATCGTTCGCAATTAAAGTACTCGGAATCCCATTCGTTGTGTAAGTTGTTTTAGAGCTAAAATTTCCGGTGCCATTTCCTTTTAATAAAAAGAAAGCGTTGTCCTGATCGCCAACCGCAATTAGATCTTGATTACCATCCGAATCAAAATGCCCAACCGTTAAATTGATAAGATATGTCCAAGAAGCGGATGCGTTAATTGTAAAGGAAGATAAACTGGTATAACTACCCGTGCCGTTAGATAAGAGATTACTTACTATAAAAGCCGGACTAGCGGAAACAAAACCTTGAGCACAAATATCCGTAAAGCCATCGTTGTTAAAATCACCCTTTACCATTGTCGGATTGAAAACAGTAAAAGGCGGGTCGGGCTGTTCCGCCATGCAAAATCCACTTTGCGCAGAAAAATTATAACTTATAGTAGTGATGGCAAAAAACAAATATATTTTTTTCATACCAAAGGTTTCACAATTACCGTGCCGCAATTTTATTTTTTGATTATGAATTTTTTTCGGATCAACTCATTCTTGCTGTTTTTCAGTTGAATTAAATAAAGACCATTCTGCAGATCAATTGTATTGATTGAAACTTTGTTCTTTTCGAAATTTATTTCTTCTTGACGGATAAGTTGACCAAGACAATTATAAATACTTAAAGTTTTAAAATCGCTCAGTAATTGAGAATTTGAAACAGAAATTTCTAAAAAGTCAGATGCCGGCACCGGGTAAATTTTTAATTCGCTACTGTATCCTGAGCCTGTCGAAGGGTCTATTCCCAAAGGATTCATGTAAACCACCACCGTATCCCATTTTTCTGAACTACAATCCAAGATCTGCCTTACAACATAAGTGGTAGTTACACTTGGTTTTACCCACATA
>Ga0335394_10003684_pt1 | contig 17412 bp, 17 predicted proteins | sample MAT03_FD_205741 | JGI IMG/M metagenome (GOLD analysis project Ga0335394, IMG submission 205741) | Freshwater microbial communities from Lake Fryxell liftoff mats and glacier meltwater in Antarctica - MAT-03 (spades assembly) (version 2) ... | reverse complement strand
CAAACCATTAAAAATGTTAATGGCGATTTTACAGAACTTTCTGAAATTGCAGTACCCTCATCCGGAAGCCGAGTTGGTGACCCAGGCAGCATACCTGAAGTTTTGACGAGGGATGACCTAAGCCTTAGTAAGAACAAACGATTAAATGCTATTCTTAAGAATTTGAAAAGGAAATAGAGTTGTTTTATAATAACAAGAAGGGTTACTTATTAATAGGTAACCTTTTTTCGTTTAACTCTCTATTGAACCCTGCTTGAAATTGGAAGAAACGAGTTTACCGTTTATGAGTTAGCGTGATGCTTAGCAATGAAACAAACGCAAAAAGACATTAAGCCCGCCTATCCGATATGGCTTCACCTTTCAAAGGTAACGCATACCTTAATTTGGATATAACCTCTAGCACCAAATTTTTACATTGATTAATAACAAATTGGCAGAGTGGGTTGAAGTTTAATAGATTTTCTTGTCGGAGTTTTCCATATCACGTGTTACCTTTGAGCCAACTATGTCACGGAAAGTTCTCATTACACGTGTAATACCGTCCATCGCCTATGATTTACTCACACAGGCCGGCTTCGATGTGCGCGTTTGGAAAAGCGAAACCCCAATGACGCAACAGCAACTGATTGACGAGACAAAAAAGGTAAATGCACTTTTGCCGTTGGGGGCAAATAAACTTAATAAAAAGTTTTTTAGTGAGTGTGGGCATTTAGATGTGATCGCTCAATTTGCTGTTGGCTATGATAATATTGACGTTGCTGAAGCAACACGATTGAATATTCCTGTTGGGAATACGCCCGAGGTGCTTAGTGAAGCCACTGCAGATATAGCATTTGGTTTAATGATTGCCGTTTCGCGCAAAATGTTTTTTCATCATAAAATGATTGAGCGTGGTGAATGGAAACAATTTGAGCCGTTAAAAAATTTGGGGGTTCAACTAACAGGTAAAACACTCGGCATTTTTGGATTGGGAAGAATTGGGATGGTGATGGCACAACGCTGTCAGGGTGCTTATAATATGAAAATCATCTATCACAGTCGCAGTCGAAATCTGGAAGCTGAAAAACTTTTTAACGCAACCTGGGTTTCGTTTGGTGATTTGCTTGAGCAGAGTGATGTGCTTTCTGTTCACAGCGTGCTCAGTGAAGAAACTCAGGGACTCTTCAATAAATCGGTATTCACCAAAATGAAGCAGAGTGCAATCTTTATCAATACCTCTCGCGGGGGAGTTCATAATGAAGAGGACTTAATTGAGGCTTTGCAAACAGGAGTCATTTGGGGGGCAGGATTAGATGTCACAAACCCGGAGCCAATGTTATCAAACAATCCCCTGCTTAACATGCCCAATGCTGCCGTGTTGCCACATATTGGCTCAGCCACCGAGGAGGCACGAACCGGAATGGCGCGGATAGCAGCCGAAAACATTATCGAGCTATACAAGACAGGGAAAATGATTTATTGTGTTAATCCTGAAGTGCTCAAGGATAACTGGAGGCAGAAATTTGAAAATTAACTCATCCGAATTTATAATATCACCGCCCTTTCTTTTTACCTTTGGGGGATGCAGTCTATTATCAGAAGTTGGCGCGAGCAAAAAATCCTTCTCAAACGCAGATTTCCAATACTTTCTGATGAGGATTTTATCTTCGAAGAAGGCAAAATAGAAAGCATGTATCAACGAATCGCTCAAAAATTAGGGATATCCAAACCCGATTTAGATTTGATTTTCGCTGATATTCAGCGTTCGTAGTCCCTTCTGGTATAATTTGTTCTTCTACAATCTAAAAGTATTGGTTTGCGATGACTCTTCGATGCCGTTAACTGCTGTATGATAAGCCTATGAAGGAACCAGTGGACAGAAGTCGGGAGCAAACGCTGGGCGAAGAAATTGCCAATAGCATAAGTCATGGAGTAGGCGCTTTGGCTGCTATTGCCATTACCCCGATACTCATTTTAAAAGCAATTCCAAAAGGTGCGGCAGCAATAACTGGAGTGAGCATTTTCAGTGCCACCATGATTATACTTTATCTGGCTTCCACACTCTATCACGCATTTCCACAAAGCAAAACCAAAAGAGTTTTTCAAATCTTTGATCACAGTGCAATTTTTCTTTTGATAGCGGGAACCTATACACCGTTTACATTAATTGTGCTGTCTGGCACGTGGGGCTGGACGTTGTTTGGAATTATTTGGGCTCTGGCTATTGGCGGAGTTGTTTTGAAATCTGTTCGCAATGTAAAGACAAGCAAACTTTCTACCATGTTGTATGTGGGTATGGGTTGGTTAGCATTGCTTGCAATAAAACCTTTATACGATCACATGCCGGCCTGGGGATTATTTTGGTTGCTGGCCGGTGGTTTAACATACTCAGCAGGAGTTTTCTTTTTCGCTTATGACCATAGCTATAAGTACAACCACTTTGTGTGGCATCTTTTTGTTTTGGGTGGAACCGCTTGCCATGTCATTGCAGTGTTGGCTTACGCACTTTAAAGTCTTTATCAGGTTTCATTTTGTTATCTTCACATCATAACTCGACCTACACATCTATTTGGGGTCAGATCGCTCTAAGCGGTCAGACCCCTTCATTTGCATTAAATTTTTAAACATATTCGTAACTCAAGATTATTAGCACATGAAATACCTCTGTCTTTTTTCATTGTTGTTATTTGCGTGTGCAGAAAAAAAACTAAACCAATTGTCTTTGAACATGCTGTTTCAACAGTTGTAAAACCTTGGCTCCACGAATCGTTTTGATGCGAACACGTTCACCTTTGCAATTATAACCGACCTAAATGGAGGTGAGCGCGCTGGTGTTTTTGATGCAGCAATCGACCAAGTAAACCTGCTGCGCCCCGAATTGATTGTAACCGTAGGTGACTTGATTGATGGCGGTACTGAAAATAAAGATACGCTAACCATGCAATGGAGTTATTTCGATAAGCGCGGAACAATAGAGACTACATTATATTAGGCACCACGGGGGGATCACAAAATGATAAGGACTTGATGTCATTTGATCACCTTACATTAGTTACGATGGATGATAATGAACCGAGTATTGCTAATTTAAGATTGGATGGCATACTTGATAAAACGGGCAACCTTCCTTTGCATGGTGACACACTTTGTTTTCAAGCATTGAAGTGCAAATGATTTAATTTGAGAATCAACCAGCCTTTGGATGGGTTGTATCAGGAATAGCCCGTAAGGTAACCACCAAATACTTGAATGTTTAACATCAATTTTTATTTTAGTTCACCAAAATAATCACAACTTCAAGTTATCTCATGCACGTTGGTGAAAAAAAACCAACAGAGATTTTGAATACTACTTTGCTACAGATGGGTTATTCTTTAAACCTCAGCTTAAAGAAAAGAAGCGAAGAAGCCAGCACAAGGGTAAGCATGTTGGCTACAATAACCGGAATGTCGTGGATGATGATTCCATATACCAGCCAAAGTAAAACTCCAAAGCAAAAAAACGAGAACATGCCCAACGACAAGTCCTTAGCAGATCCACTCTTCCAGGTTTTAATAACCTGTGGCAAAAAAGCGATGGTTGTGCAAGAACCCGCAGCCAGACCTAAAATTTGTATTTCGTTCATAGATTAAAAATGATGTTGCAAAGATAACGGTACACGGATCGAAAAGATTGAAGCGTGTAAGAATATTTGTGGTTTGCATGAGTTAAATCGATTGCGGAAAAATATTAATTGCCACAGATTCACAGAAAATATAATCTCTACTATCCTTTGCCTAGGAGATAAGCTATTTGAGTAAACTTTTGATACTGGATTATTTTTATTAATTAGAAAACAATCAATGAATCTGTGACTTAATCCAAATCAATAATCATCACCCAACGCAAAATCATTTTTTCGATTCATCCATTTACCTTGGGTGAAATCCGGGAACTCAATGCTTTCGCCCCCTAATAGTATTGAACTTTCTGAAAGGGGCGTGATGGCGCTCCAGGCAACGGCATCATACACATCTTGAGGCGTATTGATTTTGCGTTTTACTGCTTCGATAAAAGCATTTAACACAAACCAATCCATGCCACCATGGCCGGCACCGCTGGCATCGTTGCCATATTTTTTCCAAAGCGGGTGATCATATTTATCCAGCCACTCTTTGGCATCTTCCCATTGATGCGCTTTTTTACTTTGTCCTTCAATATAAATGGACTTGTTCACATCCATCCAAATTCCATTCGTTCCTTGCACTCTAAACCCAAGGGAGTAGGGGCGGGGAAGGTTTGTATCATGTTGTAATAAAATGGTTTCGTCATTGGCTGTGCGAATCATGGTAGTAACTACATCGCCCAGCTTGAATTTTATTTTTGCATTCGGATGATTTTCACCACCTGTTTTCACGATGTAGTCATGCAATCCTCTCGACTTAGATGAATACGAAACTAATTCAGTAAAACGGTTGCCTCGGTTAATATCAATCATTGTTGCAATCGGGCCAATACCATGCGTTGGATAGAGTTCACCATTGCGATTGATGGAATGCTGGGTGCGCCATTGTGCTTCGGAAAATCCTTTTTCTCCAAATTCTGCCCCAACACCTGGATTTGTTTTGCCATCGTTAAACTTAACTCCACGAAGGTCATGCTGGTAGCCACCTTGCAAGTGAACTAATTCTCCAAAAATATTTTGCCGCACCATATTTAGCACCGCCATCACATCGCGCCTGTAGCAAACATTTTCCAGCATCATTAATGGCATACCTGTTCGTTCAGAAGTATGTACTAACTCCCAACATTCCTCCACTGTCATACCCACATTAACTTCACAGCCTACATATTTTTTAGCATTCATCGAATCTAAACACATAATGGAATGCCACTCCCAAGGAGTAGAGATAATGACTGCATCAATATCTTTATTCTCTAATAGTTTTCTATATGCCCAGGGGCCATCGAGAATTACTGCAGGCTTCGGCTTGTTAGCTTTGCTTACCAACTGTAAACTCATGTCCATCATGGACTGCTGAATATCACAAAGAGCGACCACTTCAACATCATTTCGTTTAAGGGCAAGTTCCAAATGGCTTTGCCCACGAAACCCAACTCCTATAAACCCAAGTCGAACTTTGGAAGCCGAGTCTTTTGAAAAAGCGATATGGGAGGGAAGAATTGTAAAACCCAGACCAGCCATGACTGTAGTTTTAATAAAATCTCTGCGGGGAGTTTTCATAGTTAGGTAGTTTAAAACGAGGTCAAAATATAGGGCGAATTTTGTAACTTTGAAAGATGGCTGAAATAGTAGAACGACCGCCCCGCACAATTATGGAGGTATTTAGGATGCTTCCGGAAGGGACTCTGGCTGAACTTATAGAAAATAAAATATATATGAGCCCGTCACCTGTTAGTGATCACCAGCGCTTAGTTCTTCGGTTATCTGGTAAGATGGCTGACTTTACTGAAAAGAATGAATTAGGTGAAGTATTCGTTGCTCCATTTGATGTTTATTTAGACGAGCAAGCAAATGCTGTGCAACCTGATATTATTTTTGTATCTAAAAAACAAGCCAATATTGTTCAAGACCATATTCATGGAGTGCCTGATCTGTTGATTGAGTTGCTATCACCGGAAAACAAATCGCACGATACCGTTATTAAGAAAAACCTTTACGAGAAATTTGGTGTGAAAGAGTATTGGATTGTTGATCCGGCAACGAAAGAATCAATCGGTTATCGCTTGAAAGAAAATAAATATGAAGAGATTTTAAGATCAACGGGATCAATTTCCTCAGAACTTCTTAACAATACCTTTGAGTTTTAACCCTTAGTTTGCCCTCAAACACTTACGATTTGATATATTTCTTTGCGCCTTCGTTTGTGCCATGAAGTTCTTTTTAAGATGAGGGATAGCCCCTCGGCAATACCGTGCAGGCAGGATCGCCAAACTGCCCTGCGGTGCTTTCTTCGTACGAAGGTGGTATTGAACGGACATGGAAAAGCCTTGGGAAAACCAGGCAGGCAATTGTTAGCGAGATGAATGAAAATGAACTGCTGATGAACTCCCTCTTGTCTACTCAGCGGTAAAGTATCTACGTTGATCTATTAGAAAATTGATCGCTCTTTCTTTTCAGGTGCGGATAAACAACCACGGCACCCAGTATAATCAATGTGCCCAAATAAAATTTAAGGCTCATCACTTCATTCTGCCCGAAAATTATTAAGGCTAGAATGATTCCATAAACAGGTTCTAAGTTTAGCGCTAGCTGAATGAAAAAAACAGAGAGCTTTTTGGTGAGTTCAATTGTAGCTGAGTAGGCATACACCGAACAAGCCCAGGCCATGATGGCAATATAAACCCAATCGATATAAGTGGGTATTAATAGTAGTTCGCCTCCAGCAGCAAATGTATTTTTGTAAATGGGTAAGAAAAGTAATATGCTGATACACGCTCCCAGCATTTCATAGAAAGTAATGGAGTAGGTATTGACGCGAGTTACCAGGTTAGAGTTGATAACTGTAAACAGTGCGGCAGTCATGCCTGAGATTACACCCAAAAATAATCCCAGCGGATACTTAAAATCTAACGCGAGTATAATGCCAAGGCCAATTAGCACCACTATTCCGAGTCCAATTTCCAGCAGTTGAATTTTTTTTCTCTTTGCGATGGGTTCAAAGATTGCTGCCCAAAAGGAACAGGTAGCAAAACCAACCAAACTTGTAGAAGGATTGGATATTTTACCTGAGGCAAAAAAAGTTATCCAATGAATGGCTACAATAATACTTGTGAGTAAAATTTTTAGCAGATCGGCTTTGGAAACAGTAAAGTCAGCTTTTATAATGAGCATCAACACGGCCATGCCAACAGCCGCAAGCATGGTTCGGTAAAAAACCATCTCAACTGATGGGAGTGAAATAAGTTTGCCAAGCACGGCAGTAAAGCCAAACAAGAAAACGATAAAGTGAAGTTTAAAATAATCGCGGGTAGTAGCAATCACCGGGGCACGTATCTATACATTGTCAATGAAATAACAGCAAACACCGCGTTTGGCAACCAGGCGGCAATAATTGGCAGTAACGATCCAGTCTCTGCATAGGTTCTAGTCATCGTGACGAATAAAATAAAAATAAAAGACAGAAAAAAACCAAGGGCAATTTGAAAACCGGTGCCCCCGCGGCTCTTCCGTGACGAAACGATAACACCCATAAACACAAGTACAAAAATTGTGAAGGGAGTGGCAAAGCGAATTTGCTTTTCCACTTCATAAACCTCTACGCCTGTCGATCCGCGGAAGCGCATTTTTTTTATGTGATCACTCAGTTCTTTAATAGTCATACCATCATAACCCCGATCATTGGATTCAAAATCCTTTGGCGATATCGCTAACGTAGTATCCATGGCATCGCCTTTGGTTCCAAATTTTATGTCAAAGTTTTGCCGCACCTGAAAGATGCTATCAACTTGCTTTCGTTTCCAATATCGAAGTGTCCATTTATTTTTTGTGGTGTCCCATTGAATGTTGTCGGCCGAGAGTTTGTCTACTAGTCGATTGTCCCGAAAACGTTCCAATGAGAACTGGTACCCGGTGTTCGATTGATTATTAAAACTTTGAATAAACAAATAAACATTGGGTTCAATCTGCATATGGATGTTTGACCGGCTATAGAAATTATTCTTTTTGAAGTACGTCATTTCAAAAATAAGTCGTTCTTGATTTGATTTAGGAATGATCCAACCATTTAAGTAAAAGCTGATTCCAGCAATGACGCTTCCAGCAATAAAGTAGGGCACCAACAACCGTTTGAAGCTGACACCGCTGCTGAGTATAGCGATGATTTCTGTGTGTGCGGCCATACGTGAGGTTACATACACGATCGAAATGAAAACCGTGATCGGTGAAATTAGTCCGGCTATCCACGGGATGAAGTCGGCATAATAGCCGAGTACTTGCCCCATACCCAAATTGTTGGCCGAGAACTTGTCGATCTTCTCAGTTAAATCAATTACGGTGATAATCGCTACAAGAATCAGCACCACATAAAAAAATGTGGCGAGAATTTTCCTGATGATGTAGCGATCGAGAATGGTCATCATAACCGTTGCGTTACTGTTTTTACCATGCTATTCTTCCAAACTGTAAAATTACCAGCTTCGATTTTTGAACGTGCCTCGCGCACTAACCAAAGATAGAAGGTAAGGTTGTGGATGGAAGCAATTTGCGCGCCTAAAATTTCTTTTGAAATGATTAAATGACGCAAGTACGCTTTAGAATAGGTTGTACTTACATGGCCTCCAACTTCAGGATCAAGTGGAGAAAGATCATCTTTCCATTTTTCGTTGCGGATGTTTATAATGCCTTGCGTGGTAAAAAGCATTCCATTACGCGCGTTGCGTGTGGGCATCACGCAATCAAACATATCAATTCCCAAAGCAATGCATTCCAAAATATTTTCCGGAGTGCCAACGCCCATCAGGTAACGTGGCTTATCATAGGGTAAGATAGAGCACACGAGTTCCGTCATTTCATACATCATCTCGTGTGGCTCGCCTACCGACAAGCCACCAATAGCATTACCAACTTGTTGTTGGTTGGCAATAAACTCTGCCGATTGAATTCTCAAATCTTTATAAACACTTCCTTGCACAATCGGGAAGAGCGCTTGCTCGTAATCATACTTAGATGAAGTTTCGTTTACCCGGTTAACACATCGCGTAAGCCAGCGATGAGTCATCTCCATTGACTTTCTTGCGTATTCATATTCACACGGGTAAGGAGTACATTCATCAAACGCCATAATGATATCCGCACCAATGGTTCGCTCAATGTCCATTACACCTTCGGGCGTAAAAGTATGTTTCGAGCCATCGATGTGCGATTTAAAAATCACACCCTCTTCGGTGATCTTCCTATTCGCGCCAAGCGAGTAAACCTGATAGCCACCACTATCGGTAAGCATGGGCCTTTCCCAACCAATAAACTTATGCAAACCACCAGCTTTTGCGATCACTGGAAGCCCTGGTCTTAAGTAAAGATGATACGTATTTCCTAAAATAATTTTAGCGTCAATATCCTGTTTCAGTTCGCGCTGGTGTACCGCTTTAACTGACCCAGCCGTGCCCACCGGCATAAAGATGGGGGTGGGTATTTCTCCGTGATCAGTAACAAGTGTGCCCGCGCGGGCTTTTGAATTTGAATCGGCCGCGCTGATAGTAAATTTCATTGGGGAGCAAAGTTAATCCCACTCTTTGCGCCCTCCAAATAGCAATATGTGCCCGTTCAAACTAACTGTTGTAACTCTTTCAGGTAAAACCTGTGTGCTTGCTGCTAAGCCTTTATATTTGTCCGTTTTTTAATCAACTCTATTTCCCTTGTCCACCCTTGCACTCATTTGTATTCTGATTTTAAGTGTTCAAATCATTTACTGGCTTCTCTTTTATACAGGAGTTAATCAAAAAGCGAGCAATTCTCCCCAACTGCCACATCCTGTTTCTGTTATTGTATGTGCCCACGATGAAGAGCAAAACTTGCGTGAACTGATTCCGGTGCTACTGGCGCAAGATCACCCTGAATTTGAGGTGATTATTGTAGAAGATCGATGCAATGATGGCACTTATGACTATTTGCGCGAAGCCACCGCCTTAGGTAATAAATTAAAAATGGTTCGTGTAGTTCATAAGCCCGATCATATCAGTGGAAAAAAGTTTGCACTAACCCTTGGAATAAAGGCGGCTAAGTATGAATGGCTCCTTTTTACCGATGCTGATTGCCGTCCGGCAAGTGATCAATGGATTAAACGCATGACAGGAAGTTATGACGGGCAAACTCAAATTGTTTTAGGGTGTTCACCTTATGAAAAAAATGTAGGCTGGTTAAATGCCTTCATAAGGTTTGAGTCTTTACTAACAGCTACACAATACGTTGGTCTCGCAAATTTGGGCAACCCGTATATGGGGGTTGGCCGCAATTTGGCCTATACAAAATCACTTTTCCTTAAGAATAAAGGATTCAATGAATACCTGGAAGTGACCGGTGGTGATGATGACTTGTATGTGAATAGGCGCGCTTCTAAGATGAATACGCGGGTTGTTTTAGGAGCAAACTCTATAACAATATCAAAACCAGAAACCAGTTGGTCAGATTTCTTTCATCAAAAGCTTAGGCACCTATCCGTTGGCAAACGTTATCGATTTGCAGATAAAACTATCTTAGCGTTTTTTTCCATTTCGTGGTTGCTAACGTGGTTTTTTGTGCTTCCGGCAGTTTATTTCAGTCAAATCTCGCTAGTGATTGGGGCGGGCTTCTTAATCCGGTGGATAGTGATGGGTTTCGTTCTTGCAAGTGCTTCACGGAAGATGGGTGGCCAATTTGAAGCATGGAAAACGCCTATTTTAGATTTTATTTTCGCATTTTATTATCTTGTCACCGGCCTGAGGGCGTTAGTAGTCAAAAGAATTCGATGGAAGAACTAGAAGAAGGCAGATTTTCATCCAAAGCAATTGAGGATTTTAAGTTGATAGACATGGCCGTTGGCGGTGACCAAAAGTCGTATGCCAAGTTATTGCAGCGCTACAAACGCCCGGTGTATCACATGATTCTTAAAATGGTGCGCAACATTGATGATGCCGAGGATCTCACGATGGAATCATTTTCCAAGGCCTTTCGCAGTCTGCACAAGTTTAAAAAGGATTTTACTTTTAGTACCTGGTTGTTTCGCATTGCAACTAACAATACAATCGATCATATCCGCAAAAAGAAATTGAACACACTCAGCATTCAAAACACTTTTACAGATGATGATGGCCAATCGGTAAGCATTGATGTGCAGGATGATGGAATTTTAAATCCGCAGGATGAAGCCATCAAAGCGCAGAAAGAAGAACTGGTGCAAGTGTTTGTAAACATGTTGCCATCAAAGTATCAAAAGTTAGTTCGCCTGCGTTATTTTCAGGAGCTTAGTTATGAAGAGATTGCGGTTGAGTTAGAGGCTCCACTCGGAACGGTAAAGGCTCAACTACATCGCGCCCGCGAGTTGCTTTATGACCTGGTAAAAAATAAGAAGGAGCATATATAAGATGTTGCGCCCAAATCTATTGATAGAGGCGTATGACCGCTCTTGTCGGATGTAAAAAGCCGTCTAACGCCTTAACCTTGACACTTGCTCGTAAGATCAGATTTAAGTCTTTTTTTAGTTTTGAAACCCCTTATTTTCTTGTTTTTATAGCCTTTGATTTTGAATGTTTAATCCTTTTTATACTTTTAAAGTTGTGAAAAGAGGGGTTACTATATTTCTACTCGCATTATTCCTGCTCAATGTGTTGGGATATTATGGGGTTTTTCTTGGCCTACAAGTCAATAACACTCGTGCAATGAAATCGCGTTTTGACAACGATAACTATGCGCTGTTGCATGAAGTAACGTTGAAGGTTCCGATTACTGTTCCTTATTTAAATGACTCGCGCGATTATGTTCGTGTTGATGGTGAATTTGAACACGAAGGCGAGGTTTACCGCATGGTGAAGCAGCGCTATCGAAGCGACACGCTTTCCATTGTTTGCGTTAAGGACAATACCTCGAAAAAAATTAAGCAAGCATTGACTGATTACGTTAAAACATTTTCGGACAAACCTGTTGGTGAGAAAGGAAATTCTAAAAAGACTCAGAATTTTATTAAAGATTACTTAACTACAACCACGGAGCTTCAATTGCATCATGATGGTTGGAATAATTCTATCACTGGAAGTGTTCACCTAAGCAAGTATCAATCCGTTGGCGTTCAGCACAACACACCGCCCCCCAAGGGCTAATTCTTTTTCTCTCCGGAACAATCTGGAACAGCCACACTTATTTTCTTTAGCATTTGCTAATGCCCAATCGTCCAAAGCAAGTTTTGATTTTAAGTTGCTCTGCACGCTTAAAAAGCAAAAAGCTTTAAGACGTAAATACGCGTGGAGTAAAATCAATCCGTACTTAAACTTTTATTGAATGAAAAAATATTTACTATCAGGGTTTTTTACCCTTACCTTTTTTTTAACATCATTTCCGCTCGCAGCGCAAACTCCATCAGATGCCATTATGATGAAAAAGAAAGAGATTTGTTTTGCTTTTGTTTATGATCAGGGGAAATGGGATCAATACTGGGAAGGAACCAACCTGATTACTAACGAGAACATTGGAACGTTTACACGCAGCACCTATGCACCTATGATTGCCTTTGGATTAACCGATAAGTTAAATGTGTTACTCGCTGCTCCGTATATGAAAACAAATTCAACCGGAGGGCAGTTGGCAGGTGCACATGGGTTTCAGGATATAAACGTTAGCGTGAAGTATGAAGCCATAAAGAAAGATTTTGGAAAGCATCGGATATCAGCACTGGCAGTTGCGCAGTTTGGTACACCTATGACAAACTACTTATCTGATTACATGCCTTATAGTTTGGGGTTGGGTACGCAAGAACTTACAGGCCGTGTCATTGTGCAGCACGAATTCAATAAAATGATCTATGTGCGAGCCTCTGCTGCATACGTATGGCGCGGTCAAACAGAAATTGAGCGACCCTACTATTACGCAAACGGGAGTTATTACACCACCTTTATGGATGTGCCCAGTGCGGCAAACTATCAGGCTATTGTAGGTGGGTGGGCACTGAGGCATAACCTGCGATTGGAGGCAACTTATTCAGTTTTAAATTGTGTAAGTGGTGACGATATACGCAGGTGGAACATGCCACAACCCACCAATAAAATGGAGTATACACACGCTGGTTTTTTTGCCCAATATTATTTTAAATCCATTAAACAGATTAAAGGGTTTAGCCTAGTGGCTTCTTATGGCCAGGTGCTGGAGGGTAGAAACATGGGGAAAGCTACAAGCGTGAGTGGCGGGGCTACTTATCAATTTACTTTTTAATCGACACAACTATGATTATGAAAAAAATATTAATTAGTAGATTAAGCCTGATACTGATTATCGCATCGATAACCAGTTGCGAAAATGATTTGCCTACGCACTTGCCTTTTACAGCCTATGAATTTTCAGATTTAGATGAAGATGGAGGTTCGTGGAAACCCATTTTGTTTGCTAATGGTAGCAGTATTGTAATTGATCAGCCGGCTGCAGTTAATTCTGCCGAATACCAAGCCGAATTAGCGACACTAAAATCGGCTTCGCAAAACCTGAATGGAAGTCAGACGAATGCTGTAGAATACTGGACTAACAATCCCTCTATCCGCTGGAATGAAATAGCCTTGGAACTTGCAGCCAAGTATAATCTCATTCCGCCCCCCAATCCGGATGGTACCTACACATTGCCAACCGCTGCCAATCCGCAAGGCCCGCCTCCCTTTCCGTTTGCACATCCGCCTTATACCAGTCGTATGCTTGCCTATTTATGTGTGGCACAGTTTGATGGTTTGATAACTGCGTGGCATTATAAATACGAGTATAACAGGCCTGCACCTTATGAAACCGATAATAGTATTTCATATGCATACAAAAAGAATTCGCTTCCATCCTATCCTAGTGAGGGTGCAGTAATAGCAGTCGTATCGAGAGATATTCTAAAAGCAATGTTCCCGTTGGAACATGATTATCTCAATTCACTGGCCGAAGAACATCTGAATAGTTTAACGTGGTCGGGCTCTAATACAACCAGTGATATTGAAGCAGGTAAAGCAATTGGTACAGTAGTTAAAACAGTAGCCTTGGCGCGTGCATTTACCGATAAAATGAGTGCTGCCCAGGCGCCACGCCCGGCATCGGACGCCATTAAGCAAGCAGCATTTGATCGCTTCGGGTGGTCTTGGGATAATATGGAAAGCCCCATACGCCCTGTAGGGCTTACACCTTTATTTGGCCAGGTAACAATGTGGAATGTATCGAACGTAATGGATGTAAGACCCGTTCCGCCACCTGCTCCTGGCTCGGAAGAGTTTGAACGTGACGCAGCGGAACTAAGAAGTTTTGCTAAGAAGATTACGGAGAAGCAACGAAAAATTGCCAACTGGTGGTCGGATGGTTTGGGAACTTATACACCGCCCGGCCACTGGAACAGACGTACAAAAGAATACATTGTCAAGTACGAAATGAATCCATTGCGCACTGTACGTACGTTTGCCTATCTCAATATGGCTGTAATGGATGCAGGTGTAGCTTGCTGGGATGCCAAATACTATTACCACTATCCTCGTCCAATACAAACCATGAAAGGATTTAAAACTATTTTGGGTACACCTAACTTCCCAAGTTATACTTCTGGCCATAGTACATTTTCAGGTGCGGCTGCAGAGGTGCTGGCTTACATCTTTCCAGCTGAAGCGGAATCTTGTCGCAATTGGGCACTTGAAGCTGCTGAGTCTAGAATCTATGGGGGAATTCACTATCGATTTGATTCGGAAGTAGGAATTGATCAAGGTAAGAAAGTAGCAAAGTATACGATAGACAAAGCAAAACTTGACGGAGCCGATTAAGTCGCGCTAAAAAAGATAATTGTTTTAATTGTTGTTAAGGGTAAAATTTCGGGCAGGGATGCCCGGCATTTTTTTTGGCTAAAATCTTTTTTTCAGATGCAAACGATTTCAAGTTTGGCAATTTTCGCTTTCCCTTGCTTCCTGCATTCTCATTAGTATATTTATGACATGTCTTTTGCTGGCTTCCTTTCAGAATATCAAGTGCGACCCAAGGTTTGGGATGAAATGTATGAAGCCGGAGACATCCGCAGCCATTATCAGGTTTTTTTTGATTCGTTAAGTCAGTCGACTTCTGATGAATTTACGCTCAAAGATGAACTTGCTAAAAAGCTTTTCATGAATCAGGGTATCACCTTTACCGTATATAGCGATGGTGAAGGCATTGAAAAGATTTTCCCTTTTGATATTATTCCGCGCATCATCACTGCGGTAGAGTGGGAGCATATTGAAAGTGGCATCAAGCAGCGAATTCGCGCACTGAATATTTTCTTGCGCGATATTTATCACGGTCAATTTATTATCAAAGACGGAATCATACCAGCATCACTCATGCACTCGTGCCCAGGCTTTTTGCGTGAAATGGTTGGTGTTGATGTGCCCTTTGATATTTACACCCACATCTCAGGCATTGATTTGATCCGTGACGGGGACGGATCATTCTTTGTGTTAGAAGATAATCTTCGCACACCTTCCGGTGTTTCGTACATGCTCGAAAATAGGAACATGACCTACCGAATTTTTCCGGGTTTACTTCCAAGAAATAACGTTCGATCAGTAAAAGATTATCCGGATCTACTATTAAAAAATCTTCTTGGCTTGGCAAATCGCCAAAAAAGTGAACCTACTGTGGTAATGCTTACTCCGGGTATATATAACTCAGCATACTTTGAGCACACAACCTTAGCGCGCCTGATGGGTATTGACCTTGTTGAAGGTAGAGACCTGGTAGTTGATAACGCTAAAGTGTACATGAAGACTACAGCTGGTCTAAAGCAAGTGGATGTTATCTATCGTAGAGTGGATGATGAATTTTTAGATCCACTGATCTTCAATCGTGAAAGTATTCTTGGCGTTTCAGGAATTTATTACGCCTACCGGATGGGTAATGTTGCGATTGTAAATGCACCTGGAAATGGCGTTGCTGATGACAAGGCGGTCTATCCGTACGTGCCAAATATGATCAAGTACTATCTCAATGAAGAGCCGATACTAAAAACAGTTCCTACTTATTCGATGGATAACCCAGATCATTTTAAAGAAGTCTTTTCGAAGATTGATAGCATGGTGATCAAAAAGACAAATGAAAGTGGCGGCTACGGTATGTTAATGGGTCATGCAGCAACAGAAAAAGAAGTGGCCGTTTATAAGTTGGAAGTAGAAAGGAATCCACGACAATTTATCGCACAGCCTATAATTAGTCTGTCTTCAGTACCGTGTTTTCTAACGGGCAAAGTGCAACCACGCCATGTTGACTTAAGGCCATTTGCTTTGTACGGCCCGCAAGGGATTGAAATAGTGCCGGGCGGACTTACGCGAGTTGCTTTGCGCGAAGGTTCTTTGGTTGTTAATTCTTCGCAAGGGGGCGGTAGTAAAGATACTTGGGTACTTGGATCATGATAGAAATTAATAGTATCATTATATGAAGAGATTTTTATGTTAATGTTTGAATCCCTCACCCCTCAAAAGGTATCAATTCAAGAAGCTTTTTCTCGCCCTCTCCCCTGGGAGTGGGCAGTGCGAATTGTGCGAACAGTAGGCTTTGATGGGCGAGGGATTAATTGAGAGTATTTATTATAAAATTACAAAACACTTTTTTTGATGTTGAGTAGAGTAGCTGATTCGGTTTTTTGGATGGCGCGTTACATGGAACGCACTGACAAAATTCTGCGTGCGCTGCGCACCAGCTACATTGCCTCACAGGATGAAATGCAAGACTTTAATTGGCAACTTTGGGTCGATGGCTTGAGTGCTAAAAGTACTGACTCAATAGAGGTTAGTAACTACAGGGAAGCACTAAATCATTTGATTCTAAGCAGTAACAATGATGCTTCAGTACTTGCAAACATTGTGCGCGCTCGCGAAAATGCTCGATCCGTGCAAGATTATATTACCAAAGAAGTATGGCAAGGAGTAAATGAATATTATCATTTGATTCGTGATCCAAAAACACAAGATCTTCTTTTGAAAAACGATCCCGTAACTGCATTTGATCAGCTCTTGCGTGAAAGCGTTTTATTTTATGGAACAGTAGATATTACCATGAACCGTGGTGAAGGCTATATTTTTATTAGCATTGGAAAGTATATAGAAAGGATAATTCGTAGCCTCGATATTTTGGAACTTCAGATGTTGGAAATTGAGAAAGGGGGAAACGAAGCAATGCATTGGAAGTATCTTCTGTATTCCCTTTCAGGTTATGAGTTTCATACCAAGCATTATAAAAATGCCTTGCAGATGGATGAGGTAATAGGGCAGGTATTTTTAGATGTTCAGTTTCCACATTCTATACTTTACAGCCTCCTGCAAGTTGAGCGGTATTTTAAAAGACTGGAGAATATTTCATTACCAGAATATTTTAGGGAAATGGAATTTCTATTAGGTCGCGCATTAAGTAACCTTCGCTACAACACAAGGCAGCGTAATGATGCTGTTGAGGTTAAGGGATGGATACTTGAAACCCGCTCGGAAGTAAAAGCAATTAGCCAAAAGTTGGCTACTTTATATTTTGGATATTCTTAATTGCAAGGTATGCCATTGTTTTACATCCGCCATCGTACACATTACATCTACTCCGGGCCAACTATTGATTCTGCCAATCAGATCAAGTTGTATCCAATGAATGATAACACTCAGCGGGTTATAGATCATCGTATTCAAGTATCACGCAATCCAATACTCACCACAATGCGTGATTATTTTGGAAATACTACTGGCTTTTTCACTTTGTTAGTTCCGCATACTGAATTAATTATCGAC
>Ga0335394_10003682_pt1 | contig 17417 bp, 16 predicted proteins | sample MAT03_FD_205741 | JGI IMG/M metagenome (GOLD analysis project Ga0335394, IMG submission 205741) | Freshwater microbial communities from Lake Fryxell liftoff mats and glacier meltwater in Antarctica - MAT-03 (spades assembly) (version 2) ... | reverse complement strand
CGTGGCCTTTGTGCTACGCGATCTGGGCATCAAATTCCGGGTTGTTGGCCGCACCAGGGAAAAAGGAGATCTGACGTGGGACCTATTGGACCCGATCCTGATCGCGGTATCCCCATTGATCATCAACACCACGCCGCTTGGCATGTTCCCCGCCGTGGACACCTTTCCGGCATTGCCTTACTCCGCATTGGGCGAAAAGCATGTGGTGATCGATCTGGTCTACAATCCGGAAGAGACGGTGTTCCTGAAGAAAGCCCGTTTGCAAGGGGCGATCACGGCCAACGGGATGCACATGCTGCATACGCAGGCTGAAGAGAGTTGGGGGATCTGGGTGAAGGGTTAGGTGGGACTCTCGGTTGCATAAGGACAATCGTCCAGATGTGCCTCACATAGGAGGACTATCTTCTAAGACTCCAAATCCTGAGTTGGATTTAAGATCTGGTACTCGGCCGAATGGGTAGTAGACCCTACAAATAGCGAGGTGAAGATTGCGATGTCATCAGCCATATCTTCATTTTTGAGATCCCTTCTCACATCTTTCCTCCGTTGCTCCAAAACATATATTTCTGACATCGTATCTAGAAGCAGAAACAACCTTATGCAATTGTCCTTTGTTGCGAATTTTGAAGTCCTAAGTAGGTGAGTGGCAATATGTCTATTGAAGTCGTTGTGAGACTCTCCATTAGTCGTATGACGAAAGAAGTGCTTATTCAAGACAAGGTGACATACTCTATTGAATATACCGTGAAATTCAGTATTCCAAGGATGCGGCTGCCGCCTATGAAATAGTTCAAAGAATTTTCTCAATTCTTCAAACTTCGGTTTTGTGTCGCCATCTTGAAATCCCATCCATCGGAGAATGACACCTTCAATAACTGGGACTAGCGTTAGATAACAAGAAACAAAATTTTCTCGATAGAAGCACAAGGTGGCTGCATCAATGAAAATGGAGGTATTCTTGAATGGATCAAGGGATTCGAACCGTCCCTTCTTTTGCATGACCCGGTACCGTGGGTTCATCGTGAGATTTCCAATGTAATTTAGAATCTCGGACTCCGAAGAGGGTAAAAGTGGGATTAACTCTTTAATGAAGTTTACATCGTTCTGCGTCGAAAGAATGGGAATATGCAATGCGAATTTAGAAAGCTATTCGTTGATTTCTAGAATTCCTTTCACTTCGGTAGTTGAGGTAACTGAAGTAGATCTTTTCTTTTCATTCTGTTTTCTTTCCTTTCGTTCCCTTGCTAGGGATGCCGCGTATGTCTTCGAGCTGAGCTTGTGCCAGTGATCGCCTGACTGTGAGTACGTATCGCGAGCTTCCGAAACGGATTGTCCTCCTTCAATTGCATCAAGTACGATGTTCGCATCTTTCATTGATATTCCCATGATTCAAATAGTACTAATGTGCCAAATTTTCCACTATCAAACAATTCTTCGAAATCAAACCCCTCTCACCCCAACAACCCCTTCAGATCCACCTTCACATACTCGCTTAAAATATCCGTGTTCCTAGCCACCTCGATCCACTCCACGCAGTGTAAGCCGGCACGCATCCAGACCTCGCAGTAGAAGCCTTCCATGCCGTAGAGATGCACTTGATGTCCGCCATGGAACCGCGAACCCATGTAGGTTCCGTGGACCTTAACGTGACCGAGCCGTTCGGCCACCGAGCACTTCCGGAACCGGGTCTCATCCATTCAACCTACCGTGTATAGGCGCGCACCAACATGACCGCCAAGCAGAACAGGAAGAGGAAGATGCTGATGCGGTTGATCCCGTGCATGAACCGCAAACTGCTGTTGGGGTCGCTCTTACCGAAGAGACTGCGCGGATCGAGGTAATGGAGAACGCGTTTCAGGAACATGACCGGGGTGGATCTTTTTGCTTTGGGACCACCAAGCTACGGATTGCCGTTTGATCGAACGTGGGTTAGAACATCTTCCGCTTCTCGGAAGGGATACTGAAGAAAGAAAGGGAACCGGGAATGGACGGGAATGAACGTGAATGAATGCAGGTCCGACCACTTGCAACCATTCGCTTCCTTTTTTGGACCAGCTCCTTTAGCGGCTGTGGGAAGATGTAAATGAGCGTTTACAAGGTCAAAACTATTGCCGTTCATTCCCGTCCATTCACGGTTCTTTCCTTTGAACATGACGGTTCCATCTTGGCCGACCACTGCACGGGTCCCATGATACCGGTACCTTTGCAGATCCCGATCGCCACAACGCATGCCCTTTGAACTGATCTCAGAATTCAAACCCACCGGGGACCAACCCGAAGCCATTCAACAACTGGTGCAAGGTCTGAATGACGGCACGCCCGCGCAAACGCTGTTGGGCGTGACCGGCAGTGGAAAGACCTTCACCATAGCCAATGTGATCGCGCAGGTGGACCGCCCTACCCTGATCCTGAGCCACAACAAGACCCTGGCCGCACAGCTCTACGGGGAGTTCAAGCACTTTTTCCCGAACGACAGCGTGCAGTACTTCGTGAGCTACTACGACTACTACCAGCCCGAGGCCTACATCCCCACCTCGAACACGTACATCGAGAAAGACCTTTCGATCAACGATGAGATCGAGAAACTGCGCTTGAGCACGACGAGTGCCCTATTAAGCGGGAAGCGCAATGTGATCGTGGTAGCCAGTGTCAGCTGCATATACGGCATCGGCAATCCGGCCGAGTTCCACAAGACGATCATCAAATTGGACAAGGGGCAGAAGATCTCGCGCAACAAGATGTTGTTGCTTCTGGTGGAAGCGCTGTACAGCCGCAAGGACGCTGAGCCTAGCCGGGGCAACTTCAGGGTGCGGGGCGATGTGGTGGAAGTGTTCCTTGCCTATGCAGATGAAGGCATCCGGATCCATTTCTTCGGGGATGAGATCGAGAAATTGGAACGCTTCGGCACCGCAGACAACCGTACCATGGTCGCCGAAGACAGCGTGGTGATCTACCCCGCAAACATCTTCGTGACCAGTCGCGATACCATGAACGCCGCGATCCATAGCATCCAGGATGATATGGTGAAACAGGTGGATTTCTTCAAGGAGATCGGCAAACACTTGGAGGCAAAACGCTTGGAGGAACGCGTGCTCTACGATCTGGAGATGATGCGCGAACTAGGCTACTGCTCGGGCATCGAGAACTACAGCCGCTACTTCGACCGTCGGCTTACCGGACAACGCCCCTTCTGCCTGCTGGACTATTTCCCGGATGATTTCCTGATGGTCGTGGATGAGAGCCACGTAACGGTGAGCCAGGTCTCTGCGATGTACGGTGGAGACCGCAGCCGCAAGAAGAACTTGGTGGAATATGGCTTCCGGTTGCCGAGCGCGATGGACAATCGTCCGTTGAAATTCGAGGAGTTCGAGGGCATGCTGGGCCAAACCATCTTCGTGAGCGCTACCCCGGCCGACTACGAACTGGCGCGGAGCGAAGGTGTGGTCGTTGAACAGGTGGTACGACCCACCGGCTTGCTGGACCCACCCATTGAAGTGCGCCCAAGTAAGGACCAGATTGACGACCTGCTCTACGAGATCCGCACCCGTGCCGAGAAGGACGAGCGGGTGTTGGTGACCACGCTCACCAAGCGCATGGCGGAGGAGCTGAATGAATTCATGGGGAAGAACGGTGTGCGTTGCAAATACATCCACAGCGATGTGGAGACCTTGGAACGGATCGAGATCCTGCGCCAGTTGCGGTTGGGCATGTTCGATGCGCTGATCGGCGTGAACCTCTTGCGTGAAGGCTTGGACCTGCCGGAAGTGAGCTTGGTCGCGGTGCTGGATGCGGACAAGGAAGGCTTCCTGCGCAGTGATCGATCCCTTACACAGACCGCAGGTCGTGCAGCGCGTAACGTGAACGGCAAAGTGATCTTCTATGCCGACAAGATCACGAAGAGCATGCAGCGTACGATGGATGAGACCGATCGGAAGCGGGTGAAACAGATGGCGTACAACGAGGAGCACGGGATCACCCCGACCCAGATCAAACGCGACCGGGGAGACGTGTTGCGCCAGACCGCAGTGATCGACATCAACTCACCGGGCAAGGAGCGCGCCTACATGGAGCCGGAAGGCTTCAGCATTGCTGCGGACCCCGTGTTCCAAGTGATGACGAACGATCAATTGGCCAAGAACGTTGATGTGTTGGAGAAAAGCATGCGCAGAGCGGCCAAGGAACTGGATTTCATTTCGGCAGCACAGTTGCGCGACGAACTTTTCGCCATGCGCCAATTGCTGGAGGAACGGCAGAAGGTCTCCAAGGAAGTGCAATGATCTCAACTGGTGCGGAACCTTTGCAGTTGTAATTTCACCACGATGCGGGGTGAATGGACCATTCCGCCGAACAGAAGAACCATGCACGCCAATTCTCGTTCCTCTCTTTTCGCTTGTGCCTTATTGGCACTGGCCACAACGGCACAGGCGCAGCTTTCATTCGGTGGTAAACCCCTTGGCTTGGAGCCCGGTTATCACCTTCCGGAAGCCCCTGTGATCGTACTCCCTGCGGTGGATGTGGATGCCTTGATGGCCGAAGACCTCGTGCTACAAGCCGAAGGAAAAGCACGCCCCTATCGATTCGGTTACAATCACGGTGTGGACCTTGGCTTGGAGAATAGCGGGCTGTGGTCCATGCTTCCGAACGGGGACCGGGTTTGGCGGCTGGGCCTCACCTGCCCCGGTGCGTTCAGCATCAACTTCGAATTCCATGACTATTTCGTTCCGGAGGGTGCGCAGGTGTTCGTTTATAATGAAGATCACGAAGTTTTGGGGGGCTTCGAAGCCGGTAGCAACCCGGGCAATACCAGCTTGGGCGTAGCGCCTTTGGCGGGTGATCATGTCACGGTGGAGTACGTGGAACCACTGGAAGTGCGCGGACAAGGAAGCCTACGTATCGGCCAAGTAACGCACGCTTACCGCGACATCATGAAGAGTGGCGACGATCTGTTCGACAGCGGAGCGTGCAACAACAACGTGATCTGCCCGGTCGGTGATCCATGGCGCGACCAGATCGCTTCGGTGGCCATGATCGTCCTTGGTGGCAGCGGCCTTTGCACCGGCCAATTGATCAATAACTGCAACGATGATGGCACTCCGTACTTCCTTACGGCCAACCACTGTTTGGGCAATCCGCAGAACTGGGTCTTCCGCTTCAATTGGGAAAGTCCAACGTGCAACACCACCACCAATGCTCCCACGAACAAGACCGTTTCTGGAGCGGCTTTGTTGGCACATGGAACGGTTTCCGATTATGCGTTGCTCCAACTCAATACCCCACCACCTGAGTCTTACAACGTGTATCACACGGGCTGGAACCGTTCCATCCTTCCCGCTTCCAGTGTTACCGTGGTCCACCATCCGCAAGGTGACATCAAGAAGATCAGTCTCTCCACCCAACCGGTGGTTCACGATTCCTTGGACAACATCGATTCATGGCTGGTTTCCGCTTGGAATGATGGCACCACGGAAATCGGTTCGAGTGGCAGTGGGCTTTGGGATCAGAACGGCCTGTTGGTCGGACAACTCTATGGAGGACAGGCATCTTGTCAATTCAATTTCAATGATTACTTCGGGCGCTTCAACACCAGTTACCCCTTCCTTGAACCGTGGTTGGGAACCTGTGGTGATACCCATGCCGGTTACCGGGCACCTTTCATAGGTATCGAAGAGAACCTCGACCGGAACGTCTTGATCGTTTCACCGAACCCGACCAGCGGAATAGTAACCCTTACCATGCCCGAACGAAGGTCCAGCCATGCGAGGATCACCGTGTTCAATGCGTTGGGATCGATCGTTCAGGAAGAATACTTGGTTGGTCCTTCCCGAAACCCAACACTCGATCTCGCATCCCTTCCAGCGGCGCAATACATCATTCGAGTAACCACGCCGGAATACACTACTATGCAGCGTGTGGTGTTGGCACGTTGACCAAAGCCCTTACCTTGATCTACCGAAACGTCTTGAACATGGCTACAACGATTACTCTACGTCAATTAGGTCTTTCGATCTTTGCCGGAATAGCTTCCCTTTTTCCGGACCTCGTACATGCCCAGATCGGATTCGGCGGCGAGCCGATCGGCCTTACGCCGGGAGCATCCATGTTGGCTCCCCTCCGTTCCGTGGAACTACCATCCATCGACCTTGCTACTTTGCTTGCGGAGGATGAAGCGAACCTGCAGAACGGTGGGAAAGGCCCCTATCGTTTCGGCTTTCAACATGTGGTGGACCTGGATATGGCGAGCCATGGTTCATGGACCACCTTGCGGAACGGGGATCGTGTGTGGCGCTTGGGCATTACCTGTCCGGGTGCGTTGGGGATCAATTTCATCTTTTCCGAATTCGTAGTGCCGGAAGGTGGCGTGGTGTTCGTTTACAACGACCTTGGCCAGCACCTTGGTGGTTTCACCGGAGCGAGTAACGGTCACCGCAGCAGCATGGGAGTATCGCCGTTGCCGGGGGAACACATCACCATTGAGTACCACGAACCGTTGGCCCATTTGGGTGAAGGCAGATCGCACATCAGCAAAGTGACCCATGGTTACCGCGATCCAGCCGGTGTCATGCGCGACCTCGGCGATAGCGGCGATTGCAACATCAACGTGATCTGTCCGGAAGGTGATGAATGGCGCGACCAGATCAGAGCGACCGCTTTGGTGATCACGCCAACGGGCACCTGTACAGGCACTCTGTTGAACAATTGCGCTGAAGATGGGACGCCGTACTTCCTCACTGCCAACCACTGCCTGGATGCTGATGTGGCGAACTGGACGTTCCGGTTCAATTGGGACAGTCCGATATGTGACCCTACGGAAGATGGCCCCACGGACCAGACCGTATCCGGTTGCGAACTGCTCGTGAACAGTGCGGGCACGGACTTGGCACTCCTTCGGTTGAACACCGCGCCGCCGGAGGAATACAACGCGTTCTACAGCGGTTGGGACCACAGCGATGTGGCTGCAACGAGCATGACCGGCATCCATCACCCGCGGGGCGATATCAAGAAGATCTCTCATTCCAATGGTCCTGCTGTGGTGGGTACATTTTCGGGAGCGGATTGCTGGCAGGTCCAATTATGGGACGCTGGTACCACCGAACCGGGTTCTTCCGGCAGCGGTCTTTGGAACCAGAACAAACAATTGGTGGGGCAACTGTTCGGAGGCGCCGCCAATTGCACGACCAGTGTGAACGATTACTACGGACGACTCACGATCAGTTGGCCTTTGGTGGAAGAATGGCTGGGAGCCACCTGCGGCGATACCTTGGGTGGTCTTGGCGGCACGATCATCGCACCGATCGTCTTCGATGGTGCCGTAACTTCCATTACCAACGTGGCTGCGATCAATTGCGGGGTCGATTCGATCTCCCCGAACATCACCTACAAGAACAACGGGACCATTTTCCTTACCTCGGCACTCTTCACCTATTGGATCGAAGGCGGCCCGACCTACTCCTACCCCTGGACCGGTTCGTTGGATACCTCCCAAACGGTGAACATTTCGCTGCCTGCGATCCCGCTACTGCCGGGCGAGAACATTCTGAAAGTGGTATGCGGAGAACCCAACGGCGGTCAGGACCAAGCCACCGCGAACGACACCTTGGACTATGCCTTCAACGCCAGTTTGCCCAGCGCGATCATCAGTTTGATCCTGACCTTGGACAACTACGGCGAGGACATCCTGTGGGACCTCAGCACCGATAACGGCACCGAGCTATACAGCGGCGGTCCTTACCCGAACAACCACAACGGCCAAGTGGACAGCATTCCCTTCTGCCTGACCAACGGCTGCTACGTCTTCACCATTCACGATGCGTTCGGCAACGGGCTTTGTTGCGATGATGGCGAAGGTTCCTACGTGATCCGTGATCTCACGGGAGAAGTCCATGCTGAAAGCGATGGACAATACGGCGACATCAATGTAAACCAGTTCTGCTTTGTTCGGGTCTCGGTCGCTGAAAGGTTCACAGCCGATCATATTCGTACGGTACCGAACCCATCGACCGGCATCTTCGCGTTGGACCTTTCCACATTGGAAGGAACCGTGCGTTATCAAGTCACGGACATGGTGGGCCGAACGGTGCGTGAGGGCAGCTTTGTTGGCGGGAATGCGCGTGCTTCGTTGGATCTTTGTGGAGAGAGCACTGGGGTTTATCACTTGGCGCTTACTTCGGGGAAAGGGCGGTTCTTGCAGCGGGTGATGGTGGTGAAGTGATCGGTTTGATCAAAAAGTATCCAACAATCGCGGAGTTCCAGATCACACAGGGAAAGCCGGTGCACCATTCGCCCGGTTCATGCACCACAAAACGAAGCGTGACTGGGTGTTCGTGCTACTGGCATACGAAACGTTGGGATGAACCGTCCGGCAGCCGTGCAACATAGACACCCCTTGGCAGTGCACCCAGATCGAGCGGAACCCCACTTTGAACACTATGCGTGACCACCAATTGCCCAGTGCTGTTGTATAAGCTCAGCTGCCCTTTGTTCCAGGTCCCTTGCAGCACGTACAGGCCGGTGCCCAAAGCAACGAGGTGCACGGGAGGTGAGACGAAAGGTTCTGCCACGGAAGTGCTACCACTACAGTGGTTCTCGTATGCCGCACCCGTGAATTTGGCAACCCCATGGATCGGTACACCATCGATCACGACTTCACCCCCGGGTGCGGTGTAGAGCGTGTCGTTGTAGAAGATCATGGAATAGATCTCGCGATCGCCATACGTACCCCCAACGGAGCACCATTGAGTGCCATCCCAAGTGGCCAAGCGCTCTGCGGGCACATGACCCGCATAGCTGAACCCACCGCACACGTACAACAGGTCGTCATGGACCAGTAGACCGCGCACTTTGATCGACTGGCCCGCTGCGTTGTTCTCATCCTGTAGACCTTCACCCACTTGGTGCCAAGCACTGCCATCCCACCGCATAAGAGCGTGGCCCGCATTGCCAGCGGAAAGGTGGATCAACCCACCCAAAAAGAGGTCTCCTTGGTATACCGCCACCGGCCCGCCAGCGCTCAATCCGCCCATGATCCCTTCCTGGCCCACTGGCAACCACTCGCCGTTCACAAGCTGCACGATGTGCCGGTAGCCCGGAAAGGTCAAGGTACCGGAGACCACCAGACGGCCATTGTATTCGACCAGGTCTATGGCGTTGCAAAAATTGCAGTTCAAGCCCATGGAAACCCAACCGTTGCCGGTCCATTTGGCAAGCCCCTTGATCGGTGCACCATCTATGGATGTGAAGGCCCCCAAGGCATAGAGTTCGTCATCCACCACCTTCAACTGGTTCACAAAATCACTGAACACCCCTGCGGAAACCCATTCGCTATCAGTTCTGTACACCACCGAACTGGTGAACTGATCGTTGATGTAGTTGAACCCGCCCGCCATGAATAAGGTGTCGTGATAATTAGCGAATGTCCAAGCGTAGTGATCCATTGGAGGACCCAAAGACCATTCGCCGTCTTGGAGCACCGCATAATGAAAGGACTGTTCGGGCGATGACCAATTCTCGATCAACAGCCCCCCGCAATACAGGGAATTATCCGCAGGGTCCACGTACAGCCATCCCATTTGGCCAGCAAATTCCACTTGCAACCCTGCATCGGTCCAGAACTGTGAAACCAATTGTGCAGGGATCAGCAAAGTAAGGCCCAATGCCATGAGCCATTTCATGGCTTGAAGAACTTGAAATAGGCACCGGTGTTGAGCTTTGCAATGTAGATCCCCGATGGAAGTGTCCCCAATGCAACACGCGATCTTTCGTTCTCAACGGTGCGTAGTACACTTTGGTCCAACACCACCCTGCCATCACTGCTTAGAATTTGGATCTGCTGTAGCGCATCATCGATCACGTACAGGTCATTGCCATCCAGCCAATGATAAGCATCTGTGTCAATGATCTCATGTGCCCTTTCCGGATCTTCATTGAATTGCGACCATGGCGTGCAGAATTTTGAAAGGAAACCATCTGTTGTCAGGTAGCCCATATCCCCAAAGACATTGACATAAAAGCTGCCGAAGATCCCATTGTCTTGCAGCGGAAAGTAGGAAGAAACATCACTGTATTTGGATGTCGACCCACCAGCGAACAGTGCACCTTCTTTTGTTAAAAGGGTGTTCAGTAGTTCTGGGATCAGACCCGCCTTTCCACCAAAGTACGTACACCAATTCATCACATCATCAACCGGCTTGAACATGGCTATGAAACAATCATGGTCCAATCCGTCGTTCAGTTCAATATAATCTTGGTAATAGGTGTAATTGGTGCTTGGCATCACCGGCAGGTCGGGACTCGCTGTTGCACCGCCCACATATACCAACCCATCATCCCCAACCGTCACAGTTTGAAGGAAGTGAAAGGAATTAAAGGAACCAAAAAACGTACTCCACACCAGTGCATGGGTACCCCCCTTGAAATGGGCGATGTAGCCGTTATTTCCGGTTTCCAGGACACCATCATAATATGCGATCCCATTGGCGTGCGGTTGCAGTGGGAAACCAGTAGCCCCCCCTTGCGGTGCATTCACCGTACCAACGATATAAACGTCATTCAACGTTGGACTAATGGCAAGCCCATTCCTACCGGCTCCGTCGTTCATATCCCCCCCGAAATAACTACACCACTTGATCTGGAATGCGCTGGTGAAGCAACCAACAAAACTATCAAGACCGGTACTCCCACCTCCAGAAGCGTTTTGATTGTATGCTCCGCTCTGGAAAAGGGTATAGAAATCGTCACTTTGTGTTTGTCCGAAGAAGTAAATTTCACCAGATGCCGTTGTACGCACATCATAACCTACATCGCCACGGCTACCGCCCAGGTATGCATACCAATGGGTCTGATTGTTGGAATTGAAGGCTGCCACGTAGGCTTCGCCGTTAACAGTTATATCCGCGGTGGCCGGAATGTAGCTTGCCGGGGCAGGTGCAGGATCCATTAACGCAGGCAACAAAGCCTTAGTACCGCCGGTTATGATCAAATTCTTATTGGACACTGCCATACCAATGATGTTGTTGGTAACCTCACCCCAATAGGTACTCCAGATCAGGAACCCGGCATCTTTTACCTCACATATAAAACCTGTTGGTTCACTCGGCGAGGCCGAATAGTCCATATACGCGGGTGGGCCGGATGGTGCCAACGTGAATAGATTTGGATTCATGCCGCTAAGGAGACCTCCAAAATAGATAGTGGACTTAAGGTTATGCACCGCGAGTGCTTGACTGACCATTATGGTTCCATACCCTGCACTTATCATGGTGGTCCATTGAAGTATTTCGTCTCTGTCGAACTTGCTTAATGTAGCGTGATATGTGCCGAAGCCATAAACAAATGCACCACCTAATCCGGCTGGAAAGGATGTCGTGGTTGATCGCGTATAACCTGTAACCAAATAACTGTCATTTTTGTCCCGCGCACTCTCGTTGACACCATCATTCAGGTTACCACCATAATAGGTACTCCAGCACAATGGGAGATTTGCTCCTCTTTCCAAGGGTTGTTGTTCTGTTGCGAAAAGCACGACAATGGTTCCATTCTGGTTCGGCTGTATTTCGGGGATCCCGAATTGCATTACATCAAGACCCGCATATTCACCCGTTCCGGTCAGAGGATCAAGCAGGGCATCATTTCCTGCTGAAAGCATGGTAACAAGGCCATTGGAAACCGTATAGATGATCGGTGCGGGCAGATCATCGTTCATTGTTCCGAGGACGAATTGCACGTTCCCTTCACTATCAAAATTTGCGCTTTCCTGTCCTACGTACTGGAACTTGATCAGGTTAGGATCACTCCCGGGTGCGCAAACGAAAGCAATGCGTTGATCATGACCATCTGGGTAGACCCACATGGTAATTCCCGGCCAAAGGTTTTCGTAGACGATATACGTGTAACGGTGCATTTCCTCGGCACCTTCGGTCATGTACCCGGCATAGAAATTTCGATATTCCTGCGACGGCTCAAGTGCAATGGGAATCACCGCGTTCGCATCCACAGGTATCATATCATACCGGAACACCGTATCGGGTAAAGTGGTATCTGCAGCGAAGATCTCAGTTACGAATGCCAGATGCCCGCCATCCATGAATCCAGTGCGAGGCATTACCCCTCTGAATAGAACTTGAACCCGTTCAGCGGCACATCTTCCAGATCGGTGACTTGCCCACCATTTTCCCAATACCCCACACCAGCGAAAACCTGCTTTGGTAATGGGTCATGCGGCGGTGCTAGACTGGTTTGAGCGTTGAGCGCGCAACTGAAAAGTGTGCAGGCAGCAAAGAGTATATGGGCTCGCATGGGTTTGTGGTTTATGTCATACGAATGTATCAAAATTTCCTAAGGGCAAAAGTGTGGAAGGCATGGTGTACTCCCGCGTCTCCAACATGGTGGGTCGCACGGTCCGTGAAGGCAACTTTATTGGCTGTAATGCGCGTGCTTCGTTGGATCTGGGTAACGAGAGCACTGGGGTGTATCACTTGGCGCTCACTTCTGGGAAAGGGCGGTTCTTGCAGCGGGTTTTGGTGGAACGGTGATCGGTGGAATTCCTCAATACTTCACCGCATAGTACATCGTCTTCACATACTCGTTGTTGACCATCAACAGCCCTTGTTCGGTGTTCCACCAATGGGCTGGGTCGTATTCTGAACTTGGGGCGGCGTGTACGAGCACCGTGATGCCACTTCCCTCGAAGCGTTTGCGGAAGACATTCCCGACGCGTCGTGTGTGGAAATCGGTGGAAAGGACCATGATGGTATCTGCCCCCAAATGTTGTGCATGCCGAAGGATACCAGCGGCTTCTTCGCGGGTGCTGGTGCCGTAGGGATAGGGCAGGATCTTGCGTGGGTCCGTGCCCGCATTGATCGCTGATGAGCGGGTGAGGTCCGCCTCGGTGATCGTCAAGCCCATTGCCTTATCGGCCTGTTCCACGCTGGAACCTGTGCAGTAGGCTATGGGTGCAAAGCCCTGTGCGAGGACCACGCTGGCTTCATTGCCGCGATCGTAGGGTGCGCCACCGAGCACGTAAAGGATGTCGACGTGGCGGTCACTGTCGGTGCGGATCAGGAAGGCACCCATGCCCCGCATCAACGGTTCCCGGAAGACCCATGCCAACACGGCAATTGCCAACAGCACCCAGAACGCTCGGACCAGCGGATGTGAACGTTTCTCTTGCGGGTAGCCTTCCATTCCGCAGTTCTTCAGTAGGCACCGTTCCTTCGGCGAAGCACCCACTCCACCGTGAGCAGGGCCAGTATCACGAAGAAGATCCACCGCAAGCCGATCAGGTCACTGAAGCTGGGGTGCGCGTAAGAACGGGCCACGAGATCGTTCCGTGCGGCCATGGCTTCGTTGATCACAGCGGTACCGCCGGGTCGTACCACAATGCCTTGTGTGCGTGCGGCAACATCTTGCCACAGTGCGTTGTCGGCCACCGTGGAAATGCGTTCGGCCATAAGCTCCCTCACATACACTTGGCCACTGGCGGTATATGGCTTGCCGTCCTGTTGGGTGCGCGCCTTCCAAGTGTAATCGCCAACGGGCAGCCTTCCGGCATCCAAGCGGTAACTGCTACCAGCTGGGCTGAAGGTGTATGGGTAATCCCTCCCGTCGTTGTCGCGCAGGGTGATGGAAACTTCCTCGGTATTGATCGATTCGAAGGATGCGTTGTAGAGCTCAGCGGTGAAGACCACTTGCTCGTTCTCGGAAAACTCCGGTGCGTGGGCCACCCTGAAGCGTTCCTTGCTCACCTTCAGTGCCAGGAACTGGACGATCTTGTGGATGAGCCGATCGAAACGGGCGTGGTCGCCGTTCTGCTGTTGATCCGCAATGCGCCACCGCCAGAGCCCTTCGCCACAGATCACGGCCATGCGCCGTTCTTGCTGTTGGCCCAAGGCGATCAGCGGGTACGGAGTGCGCACCACGCCGATGCGTTGCATGAACAGTGCGGTTGCCGAACGGCTTATCGCATATTGGCCAAAAGGCACTTGAAGGGGTGGAAATCGCTCGATCGCCCGTTGTTCTTCAGGCTCCAAGGTGAAGAACGAAAAGGCAGGGTTGATCACGGCTTGTGCATCCGTGAAAGCACCGCTCGCCGCACTCACCGTTACACCGGCTCCGATGGTGTTGAAGGCATTGAAATCGACCTTGCTCCCGAGGACGAAGCACATGGGCACACCTGCTTCCGAAGCCCGTTGCAACAGCGGCTGTATGCTCTTTTGTTTCGCGGGAAGATCATGCAGGATCACCAGATCGTTGTCATCCACTTTTCCGGAAAAGTCATCGGCGTAGGCCAGTTCGGCACTGTAGCCTTCGAGTCCGTCCAGGGCCAGGCGGATCGCACCCAGATCGGGGTGTGGAGCAGCGGCGAGCAGGAGGATCTTCTGGCGATCATCCAGTACATCGATCAGCACATCGGCGCGGTTGTTCACCTCGGTGGCCTCCCCTTCTACGGGCCTCACCAAAGCGGTGAACCGTTGCACACCCGCACGTTCGGCTTTGATCACCAAGGGCACTTCCACAAAAGCAGGATGGCCTTTTATCACGAGGTCACTGCCCGCGATCTCCTTCCCGCCTTGCAGAATGGAAACGCGGGTGCGGCTTCCCCCCAAGTGCTTCGCTTCCACCCGCACCAGGATCGGCAGTTCATTCCCCAAGTAACCGATGCGATTATGTTCCACCGAACGCAACACGAGATCTGGCCGCACCGTGGTATCGCCCAATGCGATGACATGCACCGGAACGCCCAACTTGTCCACTTCCAAACGCGGGTCGCGGCCTCGGTTGTAGATCCCATCGCCATCGATGATCACGGCGCCGAGATCGGGTCCATTGAAGCGGTCGTACACCTCGCGCATTACTTGTCCGATGTCCGTCAGCGCTTCGTTCTGCGCAAAGTCCAGCCCATCGGTAACGCCTTGTCCGTAAGTGAAGCTGCGCACATCGTAACGTTCGCCCAAGGTGGCTTCCAGTTGCTCCAGCTCGGTCTTGTAGGTTGAACGGATCGCTGCGGTATCACCGGCGAATAGTAACGAGGAGGAGCCGTCGTGCGCGATCACCACGATCGGCTTGCGCACTTCGCGGACCATGATCCGGACCATGGGTTCCAAAAGGAAAAAGGCGATCAGCGCAATGGCCAATGCGCGGCAGGCGGCGAGTAACAGGGAAACGCCTTTGGGGAAGCCTTCCTTCCCTTCAGCCTTGCGATAAAGCACCCAAGCGAGCACAACGCCGAGCAGCAGACACACCGGTGCCAGCCATAGGGAATGTGCAGTGGTCAAGTTCATGGGGGTGCAAAGGTCGCAGTTAGAGCGCGAGGTGTGCGAAGAGCAAATGCGGCAAGATCCAAAGCCCACATTGCGAAATTGAAGACGGGGCGAATGCCCATTTAGTCATTGTTGTTCCGCCTACGTGCCAAGTAGATCCGCCCACCAAGAGCAACGCTGATGACGAACGCAATGGAATAGATCACGTGTTGAACACCCAATTGTTGCAGGTGGATCATGTAGTACGCGACCCCAATTCCTGCAGATCCGAGGACAAAGCCACTTAGAACACCGGCCGCTTTGACCAGAAGTTCACCTCTTCCGATACGATGGGCATGATCTTGCTGCTTCTCCGCCATTCGAATGATCCTTTCGGCGGCTCCGGGAACTACTTCATTGTAGCGCATCAACTCTCCCGAATCGGGCAGAGGACCAACTCTCAATTCTTGCCTCGCATGAACAAGGTTTGCCGTTCCTGGCTGGTTATGCTGCGCCTTTTTGCTCACTGGCTTGCGCATAACTGAGAAAGCCACCTACTTGTTCCCAGTATTTGCCGATCTCTTCAGAGCCGTGCTCAAGAGAACCTTGGGTGGCAAGAGCGCGACGATCCTCCTTGGAATTCTCACGTATGCCAAAAGCCAGCAATACACCGCTTAGAAATGCAAATAGTAATTCTTCTTTGCGAGTCATGAGTAAGTAGTGTGTGTCGTCAAACTGAAAGCAAAGGTACACAACTCGACCGGTTCCATGGCCAACGGACCTGCATATGACCACCCCTTTCCCTGAACTCCTTTCGACGTTGGGCGAATTATTCCAAATGTGGCAAAGCACAGGATCGAAGTATTCAACGGGCCTGTACTTTGGATACTTACAGATCCGGATAAGATCAACGGGCTACATCAACATACCGCCGCACACGCTCAAGGTCTGGCCGGTGATGTACACGCTGAGGTCGCTGGCCAGATAGACGCACGCATTCGCCACGTCCAGCGGTGTTCCGCCACGTTTCAGCGGGATCCCGGCGCGCCATTCGTCGATCACCTTCGGATCCAGCGAATTCGTCATTTCGGTCTCAATGAAACCCGGTGCCACCACATTGCTCCGGATGTTCCGACTGCCCAATTCCTTCGCCACGCTCTTGGTGAAACCGATGATCGCGGCCTTGCTCGCGGCGTAGTTCGATTGGCCTGCATTGCCCTGTACACCGACAATGCTGCTCATGTTCACGATGCTGCCGCTGCGTTGTTTCAGCATGGTGCGCATAACCGCCTTGGTCATATTGAACACGCTCTTCATGTTGGTGTTCATGACCGTATCGAAATCCGCCTCGCTCATGCGCATGAGCAATTGATCTTTTGTAATACCCGCATTGTTCACCAGCACATCGAGCTTGCCCCATGCGTTCACTACTTCATCCACGGCGGCCTGCGCTGCGTTGAAGTCGCTGGCATCGCTTTGGATGGCGAGCACTTTGCGACCGGTCTTCGCGATCAGTTCCTGGGCCAGCGCATTGGCTTTCTCCGGGCTGCTGACATAGGTGAAGGCCACGTCGGCACCTTCTTCCAAAAAGCGTTCAACGATCCCTTTTCCGATGCCACGCGTGCCGCCGGTGATCAGCGCTGTCTTGTCTTGTAGTAGTGCCATGTGGCGAAAGTAAACACGCCCAACGGATCATTGGCAAACGGATATAGGGCTATCGCCTCATATCGCTGCACCTGCGGCGCAAGTTCCTGAAGAAGTATCCACGGATATGCACGTCCCGCATGATTCCGCAGTACTGCGGAATGCGGGATTTCACGGATAATACCAATTCGCAGTACAGATCCACCCGATCTACTTGCTCTTTTTCCGCATTACTTCTCCGAGGAGGTCGTCCCGTAGCTACGGCTACGCAACGACCTCCTCGGATCGTCCTGCGAAAAAATAGCGGCGCATCTTTGGCTGCATCTGTAATGCGAAATGGTATAAGATCCACATTCCAGCGATTGGCGACTTGGTCCCACCTCTTGTATTCATCCGTGAAGTCCCGCAGCCATGCGCACTCGCGTAAACCTAAGAAGCTCTGAAAGCCTGTTATCGCCAGTTCTTTTCAGCCCTGCAAGGGCGACATAGCACAGCGATGGGCCTTGGCCCATCGTTCCAAAATGACGCGACGTTTCCAAG
>Ga0335394_10003677_pt1 | contig 17435 bp, 14 predicted proteins | sample MAT03_FD_205741 | JGI IMG/M metagenome (GOLD analysis project Ga0335394, IMG submission 205741) | Freshwater microbial communities from Lake Fryxell liftoff mats and glacier meltwater in Antarctica - MAT-03 (spades assembly) (version 2) ... | reverse complement strand
CTGATGTAAACGCGGCGATCAATATTGGTCGTCGGGGGTCAGTCAATGCCCCAAACGCGGTGGGTGAAGTGGGTGAAAATCCCGCCCCAACTGCAAGCCCCTAGCTTTAGCTATGGGGTTGTTGACTTGAAAATATGATGTACCCCAGAAATCGGACAGTAAAATAGTGCGATTATCAGTGGATGGAGAAACGCTATGAGCAACAGTTACAGCCCGGAATTCAAAGCGAAAGTGGTGCGCGAGGTGCTACTCTAAGACAAGACCCTCAGCTAGGTGGCAACCGCAGATGGACTACATCCCAATCTGGGCAGCCAACGGCATGTGCAATTGGGCAAGCATCGCCGGAATCGTGACCAGAATCAAGGGCGAGGCGCTCAATGACTATGGTGTGCAAATCAACGACGCGGAAAATCCGAATGGCATCCAAGATCGCGTTTACAGCGGCGGGGCGTTGACGTTTGGCGATGGCGGCTTTGAATTGGTGTTGGGGGGCGCTCCGGTGGTTCAAAAAATCCCAATTATTTATCGAGGATTACTTTTCGCAACTTCTAATTGAATACGGAAATTGCGCTATTAACCCCTCCCCGGTTACTGCTATCGCTCGGAGCAGAAGAAATACAGTACACCGTATTGTCCTTATTCCGGGGAAAGGGTTAGGGATAGGGGATTCTATTCTTTTAGCCACTGTTGGGTTGGGTGAAGGGGTCAATTTTTAGCGAAAAAGATCAATATCGCTGAGGGTCGTCTCGCACACCGAACAGTTCCAAAGCCCCATTATTTCGGGAATACCCGCCGACGCCGCCACCCGTGCAGGCCAATGCTGATCGCCGATGTGGACGAATTCCGCGTAGTGACCGCATGAAGGGCAAATGGTCTGCTGCTTCTCTTTTGTTTTAGCGACCATCCGCGAGTCACAGGGTTGTTTCTTGATGCCCTGTACTTTGATGGACGACATGGGTTTTGTATCACTGGTTAACATGCGGTATCCCTAACGTCTGTCCTATACTTTCTTTATATAAGCATTATACGCCCATCCCTATAAAAAAGTTCCAAATATTGAAATTTAGATACAGTTGTTTACCAGAATTTTACAAAGCAGAAAATCAATGCTTTTAGGACTTATGCAGTTGACGAGTGTTTTTAGTGACATACTCCCCACGCCTAAAGGCAGGGGCTTCTGCCGTGAACGCCGGATGCCGTGCTTTTCGCAGGGACTTCCACCGACTGAGACAGTATGAGATGATGCCCCATCTCAAAACACAGACCTTGTTGGTTGAATATTTTACGTGGCAACCTATTTGCCACAACCGCCTATATTCCGTTGTTAAAGTGCCTCGATTGGCTCAATTACCGAGCTTTACGCCTCGTGCAATGCGCCAATTGAATGAATGGAAGTATAGCGCCAATGGTTTCAAGCTGCAAGATTTTCTACGCCTTATATCCCCCTATCTAAAGCTAGGGGCTTTACGGCGTTTTTCGGTAAAAGTTTTTAGTTCATCTTTTTTAGTAAGGACAAAGTTTTCTCTTACACCTTGCTTTGACTAAAAACTAATCACTATGAACTGCGTAACTTCTAAATTTGAGGGTTTACGCGATTGATTCGTTTTGTAGGGACGACTCACCGCATTGATGTGTGCGCCCTTGCCGGGAACGACTTATGTGTCGTTCCCTACGATATACCAATTCAGGACTTTCGCTTACCTCACCCCCCGGCCCCCTCTCCAAGTATTGGAGAGGGGGAGAAAAACGCATCTTGAAGTCCCCTCTCCATGCAATGGGGAGGGGATTTAGGGGTGGGGTAAATGCGTGAGCGAAAGTCCTACAATTGTAAAACGGTCTAACGGGTTGAATTCTGAGCGAGGCTAAAAATGGCTCAACTTGATGTCTCGGTTAAACCGTCGGGCTGATGAGTGTGCCGACTTCGTGATGCCCCAAGACCGCTTGGCGCAAGTCGTCCTCGCCCCAGAAGTTCAGCACCATAATCGGCATCTTGTTCTCTTGGCAAAGCGTAAAGGCCGTCAAATCCATCACCTCGTAGCGACCTTCGATCACCTGCTGATAGGTAAGGCGGTCAAAACGCACGGCATCAGGATTTTTGTGCGGATCAGATGAGTAAATGCCATCGACTTTGGTGGCCTTGATGACGATCTCGGCGTTGATTTCCATCGCTCGCAGCGCGGCGGCTGTGTCGGTGGTGAAGTAGGGGTTGCCCGTCCCTCCGGCGATGACGACCACGCGCCCTTTTTCCAGATGGCGGACTGCTCGTAGCCGGATATAAGGTTCCGCCACTTTATTCATTTCCAAAGCGGTCTGCACCCGCGTAATCACGCCCATGCGTTGGAGCGCATCTTGCAGCGCGATTCCGTTCATGACGGTGGCGATCATCCCCATATAATCCGCCGTCGATTGTTCCATTCCCCGGCTGACCCCCAGCGCGCCGCGCCAAAGATTGCCGCCCCCTACGACTACTGCGATTTGTACGCCTAAGTCATGTACCGCTTTGATCTTGGTGGCGATCAGCTCAACTTGGTCGGGGTCGATTCCCTGCCCACCTTTGCCGCCCATCGCCTCGCCGCTTAACTTCACCATAATGCGCTTGTAAATCGTCCCGTTGTTGGTTGCAGAGGGTGTCATCATTTCGATTTGTCTCCTTTGGTTTTAGTAATAGCAATGAGTTCTGAGCAACGAGCGAAAGGCGGAATAAAATCACAAACAACAATTCTGGTATTTGACTTATCACTCATCGCTCGTGACCCATCCCTATTTTTAGGTATAAAAAAGGGACTAGCAGAAATGCTAATCCCTTCGTATTTCATCCGATACGGTGTAAGGCAGTGGTTCGGGGTCGCTTGATGCGCTTCATAATGCGGCTTATTCCGCTTCTTGGCTTTCAGCACCAGCAGCTTCACCCAACACAAAGCGGGAGAAACGGCTGATCTTGATGCTTTCGCCAATGTCGATGACGACTTCTTGCAGCAGTTGCGCGATAGTCTTAGAGTCATCCTTGATGAAGGGCTGATCCATGAGGACGATTTCCTCAAAGAACTTGTTCATGCGGCCTTCGGCAACTTTTTCCGCAACAGCGGCAGGCTTGCCCTCTTCGACGGCACGGCGCACTTGCAAATCGCGTTCCGCCTGGACGACGGCTTCCGGCACTTCGTCACGATTGATGTATTCAGGCGCGGAGTTGGCGATGTGCATAGCGACATCACGGGTGAAAGTTTTGAACGCATCCGTCGCGGCAACGAAATCCGTCTCGCAGTTGACTTCTACCAGCACACCGAGGCGCTTGTTGAAGTGAACGTAGGTTTCGATCAAGCCTTCGCGCATGGCACGTCCTGCGCCGAGTTTTTTGGCGGCCTTCGCCAGTCCTTTTTCCCGCAGGAAGTTGATGGCTTTCTGTAGGTCGCCGTCGTTTGTTTCCAGCGCAGTTTTGCAATCTTTGGGTCCCGCGCCGGTGGCTTCACGCAATTCCTTCACCATTTGGGCAGTAATGACGGTCATATTGTCCTTTATTCCTCATCCTCTCCGAATAGGGTGGCATCACGCAGCTTGGCAATCGCAGCGCGGGTCGAAGCGCCAAGCAATTTATCGTCGTCGTCTTCTTCAACTGCGTCATAAGCGCGTAGATCAATTTCGTCGATAGCCGAATCGTCATCCGCACCGCCCTTACGCATCGCTTTGCCTTCGAGGACGGCATCCGCAAACGCGCCGACCAACAGCTTAATGGAGCGCATCGCGTCGTCATTAGCCGGGACGATATAATCAATCACGTCGGGGTCAGAGTTGGTATCCGCCAACGCCAGCACCGGAATGTTGAGGATATTCGATTCGTTGACCGCTGTGAATTCGCGGGGTGTATCGACCACAATGACGATTTCGGGCAGCCGCTTCATTTCACGGATACCACCGAGGCGCAGGTTGAGTTTTTCAATTTTGCGCTCCAGCAGGAGACCTTCTTTTTTCGTCAGCAGTTCAAACTCGCCCTTATCGCGGCGGGCTTCCAACTTCTTGAGGGTTTCGATCCGGTCTTTAATCGTGCGCCAGTTGGTGAGCGTGCCGCCTAACCAGCGTTGATTCACATACGGCATCCCGCAGCGCTCGGCTTCTTTGGCGATGGTTTCTTGTGCTTGGCGCTTGGTGCCGACGAACAACACAGTGCCGCCATTGGCAGCGATATCGCGCACTTTGTCGTAGTAATTGTTCAGATTCGCAATCGTTTGACGCAGATCAATAATGTGGATTCCGTTGCGCTGACCGAAGATGAACGGAGCCATCTTAGGGTTCCACTTGGGGGTACGGTGTCCAAAGTGAACACCCGTCTCCAACAGCGCCTTCATTGTTACGGGGGAAGGCATGTTATTCTATTCTCCTGAAAATGTGTTTGGCGATCACGCCCTTCATCCCCGCGCACGAACCCATTTTAAGGGCAACACGGCGCGAGTCTGGACGTGTGATTTTTTGGGATCAGGGTGTTATTCCACCCTAACCCAGTGTGGCATTCTATCATAGGGAATAGGCAGGTTCAAGGTAAATATTGGAAGTTGTTGTACTATAGTGATTGAAGATAAGGAAGGATTCTAGCGATGTCGGATCTGTTGCTTGAAAAAATATTTCCTACGTTAGACGGCCTGTTGGCAATGGGTGAAGATGCCCATGTCGAAATTATTGATGGAGCGATTAAAGAAATGGCTGCTGCGGGTGGAATACATCACATCATTATTATGAATTTTATTCGCCCCTTAGATCGTTATGTGCAGTCAAACGACATGGGTTCTGTTTTTTCGGATGGGCTAACGTATCTGATGTGGTCGCCAGCAGGTCGCCTAAAAGACTCTTTTGTCCCTGATTTGTCTTTTGTCCGCAGCAAGAATATTCCGTCGAATTGGGATATTGAAAAGCCGCATCCTGGTGTACCCGATTTAGCTGTCGAAGTGGTTTCACCCGGCGATGATGCTGAAGATTTGCAGACAAAGCGTAAAACCTATCTGGAAAAAGGCACGGAGCAGGTCTGGATCGCCTATCCAAGACTGCGTGAGGTGCATCAATACACCCGTGAAGGGTATCACGTCTACAGCGGCTCACATACGATTGATGCCGAAGCACTTTTCCCTAATATTGAAGGACTAACGCTGGACGCAATCTTCGCGCTGCCAAAATGGGCGGTAAAAGACTAACAAACGGAGCCATCTTGGGGTTCCACTTCTGGGTACGTTGTCCAACAGCGCCTTCATTGTTACCGGGGAAGGCATGTTATTCTATTGTCCTGAAAATGTGTTTTAGCGATCACGCCCTTCATCCCCGCGCACGAACCCATTTTAAGGGGCAACACGGCGCGAGTCTGGACGTGTGATTTTTTGGGTTGAGATGTAATTCACCCTAACCCAGCGTAGCATTCTATTCAGGACTTTCGCTTACCTCACCCCCCGGCCTCCTCTCCAATACTTGGAGAGGGGGAGAAAAACGCATCTTGAAGTCCCCTCTCCATGCAATGGGGAGGGGATTTAGGGGTGGGGTAAATGCGTGAGCGAAAGTCCTACTATTATAGGGATAGGGTGGCTTCAAGGTAAATATTTGGAAAGGCATACTCTTAAAATGGATATTGTAAGGGTGCGTCGTTTTTCAGAGTGAATTCTATAACAAACGCCAGTTAATTAACCATTATTGTCTTGATAAAACAGAGACCGCATCCATTCAATAGTTGTAATGTCGCTATCTAACATTCCGGCAAAATCATAAGATGTATCATTGATTGTGACTGTATCCGTATCATTTACAATTGCCATTGTATGGTTATTCGCGTCATAGGCAAAAGTGCGTCCATAGCCAACAGGCGTTTCAGTCCACACACCACCGTAAGTCGGCCTCCACAAAAATATGCTGCACTGGGTCGGTTCATCTGGACGGCAGGGTAGTGCCAGAAAGCTATGTGGGTTTTGCCATTCTACTCGACTGACTTCGCTCAAACTCTCAAGTCTCAAGTTTTCGCCTGCCTCATTTGTGTATGTATAATACATACTTGATGCAGGCTGGCATTCATACGGCGTAAGCGCACAAAGCTCAAGCATCGAACTATCTGCGCTTGTGTCGAAGGCTAACAGCAGTCGATCATCTGGCGAAACCAATCCATCTGCGAGCGATTCGCCTGAGATGAGATCAAGTGTGTAACGCTCTTCGCCTTGTGTCACTGCTAAATAGCGACCTAATGGGGAAAAGTAACGTGGCGATAGAGGTATTCCTTCCTGATCCGAGACAATCAAACGCGGTTCCGTAGTTGTTGAAAATACATCCCACAACCACAATCCTGTATCATCGCTATACGCCAAATAGCGACCATCAAGGCTCCATACACCTTTTCCTGCGATCAATTCACAGACATTTCCACCACTCAACGGGATTTGATTGATTTCCTCAATCGCAAACCGATCCTGCATCAACCGAGGATAGCCCGCTATGTAAATCATCAAATCACATTCATTCCATACAGCAACTGCATCTGATGTTGGAGAAAATAACACAGCCTGCCCAGGAATAGGCGCACCACCCAAAAACTGGAAATTATTAGTGTCTATTTGAATTGCCATATTCGAGCTATCTGGAGAATAAGTACGGCAATTTTCAGTTACACAATTTTCAGTATTATAGGGTATCCTAGCTTCCAAAAAAGCACGTCCTGACACTGTTGATAAAATTTCAGGTGTTAATTCGATTGGCTCTCGACCATCAATTGGAAATAAATAATCTGTGCCAGCAGTAGTTATAAGACGAAGCGGGGCTTTTAAAGGATAAAGTAAAGATTTGTCTGGTGCTGTAGGCGTTTGTCCGCTTTCTTCGGCAATAATCGCAATAAATTCTGTTTCAGTAGCTTGCTGTCTGCTGTCACGTTCAGCTAAATTCTCATAAGTACGCCCCCCCATTTTGAAATCCACCTGTTAAAAAAACGTCAACAGTAGAGTCAGGTTCGGGGAATCTATAAAGATCAGCGTTAAAAGCACCTGAGACTACCGTATAGCTACCATCTTGATTGCGATGAAGAAAGAGATAAAGTTCGTCATCAGAATGAAAAGCAGAGGCTAATCCGAGACAATCTCCGCCCCCCGAAAATCCGGCAAGAATGTAATTAACACGAATCGGATGACTGCGGTTGAATAATAGGAATTCCGGCCCAGGTCCACCTGCAAGACAATTCTCAATATGGAGGATCACATTTTGTCCAACATCGTCCACTTCTGTCACTCGCGCTTTTACTACATAATCTGAATCGGCGATTAAGCCTGCAACTGTTACCGCTGCCCCGCCGCTGCAAGCATAAGCAGGGTTCGGAGATATGCCAAATACTATAAAGATAGTAGATAGACTGAAAATTATTGCTAATAAACGGCGCATATTCATGACCTCATGTCATCTAAATTTCACGTTTCCTTATGGTATCATACGCTCTGATAAATACCTGTTGTGGTTATTCGATTAATGTTGTCTCTCCAAACACAAATTCTCTCCCCTATAAAAATCGGGCGGCTGACGATTGACCCGCCGCTGACGCTTGCGCCGATGGCGGGGCAGACGAATCATGCGTTTCGTCGCTTATGCCGCGAAATCGGCGGACTCGGACTCGTTTGCACCGAACTCATCAGCAGCCACGCCCTGCAATACAAAGGCAGTCGTGAGCGCACGATGGAAATGTTCGACTGGCGCGACAGCGAATCGCCCTTCGCGGTGCAGTTGTTCGGCAGTGATCCGCGCATGATGGGCGAAGCGGCTAAGATGGTCGTCGATTATGGCGCGGATATTGTGGACATCAATATGGGCTGTTGGGTGCCGAAGATCGCCAAGAATGGCAACGGCGCAGGGGCGGCCTTGCTGCGGGATGTGTGTACCGCCACGACAGTTGTGCAGGCGGTGGTCGATGCTGTGCCATCTACGCCCGTAACGGTCAAAATCCGTACCGGATGGGAGCCGGAAAATCCCACTGCTGTACCTTTTGCCAAGGCCGCCGCCCAAATCGGTGTGAAGGCGATTGCCGTCCATGCCCGATTCGCTAATCAAGGCTTTGGCGGCGAGGCCGATTGGGACGTGATCCGGCAGGTGAAAATGGCGGTGTTAGAAGTCGGCGCAGACATCCCCATTATCGGCAACGGGGATGTAACCTGCGCGGCAGATGCGCGGCGGATGATGGCACTCACGGGCTGCGATGGCGTGATGATCGGGCGGGCAGCGCTGGGGAATCCTTGGATTTTCAGAAATATTTATGCTGAACTTAATTCGGACATGATCTATGATGCCCCTACGCTTTATGAACGGGCTGCGATGGCGATTTATCATGCCGAACTGACGCTCGAAACGACAACCTTACCGCAAGCCAAAGCTATTCGTGAACTGCGCGGACAACTGCTCAAATATTGCGACGGAATCCCTGACGCGACGACGATTCGCGATTATCTCGTCCAGGCTGAGTCGCTGGCAGAGATTAAGGCTGCCCTCGTGCTGATTTAGTCGCTCACCATCGGCATTTGCTTAAGATAGCTGCTTTCAGTCGCCAGCTTGAGCATAAACGCCGCCACATCCGCCCGTGAAATACGGATGCCGGAGTCTTTGCCGACATAACCAACACGATACTTGCCCAACTGTGGGCCTTCCGTCAGCATCGGGCCGCGCACAATCGTCCAATCAAGGCCGCTGTTACGGAAAGTCGCAACGGCGTTTTCCGAATCTTTCAGCACTTCTGCCGAAAGCAGTCGCAAGAGTACACCCATCACCCGATCCATCACTTTCGGCTCGTCTTTTTCATCACGAATACCCGCCCCAGTTAGGCTGACCAATCGCTGGACACGGTGCTGCTGCATGGCGGCGACGATGTTTTGCGCGGCGGTAGCCAGCATCGCTTTACCAGAGGTTTTATTAGGGCCGAGGACGTTAAGGACGGCATCCGCGCCTTTAATCGCTTCCGCCACTTTTGCCGCATCTTGAATTTCGCCCTGAATGGAGGTCAAGCGCTCATGCTGTACCGGAATTTTGCTCGGAGTCCGGGCAAAGGCGACGACCTCATGTCCGGCGGCTAATGCCTGCTGAATCAGCGGAATGCCTGTGCGTCCTGTCGCGCCAAAAATCACCAATCTCATCGCATCACCTCCTGCTTATCAAGCTGGCGCATTAATCCGAGCATTTTGCTGGCGGGTTGTGCGCCAGAAAGCGCATATTGATCCTGAAACACGAATAACGGTACGCCGCTAACACCCATCCGTTGGGCTTCATGGGCTTTTGTCAGCACGGCCTCACGCGCATCGTCGCCGTGCAGTTGTCGGGCGATAGTTTCCGCATCCAGCCCATTTTGCCCTGCGATCTGTACCAGCGTAGAAAGATCGCCAATGTTCAGGCCGTCCTCGAAGTACGCCTTATAAAGCGCATCAATCATCGTTTCTTTCAGATTTTGCGGCGCGAGTTCGATCAAACGATGAGAGAGTAAAGTATTCGGCGCGTATTGAATCTGCTCAAAATTGAAGCGCAAGCCAACCGCAGCTCCGGCGCGGCGCGGTGCATCGAAGAAAAATTCAATATCGTCCGAGCCACCCTTCGCCGCCATATAACGGCGGAAGTCCGCGCCTTCCAGCGGGATCGACTCGTTTAAGAAAAACGGGTGATATTCAACCGTAACAGGTGTCCCATCCCACTGCGCCAGCGCATTTTTTAACTGCTGCTTACCGATCCGGCACCAGGGGCACACCGTATCGTGAAATACATCAATTTTCATACATTTCCCATTCCATGTTATCTGTAACAATTCAACTTGTGCTATGCTTTAAATAAGATTATGTGGGATATCATTCTCTAAAACAAGTACACACATTTTTAGGGTATAGTCTTAAAAAGCATACTATCAGGGGAAATCATGACCGAGAAAAAATATACCTGCCCGGTAGAAGCCACCCTCGACATGATCGGCGGCAAGTGGAAACCGCTGATCCTGTTTTATCTACAGGAAAAAACGCATCGTTTCGGGGAATTAAAGAAACTCATGCCGCAAGTCACGCAGCAGATGCTCACATTACAACTGCGCGAACTTGAGCATGATGGCATCGTCCATCGCGAGGTCTACCGAGAAGTGCCACCGAAAGTGGAGTATTCGCTGACAGAGCGCGGCAGAAGCCTTGAACCGCTGCTGAATATGATGCTCAATTGGGGATTACAGTGGATGAATGAGGCTGCCGAAGAACCTTTGATGCGGCCTTAAGCATAGAAGGTTTCCGCCAACGTCTCATCTTGCGTGAGGACAAAGGCAATCGCCTCATCGCGGGTAGGGAAGCTGCGGAATCGTAACCCTAACACGCTTAAGACGACATTGCTGATCAAATGCACAAAATGACTCGCGCCGACAATCACCGTCCAGTCATTTCGACCATGCTTGTGGCGCGGTGTTAGGCGTGTTAGCTCGCTAATGCTGGTCGGGAAAACCGTCATGTGTGTGACATCGACAATGGTAAAGATCGGCGGCAGCCCTTCTGCCAAGAGACGTACGGTTTCCTTGCCAAGACTCACGATCTCGCCGATGGTCAATTCGCCTGTGATTTCGATGTTGATGACGCGCTTCTCGACTTGCCACTGAATTGTATATGACATTGTTACATCCTATCTAAACTTGTTTCCTTATAATAATGGCATCCCTTGTTTTAAAACATTAAGAAATCGTATAGACTTTATCCCAAAATGGTACTCTACGCTTCGTTAAAAGAATTCGCATATAATGACTGATAGAGCGCCGTCTCTTGTTAGGCGTATATGATTCAAGGAGAACTTTTATGAGCTACAAACGGAACTTGCTGATTATCTTACTTTTGATCCTTATGGTAAGTTGGGCGGCAGTCGCGCAAGCCCAAACCGCCGAGCGCATTGGCTATGGTGAACTGGTCAACGGAGAATTAACGACGGCCACACCGGAAATGACTTATGAGTTTGAAGCGAAATCGGGTGATGTTATCGTGGTTGCGATGGCGGCAGAGTTTGATACGCGTCTTTATATCAATAATGACGCTGGCACCGAGTTAATCAGTGATGATGACACCGGCTTTGGGACGGATTCTTTAATCGCCAACTATACCATCCCAGCGGCTGGCACATTTACGATCCGCGCCACCAGCTTTAGCGGGAGCGCTGAAGGCAGCTTTGGGCTGTATGTGGATGAAGTCAGCGCTTTGCAATCGGTTGAGCCGGGGCAGGTCATTGAAGGCGAGTCCGAAGGGTTGATCGGGGTATATCGTGTTGCTGCCCAAGCGGACGATGTACTGCTGGTGAATGTGACCGCAGAAGGCAGTGATTCCGGCGCGGCATTAATTGATTCCTCTGGCTACAACGTTTCTGAAAGTGCTTATCTGGATGGGCTGAACGGACGGCTTGGGCCGAGCGTGCTTCAGCAGGACGACAATTATATTGTTGTAGCGGCAGGCACAGGGGCATATACCGTATCTTTCAGCAATGTTGACCTAACGACATTGACCTTGGGTGAAGGCGTTACCGCCAGCCTCACGCCTGATTCCGAAGGTCTTTATTACAGCTTTGTCGCAGAAGCCGGACAGGTGTTAAATATCAGCGCTGACAGCGGCAGCACCCTCGATACACGCATGGTCGTGCTGGGGCCGTATGGTTATGAAGTCGCCAACAACGATGATGCACCAGGGTCAATTGATCCTGCCATTAGCGATTATGTGGTCGATTCCGAAGGCACGTATATTGTCGTTATTACCTCACAAAACCCCAATGCACGGCTGGCGGGAGATGTTGTCGTCACGGTAACGACGGCAGAACTAACCAGCCTTGACGATGGCCCCGTCACGGTGGAACTTGATACTGAACAGACCGCGCAAGTGCTGACGTTTAACGGAGTGGCGGGTGAAGTCATTCGCATGACGTTTGATGTGAGCAGTGCCGATTCGTTTGCGTCGCCTTACCTCGACATCACGCAAAACAACAACTCGATCGTTTACCTCAGCCTCCGTGGGGTCAACCGTCTACAATTTGATTTCGTCGTCACGACGGATGGCCCGATCAACGTCAGCGTTGAATCTTATAGCGCGATCACCTTTGATATTACGCTGGAACGCGACCCCGCCGACCCGCAGTAAAATATGGGTTGATTTTGTAGGGGCGACTCGGCGAGTCGCCCCTACAAAAAAATTTCCTAAATGATGTGACTTCTAAAATTTATCTTCTCTACAGAGGGTCAGCGACTCTCTCCTATACAAACCTCTGCCTAAAAACACAAATCAAACCATCTGCTAACGGCTACCCTAATTTACTGAATCCCGTTTCTACCCCAAAATAAACACTAGTGATATATCGGTTCAATAGTCAGGTCATCATAACTGTGCCATTTCTTAAGCGTCTGAGTCTTTTATTCCTGTTCGGCATGTTATCGCTAGTCGTGAGTGGGGCAAATGCCGCTGGAACAACCCAAATTCAAGGGCGGGTCAGCGACGGCCTAACAGGGCAGCCCATCACAGGCGCTCAAATTCGTGTTACGGGCGGATTCGCCACAACCACTGCCGCAGATGGCGATTTTTTGATTACGGGAATCGTGCTAACGGGCGACAACAGCATCGTCACCGTCACTGTTTCGGCGGCGAATTACGGCGACTATACCCTCAAAGACACTGTTATTTATGCCGACGATACCCTCTTGCTCAATATTACTTTGACGACAGCGCCACAAATGATTGATGCAGGCGGCTTGCCGGGGGATAATGCCATTACGCTGCCACCTGATGAAAGCGGCGGCGCTTTATCTGACGACCTCAATCTACCGTTCTTCTGGTCACACGACATCATGCCCGCCACGATTCGGGTAGCGATGACGGGGCGTAATAGCTGCGGCTATACCAACAGTTCCGGCCAATTTGTTTATTATCCGGTTCAGCGGGTCGATACCGTCGATTTTAAACAGTACGCCAAAAATGTGCTGCCGTCAGAATGGATTTCTAGCTGGAACGGTGCGTCACTCCGCGCTGGGGCGATGGCGGTCAAGATGTATGCTTGGTACAAGCTGAACCTTGGGCCGCGCACCCGTGACGGATTCACCTTCGATGTGTGGGGGAATACCTGCGATCAGATGTACATCCCCGGACGCGAATTCGCCTCGACCAACGCGGCGGTGGATGAAACATGGAATTATCTGATGCGCCGCAACGGGCAGGTCGTGCGGATTCATTACACCAGCACCGATCAAGTGTGCAGCGCCAACAACCTCACGCCGTGTATGTCGCAGTGGGGATCCAAAGCCTACGGCGATCAGGGCTATGATTGGCAGTCGATTTTGCAAATTTATTATGCCCCCATGCAAATCACTTATGGATTGGGCGAACTCCCAACGAATCAAAATCTCATCCGCAACGGCACGTTTGCTGACGGCATAAATTCATGGTTGTACGGCGGGGATATGAACGCGCCCACCGTCACTAGTGGCAGCATGAGCGCGGTTCGCAGCGCTAATGTCACCGTCGGATGGGCGGCGGTTTATCAGGATTTGGGTTATTCCTCGCTGAGCGGTAGGCCGTTTGAGATCACGCTGCAACTGAGCAATCAAAGCGCGTCGATCAAAGATGTGACCGTTAGCCTACGAAACAGTGCCTCATGGACGGGCGCGATAAGCTGTTATTTTCCGCTGCCTGCGGGGGTCGGCTTACAGACGTTTGTGGTGCGCGGCCTAACGAGCGGCAATTGGCCTGATTTGCGCTTCGAGCTTGATCTGAATACGCCGGATGCCTCCGTGTTGCTGGATTCCGTCAGCGTGACGTATCAACCAGCCCTGGCAGTGGGGACGACTGAATGCGTCCGGCCTTCACCGCTGAATGATTTGTTCATCAATCGGACGAATATCGCCCCCGGCGGCGCGACCATCCGGCAGGGAATCAACGGCGCGAGCGTGAGCGGCAATGATCCCGCTTTGCCCTGCATCAATGGCAATGAGCGTGATTATACGGATTCGATCTGGTTCCAATATACGCCGCCGACAAGCCAAACCGTCCAACTGAATACAGGCGGTAGCAGCTATAACACGGTGATGGCGGTCTTTACGGGCAGCAGCACACTCACCCGGATCGCCTGTAACGACAATTACAACGCCGATTCAACGGCTTCTTACCTCACATTCAACGCCAATGCCGGGACGACGTATCAGATTATGGTGGCGCGGCGCGGCGATGTAAATCCAGCGCTGCCGATTGTGCTGACGCTGAATCTCAATCGCCTCGGCTTGATCGCCCCTGCTGGCGCGATCACGACAGATTATGGCAATCCGCCGTATATATGGCCTGATGTGAACGCCGATTATTATTATCTCTACGTGCAGACCACCGCTGGCGTTCAGGTTATCAATGAAGTGCTGGCGACGGGAGCGCTGTGTACAGGCGGAATATGTGGATTGGATGCAACGACTCTTCGTGAAAATTATCGCTTGTCCGAAGGTAGCTACACCGCATATATGAACACCTGGAAGAACGGCGCTCCGGGCGAAGTTTTGGGGCCGTTTAATTTCACAATCGATGCCAATATTCCCGCACTCGTCACGATGGGCGCGGCGACAAATGCCAACACCCTTCGCCCCACGATCAACTGGACACTCGCAGGCTCCGCTGCTAGTGCGACCTTCTTCCGCCTCTATATCGCGCCGACTGCCAATTTGGGTGCCTTTGTGCTGCATCAAGAATTTACCCGCAGCCAAGCCTGTGGCAGCGCCGCCGGGACGATGTGCAGCATTCAAACGCCGCTCGGTCTCATCAATAACACAGGCTACAGCGCGTTTGTCCAAAGCTGCGGCATCGGCGGCTGTACGACAACAGGCGGCCCCTACAATAACGGCTATGCCGGGGCGCAAACGCTGACCGTCGCTGTCCCACTGCCGAATTTACCTAGTGCTATTGCCGTCAATACCAACAACGGCCTGCCCACGATCTTATGGACGGATGATCCCAAAGCGACCAGTTTTAATGTCGTCATCGGGACGGCGGGTTGGGCGACGTTCCCCTTCTATCAAAATTATCCACGCACAGGAAATTGCAACGGTGCGACCTGTCAGGTCAAGCCGTTGGTGGCGCTGACCAACGGCATTTATGGCTTCGCGGTGCAGGGCGTAGGCGCATTGGGCGCATCGCAAGGCGGAACGTATAACAACGGCTATGGGGTGCTGGAAAATCAGGCGTTGAACTTACCCTTACCAGCCGCCCCCACCAACTTCATAACGCCGACGAATACCATCGAAACAGACAGTCCGACTTTTGAATGGGCGACTGTTCCGAATGCGATCAGTTATCAACTTTGGGTCGGCACAGGCGCACCAAGTTACAGGATGTTATATCAAGCGTGGACTTGGGCAGCCGCGCCAGACTGTACACCGCATCCGGGGACATGCCGCATCACCTTACCACAGACTTTATCATCGGGAAATTATGCCTGGAATGTCCAGCCCTTCGGTACAGCCGGGATGGGCGCATGGGGCGCGGGGATGGCCTTCACCATCGGCGGGACAGTTCCCGGTCTTGTGACGTTGAATACGCCAGCCAACACCATCAGCGACTACACGCCGACTTTTACGTGGGCGGATACCTCCATCGCGACACGCTATCGGCTGTGGGTGGGGAATCCAGCAGTGACGGTCAGCCACATTTACACTTGGTACGACGATGCCGCCGTATGCAGCGCTGGCGTATGCAGCGTTAGTGTGCCGACTCTGATTCTGGCGAATGGCAATTATTTGTGGAATGTGCAAGCTGCCAATGCCGCTGGCGAAGGCGCGTGGACATCCACCGGCAAAGCCTTCACGGTTGCCGTTCCGCCGCCGAATGCACCCACATTAGTTTCACCCGCCGATGATGCGGTCATCTTCGCCACCAACCGCCCGACTTTTAGCTGGAACACTGTGCCGCGCAGCCAAGGCTATTATCTGGAAGTGATTAACGGCACGGGGGCGCTGGTTTATGGGCAGGTGCATTATTCGGCGGACGCGACATGCAGCCCCACAAGCTGCACCGTCCAACTGCCGAATCCGATTCCTTATGGCGGCTATCGCTGGCGCGTCGTCCCCGGCAATTTGAACGCAGGTGGCACACCGTCTGAGATGCGCGATTTTGTCTCGCTTTCGGTGAATACGCAGCCGATGATGGCGCAGGCCGATGACAGCCGAATCAGCCGCAGCGGGACATGGAACGCTGGACTCGATGAACACGCGCTCGGTGATAACACGCTTATCAATGCTACAACGGGGGAAACACTCACACTGACTTTCAGCGGGACTCAGGCCGATGTGATTTATGTCGCCGCGCCAGGATTTGGCAGTTTTATGCTCGAAATTGATGGAATCGCGTTCCAGACAGTGAACGCGAATGCCCTCGCGCTAACCTATGGACAGATTGCGACGGTGCGCGGCCTGCCTGCCGGAACCCATACCTTACGCCTCATCGCGCAGGGGCAGGTGGCGATTGATGCTGTCAGCGTTGATGGCGAGATTATGACGGCCTTAGCGCCTGTTCTGCCGACGGTGATGCCAACCCTTGCGCCAATCATCGAGGCAATAGAAATGCCCATCGTCCCGACACTTGCGCCGTCCATCGAAGTCACGCCGGAAGCGACCTCCGCACAACCCTAGTGGGTCAAGTGGCATGAGCAGCGCCATTATTATTTGGGGAAAATTGATGGTTTTCAACTCAAAGCGTCATTTCCAAGAATGGCTATATGCACAGCAAGTGACCCAACTAGATAACGCTCTTTTCAAAATTAACAGGGAGAACCCCTATCCCTAACCCTTGCCCCAGAAACGGGGCAAGGGAGCAATAAATACAATGCGTCTTGTATTTCTCTTCCTGCGAGCGATAGCAGTAAACGAGGAGGGGGTCGAGGGTGGGGTTTAAACTCTGTATTAGGATCTCACCTTACGCAGCCAGCCGCTCCGGGTTCAAAACCCAGAGCTACACGCAATCTGGAAACCTCTAAAGAGGTTAAGAATCTTTAATTTAGGACTTTCGCTCACGGATTTACCCCACCCCTAAATCCCCTCCCCATTGCATGGAGAGGGGACTTCAAGATGCGTTTTTCTCCCCCTCTCCAATACTTGGAGAGGGGGCCGGGGGGTGAGGTAAGCGAAAGTCCTGTAATTAACCCCTTCAGGGGTTTACAAACGCTTTAGCTGGCAGTTTTGAACTGCCAGTGTCCAGTGATTTGAGTGTCTGCGTAACGTGAGTTAGTATGTTTCTACAATTTCGTGATTATTTCATCTCTGAATTGATTATTTGGTCTCTGAATATAGTTTAACCTCAGTTTTGGATAGCGCACTTTGATTAACTCTTATGATGTCCTCATCCCCCGACCCCTTCTCCATTGCATGGCGAAGGGGAGAAAAGCGCTTCACAATGGTGCTTTAAGTCCCCTCTCTACGAAGTGGGGAGGGGATTTAGGGG
>Ga0335394_10003666_pt1 | contig 17454 bp, 11 predicted proteins | sample MAT03_FD_205741 | JGI IMG/M metagenome (GOLD analysis project Ga0335394, IMG submission 205741) | Freshwater microbial communities from Lake Fryxell liftoff mats and glacier meltwater in Antarctica - MAT-03 (spades assembly) (version 2) ... | reverse complement strand
TGGCGGCCGGGGCGCGGCGGCCCGGGTCCAGGCCCCGCGCTCGCTGTGGGATCCGAGCTACCGCGAGGACTCGTGGATCGTCAACGACGTGCTGCACGCACCGATCGCGCTCATCCCGTCGCTGCGCGCCGACATCGCGGCGCACTATCCCGGCACGAAGCTGTCGTTCACCGAGTGGAACTACGGCGGCGGCGACCACGTGAGCGGCGCCCTGGCCACCGCCGACGCGCTCGGCGTGTTCGGCCGCGAGCAGGTCGGGCTGGCCACGATCTGGCTCTTGCGCGGCGCGGCCCAGGAGCGCTTCACCCTCGCCGGCCTGCGCGCCTTCACCAACTTCGACGGCGCGGGTGGCGGCTTTGGCAGCACCAGCATCGCGGCGACCTCGTCCAACCTCGCCGAGGTGACGGCCTATGGCTCCGACGACGCCGACGGCGCGCGGGTCGTGATCGTGCTCATCAACAAGGCGACCGCGCCGCGCACCGTCGGCCTGCGGATCGCGTCGCCCACCGCGCTGGTCTCCCTCGATCGCTTCGTCCTCGACGGCGCCGACGCCACCCTCGACGCCGCGGCCGCCGTGACCGCGACCGCGACCAACGGGTTCCTCGTCGAGCTGCCCGCCTCGTCGATCACGATCCTCAGCAATCGGTGAGCCTTAGGGCCCGCGCATGAACAAGTCGACCGTTCTCGCGGCCGATCCATCCCGGCTGGCTGGGTTGCCGGTTCCGGTCCTCGGGTCACCTCCGTCGAGGATGCTCCCCTGCGGTCCTCACCGTCGCCTTGCCCTCCCGGCGCCTCGACCGCGATCATCGATCGACTTGTCCACTCGCGGGCCCTTAGGAAGCGTCGGCGGCGCTCATGCAGTGCTCGAGCTGCTTGCGGGCGCGGTGGAGCAGGACCGCGACGTGGCCGGGAGTGAGGCCGAGGGCGCGCGCGGTGTCCTCACCCGAGACCTCCTCGAGCACGCGCAACGCGACGACGTGGCGGTGGACCTCGGGCAGCCCGGCCAAGCAACCGACCAGCTGATCGGTGGTGGCGGCGTCGGCCAGGGCTTGATCGGCGGCCGGCGCGCGGTCGATCAGGTCGGCGTCGTCGAGCTCGCGGTGGGGCGCAGCCCGATGGTGGCGGCGGCGTAGGTTGCGCGCGGCGTTCTTGACCATGGTCGTGAGCAGGCGGGCGGCGTCGGCCTCGCGCTCGCGCAGCGCGTCGTGATCGGGGCGGGCCAGCAGGACGCGAAAGCCTTCCTGCACCGCGTCGAGGGCGTCGTCGCCATGCAGGCCTTCGCGGCGCGCCACCGCGATCAGCCGATGGGCGTGGTCGCGGGCCAGGGCGCCCAGCCATTCGCGACAGCAGCACGCCGGCGTGGTCATCTCGTCAGGTAGAGGTGTCGAGCGGCGCGGACATTACACGGTCGATCTTCGCGGCCACGATGAAGTCGCTCTCCGACAAGCCATCGACGGTGTGGGTCCACAGCTCGACGACGACCTTGCCGTACGAGACCGCCAGATCGGGGTGATGATCTTGCGCGTCGGCGAGGGCGCCGATGGCCTGGACCGCGATCACCGCGGCCGCGAAGTCGGCGAGCTTGTACTCGCGGCGTAGGCGATCGCCGCCGACCTGCCACGGCGCACCCAGCTCGGCGAGGTACCCGACCACGGCGTCGGCGGAGAGGCGGCCGGCCGAGGCCGGGATCGGGCGACAGGTGCGATCGGCGAGGGCGGTCATCGCGCCCCAGGGTAGCAGCCCGGGCTCGACAAGACGTGACGACGACCTGACACCGACGGCGCGACGGGCTACATGTGCGCGCAGTGCCGATCGTCCTCGCCTACGTCACCTGCGCGCTGGTGTGGGGCACGACGTGGTTCGCGATCCGGGTCTGCACCGGGCCGGGTGGCTATCCGACGGTGGAGAGCGCGGCGATCCGCTTCGCGATCGCGACCGCGGTGCTGGTCCCGATCGTGCTCGTGCAGCGCCTGGGGCCGTGGCCGCGGGGCCGGCGGGTGTGGGCCTGGATCGTCGTCGCGGGCCTCCTCGACGCGGTCGGCTACGCGCTGGTGTATCTGGGCGAGGACCGCGTCGCCGGCGGGCTGGCCGCGGTGCTGTTCGCGACCCAGCCGCTCATGCTGGCCGGCGTGCTGACCGTGACGCGGTTGGAGCCGGTGCGGCGCAGCGAGCTGGTCGGCGCGGTGGTCGCGCTGGTCGGGGTCGCGGTCCTGTTCGCCGATCGCTGGCAGGTGTCGGCCCAGCAAGGCGTCGGCCTGGTGATGATCCTCGGCTCGGTCGCGGCCTCGGCGGCGTACTCGCTGATCTTGAAACGCCAGGCCGCCGGCGTGCATCCGCTGGTGACGACCGTCATCTTCCTCGCGGTCACCGCGATCGGGCTGGGCCTCGCGGTGCTGGTGCGCGGCGCGCATCCGATCCCGTGGCCGCCGCCGCGCGCGCCGACGATCGCGCTGCTCTATCTGGCGATCATGGGCTCGGTCGTCGCCTTCGCGACCTGGCTGTGGCTGCTGCAGCGCCTCTCGCTCATGGCGATGAGCTCGCTGTCGTTCGTGCTGCCGATCATCGCCCTCATCGTCGACGCGATCTGGGAGCGCCACCACGGGTTGGGCCCGCGCTCGTACGCCGGGATCGCGGTCGTGCTCGTCGGGCTCGCGGTAGGGCTGAGCGGCAAGGCGAGGCGGCTATAGTAGCCACCGATGTCGCACCAGCTCCTCGACAAGTCCGGCGAACCCACCCGCGATGAGCCGTGGATCTTCCGCACCTACGCCGGCCACTCGAGCCCGAAGACCTCGAACGCGCTGTACCGCGCCGGGCTCGAGCGCGGCCAGACCGGCCTGTCGATCGCGTTCGATCTCCCGACCCAGTGCGGCTACTCGTCGGACGCGGCGATCGCGCGACCCGAGGTCGGCAAGGTCGGCGTGCCGATCAACTCGCTCGACGATTTCCACGTGCTCTTCGACGGCATCCCGCTCGATCGCATGAACACCTCGATGACGATCAACGGCACCGCGATGTGGTTGCTCGCGCTGTACGTGGCGCTGGCCCGCGAGCGCGGCGTGCCCGAGGCGGCGCTGCGCGGCACCACGCAAAACGACATCGTGAAGGAGTACCTGGCCCGCGGCACGTACATCTTCCCGCCCGAGCACTCGCTGCGGCTCATCGCCGAGACCTACGAGTACTGCGTCGACAAGCTGCCCGAGTGGAACCCGTCCAACATCTGTAGCTACCACCTGCAGGAGGCCGGCGCGTCGCCGGTGCAGGAGGTCGGCTTCGCGCTGGCCAACGCGGTCGGGCTCCTCGATCTCGTCAAGGCGCGCGGCCGCATCGACGGCGACGCCTTCGGGCGCTGCGTCGGCCGGCTGTCGTTCTTCGTCAACTCCGGCATCCGCTTCGTCGAGGAGATGTGCAAGATGCGGGGCTTCGCGGAGCTGTGGGACGAGGTGGTGAGCCAGCGTTACGGCATCACCGACCCCAAGCAGCGGCGGTTTCGCTACGGCGTGCAGGTCAACTCGCTCGGCCTCACCGAGGCCCAGCCCGAGAACAACGCGTGGCGCATCCTCCTCGAGACGCTGGGGGTGACCTTGTCGCGCAAGGCGCGGTGTCGCGCGCTGCAGCTGCCGGCCTGGAACGAGGCGCTGTCGCTGCCGCGGCCCTGGGATCAGCAGTGGGCGTTGCGGCTGCAGCAGGTGCTGGCCTACGAGACCGACCTGCTCGAGTACCCCGACCTGTTCGACGGCAGCCCGGTGATCGCAAGCAAGACCGCCGCCATCGTCGAGGGTGCCCGCGCCGAGCTCGAGCGCATCCTCGCGATGGGCGGCGTGCGGGCCGCGATCGACGCCGGGTACATGAAATCGGCACTGGTGCGGTCGATGGCCGGGCGGATCGCGCGCATCGGCGCCGGCGAGCAGATCGTCGTCGGCGTCAACCGGTGGACCGAGGCGCTGCCGTCGCCGCTCACCGCCGGTGGCGATGGCGGCATGTTCCAGCTCGACGCCGCCGCGGTCGGCGATGCGATCGCGGCCCTCGACGCGACCCGGGCCGCCCGCTCATCCGCGCGGGTGGCCGCGGCCCTGGCCGCCCTCGAGGCCGCGGCGGTGAGCGGCGCCAACCTGATGGAGCCGTCGATCGAGTGCGCGCTGGCCCGGGTCACGACCGGCGAGTGGGCCGACACCCTGCGCAAGATCTTCGGCGAGTACCGGGCCCAGACCGGCGTCGACGGACAGTCGCTCGATCTGGGCGCGGAGCACGCGGGCCGGCTGCGGGCGCGGGTCGAGGCCTTCGTCGCGGCGCGCGGGCGGCGGCCCCGCCTCGTCGTCGGCAAGCCCGGCCTCGACGGCCACTCCAACGGCGCCGAGGTCATCGCGGTCGCGGCCCGCCACGCCGGCTTCGACGTGGTGTACGCCGGGATCCGGCTGTCGTCGGAGGACATCGCGGTCAGCGCGATCGAGGAGGACGCCGATCTGATCGGAGTGTCGATCCTGTCGGGTTCGCACCTCGAGCTGCTCGGCCAGCTGATGACGGCGCTGCGCGCGCGCGGTGGCGGCGACATCCCGGTCGTGGTCGGCGGCATCGTGCCCAAGGCCGACCTCGCGACCTTGCTCGCGCTGGGCGTGCGCCAGGTGTTCACGCCGTCGGACTACCAGCTGGGCGAGGTCATCGAGCGCATGCTCGACGTGATCGAGGCGCGGTGAGCGAGGCGAGCGCGACCGAGGCGATGGCCGCGACGATCGCGGCCGCGCGCCGCGGTGACAAGCGCGCGATCGCCCGGTTGGTCACGGTCTTCGAGGACGCCCGCGCCCCGGCCACGATCGCCCGGGCGGCGGTCCTGGCCGCGCTCGTCGATCGCCCGCTGGGACGCGTGGTCGGGCTGACCGGGGCGCCTGGCGTGGGCAAGTCGACCTTGGTCGGCGCCCTCGCCAACGCGCTCGTCGACGGCGGCGAGCCGCGGGTCGCGGTGGTCGCGGTCGATCCCTCGAGCCCGATCACCGGGGGCGCCCTGCTCGGTGATCGCACGCGGGTGCGGTTCGGCGCCGACGACGAGCGCCTGTACTTTCGCAGCCAGGCCTCGGGCGCGGTCACCGGCGGCGTCGCGCGGGTGACGCACCAGGTGTGTCGGCTCCTGGCGCGATTGTTCTCGACCGTGATCGTCGAGACCGTCGGCGTCGGGCAGGGCGAGATCGAGATCGTCCGGATCGCGGACAGCACGTGGCTGGTGGTGCAGCCCCACGGCGGCGACGCGATCCAGTTCATGAAGGCCGGGCTGATGGAGGTCCCCGACGGTTTCGTCGTCAGCAAGGGCGACCTCGGCGCCGCCGCCGGGGCCACCGCGGGCGCGCTGTCGGCTTCGCTGCGCCTGGCCGCGCCCGGCGCGCCGGCCCGGCCCGTCGTCGTCACGTCCGCGTTCAGCGGCGCCGGCATTGGCGAGCTGGCCGCCGCGATCGCCGCCGGCCCGCGCGGACATCTCGGCGAGAAAGAGCCGTACTTCTTCGAGCGCTGGGTGCTCGACGAGTACGGCCGAGCCGGCCTCCGCCGGCTCGCCACCCTCGCGCCGACCACGGCCGCCTACCTCGCTCACCACGGCGGCCTCGACGGCGCCCAGGCCGCCTTCTGAAGCTCGAGCTGCGCAAGTGGCAGCCTGCAAACCGGATCGGGTGGCGGGAGACTGCCACCCCTTGAGTTGAGCCAGCGCTGCGCGCCCTATGGGTAGGCGTGAAGGGGATTGCATTCGTGTCGCTCGTGCTGCTGCTGTCGTCGTGTCACGACGGCCCCGGCGGTGATCCGTCCAACGATGCGTTCGTCGTCGGGGTTGCCTACCTCGGCGGGCCGATCGCGGAGGCCGACGTCGTGGTCTATCAGCTCGAGAGCGCGACCGGCGCGCGCGGCGTGGTGCGCGGCCGCGGGCGCACCGACGCGGCCGGCCGCTTCGAGGTCGACGTCGGCGCGGCGATCAACACCGTCGAGCTCGACGTGATCGGCGGGCACTACCTCGACGTCGCCAGCGGCGCGACGGTGGTGCGGGCGACCGACGTGCTGCACGGGCTCGCCTTCGAGCTGGGCTTCGGCGAGAAGCGCGTCGGCGTGGCGGTGACGCCGTGGTCGCACCTCGCGTACGCGCTCGGTGAGAGCCGCGCGACCGTCGAGGATGGTGGTCGGGGGCCGGCCATGGCCCACGCCCGCGACCTGCTCGCCGCGCACCTCGACTTCGACCCGACCAGCGCGGCGATCGCGTCGCTCGACCAGGTCGCGTCGACCCCGACGCCAGAGGTGCGCCACGCGCTCGCGCTGGCTGGGCTCGCGACGATGGCGCGGCTCGCCAGCGACGATGGCTTCGCGGACGTGACCGCCGCGCGGCTGGTCGACGCGCTGGCCACCGACGCCGCGGACCAGCTGTTCGATGGCGAGGTCGACGTCACCGCCGTGTGCCCGCCGGCGCCGGTCGCCGGTTGCGATCTCGCCCGCTCGGCGTGCGAGCCAACCTGTCGGGTGACCAGCCATGCGTTGCGCGCCACGCTGGCCAACGCGATCCGGGTCTACGTGTACGAGCACGCCGCGACCGGCCAGACTGCGGCGACCCTGGCGAGCTGGCTGGAACGCCTGCGCACCGCCGACGAGCCGCTGCTGTTTCCGCCAGGCCCGGCCCAGCCTCTCGATGCGCGCGGGCCGCGCGTGGTCTGGCTGGCGCCGGTGGCTGGCGGCGCGGTGACCGGCACGATCGCGGTCGAGGCGCGCGCCAGCGATCCGATCGGCGTCGCCACCTTGACGATCGCGGCCGGGGCGCCGTTCGCCGACGAGGACGGCGCACCCGAGCACGCGACGGGCACGCTCGACACCACCGCGCTGCCCGAGGGCACGATCGCGATCCGCGCCACCGCGACCGATCGGGACGGCAACGTGACGTACGCCGATCGTCCGATCGTCGTCGACAACCTGGCCGCCGGGTCGGCGAGCGGCGTGGTCGTGAAGGGCCGTGTCGCGGGCGCGACCGTCCACATCTACGCGTACGACGGCGGCGTGCCGGGCCCGCTCTTGGGTGCCGGCACCACCGCGAGCGACGGCACGTTCACCAACATCGCGATCGCTGGCGGCTACAGCGGCGGGTTGCTCATCGAGGCTGGTGGCGGCGGCAGCTACGGCGAGGACGCCGCGCCCGGCACCGCTACTCTCGACCTCGACGATCATCTGCGCACGGTCGTCGTCGGGTACGCCGACGGCGGCGCGGTGGCCGGTGCCGTGGTGTCGCCGCTCACCACCTGGGCCACCACCTACGCCGGCTGGCTGCGCACCCGCTCCCCAAAGCAGGCGCTCGCAGCGCAGTGGCGCACCGCGACCGGTGTGATCGCCGCGTGGTCCGGGGTCGGCGAGCTCGAGGCCACCGTGCCGCGCGAACCGGCCCAGATCGTCGGCGACGGCACCGCCGACCGCTACGGCCTCGTGCTGATCGGGCTGTCCCAGCTCGCGTATCGCGCGTCGTCCGCCGGCGGCGGCGATGCCGGCAGCTTCGCGACCGCGATGGACTCGATGCGGATCGTCACCGTGCTCGATGCCGATCTCGCCGACGGTTGCCTCGACGGCAAGGCCGGCGCCACGCCACTGGTTTTCGGCGGCACCCAGCGGCCCACCGACCAGACCCTGCGGCTCGACCTGGCCAGCGCGATCGCGGCCTACCTGCGCGACCCGGCCCGCGACCTCACCAGCGTCACGGTCGTCGACGTGCTGCCGCTCCTCGACACCCTGGCGTCGAGTGGCCCGGCCCGCGGCGCCGGGTCGTGTCCGGGCGGCGGCCTCTTCGCGACCGCGGGCACACCCTTCGATCGCAGCTCGCCCACCATCGTGTGGCAGGCGCCCACGCCGGCTGAGGGCGCCTGGGTGCGGGGCACGATCGCCGTGCAGGCCACCGCCGAGGACGATCTGGACCTCGCGCCGTCGGTGACCTGGCTGGGCGGGCTGGTCGACAGCGACGGCGATCCCGACAATGCGGTGGCGAGCGCCACCATCGCGACCGGGTCGGCGCCTGACGGGATTCTGACGGTCGCGGCCCGCGCCGTCGACGATGCCGGCAACCTCGGCGAGGTCCCGGTCCGCACGCTCCAGGTCGACAACACCGCCCCGGTGCTGACGGTGGCGACGACGGGCTTTTACGCCGCGCCGGTCGATTCGCTATGGACCGCGTCGACGACACCGGTGCTGACGGGCACGGTCGTCGAGGCCAACCTCGCCGCGATCGTCGCATCTCGAGGCGCGACGCCGATCGCGACGGCCAGCGTCGTTGGGAGCGCGTGGTCGCTGACGTTGCCAGCCGGCACGGTCGCCGATGCGGCCGGGGTCGAGCTGCGCATCGAGGCCCGCGACCGCGCCGGCAACCTGACGGTGGCGACCCGGCGGCTGCACTACGACGCCACGCCGCCGGTGCTCGCGATCCCGCCGACGACGGTCAAGGACGAGGCCGGCGACACCGTGACGTACCGCGTGACCTCGCCGATCCCGTTCGGGTTCGTGCCCTACGACCCGTTCCACGTCCACGGCGGCGTCGACGTCACGCTCGGCACCTCGACAGCCTGCGATACCAGCGCGCCGCAGGTCGTGAAGTACGCCTATCTGCTCGACGAGAACGCCCCCGTGTACGGCAGCGAGCAGGCCCGCAATCCGCTGCGCTGGGCGCTGACCGTCACCGACGATGGAGTCGGCGTGGACCCAGCGTCGGTCGCGTACCGGGTGCGCGACGTGGGCCGCTCCGCCACGGCGCTCGACTGGCAGGCGGTGACCGGGCCCGCGGTCTCGCTCTATCGCCGCGGCAGGCTGGCACCCTCGATTCCCGCGCTCGCGACAGACGGGCTGTTCGCGATCGATTTCCGGGGCCGTGACTGGCTCGGTCGCGAGGTCACGATCACGCGCTGCTGGAACCACCGCGCGTTGCCAGCGCCGGTGCTCGTCGGGCCGGTCAACTCGGCGGGCGTGATGGTGGGGTGCAGCGCCACGGGTCCCACCGCCTGCGCGGCGAACCACGGCCCGACTGGGTCGGGCAAATACGCGTTGCGGTTGCTGTCGCTGGCCGACACCAGCTCGCCCGTCGATCCCATCGGCGCGCAGGTGCTGTCGAATGGCGCGCTCGGGGTCGGCCTCATGGAGTATCCGGTCTGGAACTCGACCAGCGAGCCGGTCTATCTGACGATCGACCTCGCGACGCCCGTCGGGGCGACCTACACACGGCGCTTCGTGGATGGGCGCTGGGCGCTGGCCTCGACCAGCACGGCGGCCTGCGGCGACGAAAACAATGGCATCGACACGTCCAATCCATTCTGTGTGCGGATCTCGCGGCCGACCGATCCTGTGCCGGACGAGCAGGGCACCTCGAGCCCGGCCGGGGCGAACGTGATGTACGGCGTGCGCATCTGGGAGCAGCTCTCGCCGTCGAGCTTCGTAGAGCTGACCGGCTGTGCGGGCTGCGATCAGACTCCGGCCGTGGGTCCGCGACTGACCGTCACCCTGCCGGGCCGCGCCCCGCCCACCATCACCGGCGACCCCTGGCCGCCCCGGAAGTTCTGGGTGGTGCCAGTCGTGAAGGGAATTCCCGATATGCGCCCGGGCGGGACCGCGCCCTTCGAGGAATTCACCGTCGACGGGGTGACTCTGACGGGGCAAGTGATCGAGTCGCGACAAGGCTGCAATGCCGCGATCAGCTACAGCACGACGACGCGCCGGTACACCTGTCCGCGGGCGGTGGTCTACCTCAGGTATCGCGCGCTGTCGTCGGCGAGCGGGGCGACCGTGAGCTTCGGGTTGGCGTCGGATCTGTTCACCACCGCATCGACGTCCCCGGCGGGCTCGATGCCGCGCTCGGCTCCGCACCTCGGTGCGGGAGCTCGTCGGTACACGTTCACTGGATGGCAAACGACCGAGCTGCCCCTCCCTCCCACACCATGAGCGATTTATGAGCTGTCTTCGCTGGATCTCGGGCGCCACCTTTGGCGCCGTCGTAACAGCCACGCTGATCCTCGCATGCAGCGACGACGCACCCGGTCCGGCGGATGCGTCGGTGTGCGACTGCCCCGCTGCCGAGCCGCCACTCGACGGTCGGGTCATCGAGGTGTCGGTGCCGGCCTCCTTCGCCGCGCCCGGCGGTGGGGCAGGCGTCAATTGCCCGATGGGGTCCCTGTTCATGGGCGGCAGTTGCCTGATCGACGCGCTGGGGCCAGGTCCCGGAACCGTCAGCCTCCAGGAGGCCGGCCAGCAATCTCCTGGAAACTACTCTTGTAGTTGGAACTCGACCATCGCCGCGGTATCGACGACCAGGGCGGTCGCGCGATGCTTGGTGCCGCCGTCGTGATGCGAAGCTGGGCGCTGACGCTCGTCGCGTTCACGCTCCCCGCCTGCATGGAGGCGGAAGATCCGTTCGCGCGGAAGCTGACCGAGTCGGACCGGGAGTCATGGGGTAAAATCTGCGGGTCAGAGTACGTGGCGGTGGGCAGTCCCCCAACCGACTACGTCTTTTCGAGCGCCGCGGGCGAAGAGCCAATCGTCGAGTGCAAGCTCGTCTGGGATCGCCGGCATGGCTACTTCAGCGAGCTCGTCCTTCGAGTCGGCTACTACCGGCCCGTTGGAGACGACCAGCTCGAGCCGTACCGACAGCTCATCGAGCGCGAGCTGCCCGAAGAGACGCGTCAGCTGGTGCGCGAGATTGGTGACGGGCCGACTCGCTCGGTGGATACGCGCGTCTTGAACATCACCGGTGGCTGGCACGAACATAGCTGGCACATGTACGTCGGTGTTCGGCGTTGAGATTGGCAGCCTGAAACGACGACGGGTGCCACGTAGGCTGCCACTTCACACATCGACGGTTGAACGAGGGTAGTAGAGAGTCATGAGAGTGGGTTTGGAAAATGCCGGGTGGTAGCCCCGGAGGCCGGCTGATCGCCGATGCCCGGGCGCGGGCGTCGGCGCCCGAGCCGGGCGAGCCGCGATCGGTCGCAACCGTGGACTCATACGCCCTCGCGCCGGCCGCCCACGCGGCGCGCGCGGTGACAACCCAGGTGGAGCTATTGCTGGCATTCCGCGGTTCGGACCCAGTCCCCGAGTCCGACGAAGCGCTCGCAGCGGCGACCGCGCTGGCCGGTGTGCTCGACCGCGGCGCGGCGACCGAGGCAGATCAGATCCCGGTCAATCAGGCGATCAGCGCGCTGTCGCGGCTGGCGCTGCGGACGCCGCCGCCGGGTCGAGCCACCATCGAGGCCCACGCCGCTGGCATCGCCGCCCGGGCCCAGGCCCGCGGCCTCGCGTGGTCGAGCGATGTACCGGGCAGCCGCGTGGTGGCGGTGAGCCACGATCCCGCCGCCCGGCTCAGCTTGGTGCGCCAAGCCGTGCAGGGGCGGGTCGGGACCGCGCTCGACGCGCTCGCCGACGAGACCAATCGTCCGCGACTGGCCCTTCGGCTGAGCGAGGAGGCGCCCCGGTTGGCCGAGCTGTTGCGCGAAGCCGGCGCGATCGCCATGACGCTCAGGCACGACGGCGCCGCGCTCTCGGCGCGCGTCAGCGAGCTGGAGGCCATCAGCGCCCAGGTCGAGCTGCTGTTCGTACGCGCGCGCGAGGCCAGGGTGGGCCAGGCCGCGGCGGGTCTCGACGCGGTGTTCGACGGCGAGGACGGCATGCGCGTCACGGCCGGGCTCGGCGCGGTCGGGCGTCGGGCTGGCTTCTACGGCGATCGCAACGTGACCGATCTCGATGACCGGCCGGGACGCGACGAGCGGTCCAAGAGTGGCAGTGCGCTGATCGAGCAGATCATGGAGTGGTTCCGCTTCCAGCCCGTGAGCTATCTCGCTGGCATCGCTGACCTGTCCGCCATGCTCGATGAGCCGGTCATGGCCAAGCCGGCGTCGGCCTTCGAGAGCGTGCTCGTGGCGGCGGTACAGTCGTTCCTGGGCCTGGTGCCCGGGTATCTGGGCAACGTGTTGGGCCAGGCCGTGAGCGGGCTGGCAGCCAATCCCAAGCTGTTCGAAGGAGCCTTTGGCGATGCGCCGCTGTCGGGCCTGGCCGGCAAGGTCGGTAGGCACGCGCCCGAGCTGCTCAAGCACGGCGCCGAGCTCCTCGAGCTGAACGGCTCGGACAAGCGCGCGCTCGCGGCGGTGTGGGGCGTGGCGCGGAAGCTGCCAGTGCCAAAGCCGTTGTCGCCGACCGAGCGCGCAAAGCATGCCATCGGCGACATCGCTCCCCACGTCGGTGGCTACTCGCCGCGCAGCCCGGCCGGCGATGACCGGCCGCTCACTCATACGTTCACGTCGATGCTCACGGACGGGCTGGGCGACTATCTGGGTCAGGTGACGGCACAGGGCTGGGAGCTTCGCCGCGCGCTGGAGCTGGTGCCGCCGGCGGGGCTCCAGTCGATGTTCGAGGATCTCAGGCACAGCGCGGGAGTGAACGCCGCCAACGTTCGCGCCGACCTGGTCGAGCGCTGGGCCAACGTGGTGGCGACGGTGACCGCTGGACGCACTGACCATGACACCATCGCTCACACAGGCACCATCTCGCAGCTCGCGGAGCCGCCAGGCACGGTGCGGATCGCGGTCCAGGTCTCGCCGACCGGGGACGTGCGCCCGACCTCAGTGCGCATGAGCGGCCTGACGGCGTCGAGCTTGCAGGCGTTGAAGGACGCCAAACGCCCGCTCGCCACGGTGGCGCTCGATCGCGTCTTCGACGTGAACGTCATGGAAGACGAGCACACCGAGCACCGTGTCGGCCGCTTCGACGTCGGCCCCAATGGCGACATCGACCTGGCCTGGGTGAGCTCGTTGCCGCTCCTGTCCAAGGTCGGTGAGCGGGGCTCGGCTGCCGACCGCTCGACCTGGACGCTCGGCGCCGCGCTGGACGGCTCGTCACTCGCCGGCGCCTATCGCGGCGCGCGCTGGATCGTCGAGCACTGCAAGCTGACCACCGCGGACATCGAGGGACCCTGATGAAGCGAGCGCTGCTACTCGCAGCATGGGCCGCGGCCACCTGCACACCGACCAGCCGGACCGTCGACGAATGGAGCAGCAGGTACGAGCTCGACAAGAAGTGCCGCGGCGCCCAGGCCGACCCGACCGTCTGCGGCGCGCTCGCGATTCAGGTCGCATCGGCGCTCTCGGTCGGGATCAACCTGCGCACACCCGCGGGCACGACAGCCCGGTTCGGCAGCCTCGAGCAACAGGACGCGATGCCGGGCGCTATCCAGGCCGACCTCGAGCTGCGCACCGAAGACCCGCTGATCAAGGTGACGTCGTTGCGGCTCAATGGGCTGCACCCGTCGACCTTGGCGGCACTGGCACGCATCCGCCGGCCGATCGCGCAGACGCCGCTCGATCGCGTGATCCGGATAACCTTCATCGACGGCGACGCCCATGGCCTGATCGGCCGCATCGACGTCGGGCCCAGTGGCGCTATCGCCCTCGACAGCATCCTCTGGCAACCGCTGGTGCAGTTTGCCGACCGCCACGACCGACTGGCGTCGACGTGGACGCTCCGCACCGCGATGCGTGGCGAGTTGCCGGCGCGGGCCGAGCGAGGCGCGCGCCTCATCGTGGAGCAGCTCGACCGGACGACTGCCGATCTCGTGCGATGATTCGCGGCATGAAGCCACGTCTGGTCTCAATCATTGTCGGAGGTGCGCTCGCCGCGTGCGGCGGTAAACAGCGCGCGACGACCGCCGAGGCGCCGCCGACTCCATGTCGGAGCGCGGCGACCCACCTGTCGGACCTGATGCGCGGCGAGGTGGGCGCGATGCTCGATGAGAAGGACTGGCCCAAGGTGGCCGCGACCTTCGACGCGCGCTGCACCAATGACGGCTGGGCGCCCGAGGTGGTGGCGTGCATGCAGGCTGCCGCCCATGGCCCCGAGATCGACGCCTGCGCCGACAAGCTGACCGAGGGCCAGAACGCCGCGATGAAGGCGGCGGTCGAGGCCGACCTCGCGCCGCTCATCAAGGAGGGCGCGATGCGCAAGGGGTCGGAAGAGCCGACCGCCGATGGGGCGATGGAAGGCGGCAGGGGTGGGCCGACCGCGGGCGCGCCGCCCGCCCCGGCGCCGCCGTCGGGCGACCCTTGCGGCGGCGGCGAGTAGCGCGACTACCGATGGTGCTGGCCGGCAGCGGCAGCGGCAGCGGCGGTTCGGTCCGGCGTGACTGTGTTCATTGCACCCGTCGGGCCAGCGCCAAGTGCTCGCAGCGACCGGCGCAGCCTCGTCGGCGACCAGCGACCTCCGCAGCGGGATGCCACGAGCGCAGGCGGAACCGCAATTGGCCCGCGTCAGGGGGGACATTCGCTTGTCGACGGTGAGCAACCCGCCTAGGCTCGCGCCGCTATGGGCCTGGCTGATTTTTTCCGTCCCAAATACCGACACAGTGACGTCCGGGTGCGCCTCGAGGCTGTCCGCGCCCTTTCGTCCGATGAATCCGACATCCTCACCACCGTCGCGCGCACCGACAAGGAACCCGGCGTCCGTCGGGTCGCCATCGAGAAGCTCGAGATCGTCGAGATCCTCGCCGAGCTCGCCGGCAGCGAGAGCGACCCCAGCAACCGCGACCTCGCCGAGAGCCGAGCGTCCGAAATCTGGGTCACCGCCGCGTGTCAAGGCGAGGACGAAACCCTCGCCGACAACGCGCTGGCCGGGCTGCACAAGCTCGGTGACGAGCGCGGGCTCGCCCAGGTCGCGACCCGCGCCGCCTCCCACGACGTGCGCAAGCGCGCCGCCGAGGCGGTCAAGGATCCCCGCGCCCTCGTCGAGTTGGCCAAGCACACCAACTCGCCGGAGATCCGCCAGGCCGCGATGGCGCGTCTGACCGACACCGACGCGCTGCGCGCCGTCGCCATCGACAGCAACGTGAAGGATCTCGGCCTCGCCGCGCTCGACAAGCTCGACGGCAAGGAGCTGCTCGAGCAGATCGCGGGAAAGGCCAAGACCAAGGCGGTGCGCCTGCGCGCCCGCAAGCGCCTCGACGAGCTGGCGGCAGCCGCCGAGGCCGCCCGGCCCAAAGAATCTGACGGCCTGCGCCGCAAGAAGGCTGAGAAGGCCCAGTGGGTGCGCGCCGTCGAAGCCCTCGCCGAGACCTTCGACTTCGACCGGGCCGCGCCCGAGCTGGCCAAGGCCGAACAGGCCTGGCGTGAGCTGGGCGACACCGGCGAGACCGCCACCGACGAGCGTTACGCCCGCGCGATCGCGCGCTTCGGTGCGCGCCGCGACGCCGCGGCCCGCGCCGTCGAGCAGCAGCGTGAAGGTCGGCGCGAACCGGTCGGCGAGGTGCGCGCGCCGCGCCGCGAGCGCGAGCGCGATCCCGACGACGTCGACATCATCAACCCGGTGCACGGCGACGTGACCGCGCGCCCGCAGCGCCCGGCCTACGTGGCGCCGGGGCCCGCCGCTCCCGAGACCGACGAGGCCCGGGCCGCCCGCGAGGCCGAGGCTGCGACCCGTCGCGCGGCTCGCGAAGCCGAGCGTGCCGAGGCCGAGGCCGCCCGGGCCCGCGACGCCGTCGCCCGCGAAGCCCGCACCGTCGAGGACGCCGAGCGCGCGGTCGCGCTGGTCCGCAGCGTCGGGGCGCTGATCGAAGATCTCGAGGCCGAGGCCGCCACGCCGGGCGGCGATCCGCGGTCGCTCGACCGGCTCCTCGGTCAGGCCGCCACCGCGTTCGCGCAGCTCGCGCGCGTCAACAGCGCCGAGCGCGACGCCCTCGATGCCCGCTACGTCGCGGCCCGCGGCAAGCTGGTCGCGCACCTCCAGGAGCTGCGCGAGGGCGAGGACTGGAAGCGCTGGTCCAACGTGCCGCGCGCCGAGTCGCTGGTCGCCGCCGCCAAGGAGATGGCGGAGCGCGAGGAGGCGCCCACGATCGTGCTGCTCAAGACCGTGCAGCAGGCTTGGAAAGAGCTGGGCCCGATGCCCAGCAAGAAGAGCAAGGAGCTGTGGGACGTCTTCAAGGTCCACTGCGATGCCGCGTTCGCGCGCATCAAGGTTGGCCGCGAGGTCGAGAACGAGAAGCTTTCGGGCAACGTCACCGCCAAGGAGGCGCTGCTCGCGCAGGCCGAGGCGCTCTCGCAGTCGACCGACTGGGAGGCGACCGCGGTCGCGATGAAAGATCTCCAGCGCCAGTGGAAGGACTCGGGGCCGGTGCCGCGCAAGGTCGGCGACGAGCTGTGGAAGAAGTTCCGCGCGGCGTGCGACACGTTCTTCGAGCGTCGCAAGCCGCTCCTCGACGCCGCGATCGGCGCCGAGAGCGACAATGCCGCGCGCAAAGAAGCGCTCATCGACGCGGCGCTGGCGGTGGTCGCGCGGGCGCCCAGCGAGCAGGGTTGGGGCAAGTCGATCGGCGAGATCAAGGACCTGCAGGCGTCGTGGCAGGAGATCGGCCGCGTGCCTCGGGCCGACGTCGAGCCGCTGTGGCAGCGGTTCCGCGCGGCGTGCGATGCGCTGTTCGCCAAGCGCGACTCGTCACGCGACGAGGAGTCCAACGCGCGGCGCGCCGAGCTCGACGCGGTGCAAGCCGACATCGACGCGGTGCTCGCGGGTGGCGACGACGTCGCCCAGCGCGCGCTGGCGGTGCGCAGCAAGCTCGGCGAGCTGGCCGAGCGCGACGTGCAGCCGAGCGCCGAGCTGCGCGAGGCCTACGAGCGCATGGTGCGCGAGGTCATGACGACGCAGGCAGCAGGCCTGCGCGGCAGTGAGCTCGATCCAGTCGCGATGGCGAGTCAGCGCGCCAAGCTCATCGAGCGCGCCGAGAAGTTGGCGCCCAGCGCGTTGCCGACGGTCGCCGTCGGCGCATCTCCGACCGAGATCGCGCAGCAGCTGAAGAACGCGATGGCCGGCAACGCGCTGTGGAAGGGCGACGGCCGCGATCCGCTCGAGGTCGTCGACGATCTGCGCGCGAAGTGGCGCGCGGTCGGCCCGGTGGTCGGCGCGGACGCCGAGGCTGCGGTGGCGCGGTTCGAGGCGGTCGTCGCGCGCGTGCGCGAGGTCCACGGTGGCGGTGCCATCGACTCGCGCGGTGACCGCGGCGACCGGCCGGCGCAGCCCGAGCGGGCCGAGCGGACCGAGCGGCCCGAGCGGCCGGCGCGCAACGATCGCGGCGAAGGTCGGCGCGAGCGACGCGATCGCCGCAAGGACGAGGGCGCTCAGAAGGTTGCCGAGGAGCTCCACAGCCACGCGCCGGCGGCGGTCGAGGTCGTCGCAGCCGCGACGCTCGCGGCGACCCAACCGGCAGCCACTCCCGAGACCGCCGCGCACGCGTTCAGCGCGCCGGTCGCGGAGGTGATCGAGCACGTCACGCCAGAAGCGGCGATGCCGACGCCGAGCTCGGTGACGGCGGACGAGCCCGCGGCTGCGCCGGTCGTCGCGGCTGCGCCGGTCGTCGCGGCTGCGCCGGTCGTCGCGGCTGCGCCGGTCGTCGCGGCTGCGCCGGTCGTCGCGGCTGCGCCGGTCGTCGCGGCTGCGCCGGTCGTC
>Ga0335394_10003662_pt1 | contig 17461 bp, 20 predicted proteins | sample MAT03_FD_205741 | JGI IMG/M metagenome (GOLD analysis project Ga0335394, IMG submission 205741) | Freshwater microbial communities from Lake Fryxell liftoff mats and glacier meltwater in Antarctica - MAT-03 (spades assembly) (version 2) ... | reverse complement strand
TGCCATTCTTTTGCCGTCATCCGTCCCATCTTTTTCGTTAAATAGCGCGGCTATTCGCCTCAAAAGATAGTTGGCTGACACCAAAATAATTGGCCTGAAATTGGAAACTTATTTTGACACCGTTCCATAGTGATATTTTTATGAACTGAATTCGTTTGGATAACAAAAAAATTTTGGTTGGAATGGCCGTTTTAGTCAGGTACACTATTTGAAACTGGATGCAGGTGGCGGCTATCGGGAGGCCAATGCCGTTAACTTAAGGCCTCGGAGAGCCAAACGTTTGTAGAAATCATTGGTAGCCATTATTTCCAGACCTCGGAGCCGTCTAACATTTGTTTGGCAACCTGCATATTATTTAACCTTAGGCCTCTCCGAGGCCAAATAACTGTTGCACGGATTAGCTACAAACGTTAGGCCTCTCCGAGGCCAAAATTCTTAAGTTAACGGCATTGATCGGGAGGCTGTACCGGCCATAATAACCTGATCGCCTTTTTTGCTTTCGCCCAACACTTTCCCTCGGATAGCTTTAGCTTGAAGGTAAAACAGTTCAGATTTTTCATAATTGCCAATATTTAGATACAAAACGCCCAGGCTGCTCAGGCAGTTTGCATAATCGGGATGTTCTTTTCCAAGCGCATTGCCCCAGATTGGCATGGCTTCGAGGTACCATTTTTCCGCCTCCGGATAGTCTCCTATGAAATACAGCACCCGCCCATGATCGAAGCAGACGCCCCCATACGCCGCCGTCTCCCGCCCCAACTTTTCCCGCGCCAATCTTTCGGCAACGGCATTGACTTCCAAGGCCTTGTCAAAATCCCGTTGCCCCGTGAGCGCCCGGGAGACCTGAATGAGGCTATCTACCTGCCGGGCAACAGATGCGGTATCCGCCACTTGCGCTGCAACCAAAACAGGCACACAAAGCAGAAAAGAAAGTAATCGTCTTTTCATGAGAATGTAACCCATAATTGTCGCTGACGTTTATTTATTGGCCTTTGCCATTTTTCTTCAATTTATCCAACGTATTATCCTCAAATGCCACATCGATCGTAGCAGAGCCGCCGCCGACCACAACAACAGAAACTTTGACCGTATCGACCTTACCAATATACCCAATGTGGTACGGATTGGCCTCCACAGGCAAAGCGTACCAACCGTTTGCATCAGTGAGGATATTTTCGCCCCTGCTGCTTTTAAGATTCAGCACTTTGACACCGGAATATGGCAGCCCGAACCTGCCGCCATGCTTGACTTCGCCACTAATAGTGTTCTCAACAGGCGTAGCGCGCATTTCAAGCTCGATATAGCTGAGGCTGGATACCTTTTCTAATTTTATGGTTACATTATTTTTTTTGGGATGGATAAAACTAAGCGAATCTCCATCGACAACATTCAGGACCCCAATTACGCCCAAAGCGTCGGTTGTCAAAGTTCGGACAACAGCATTGTTTCTAATCTGTTTTATTTCAACATCTTGAAGATGATTGCCCGTATCGTGGTTCAACACATGGACCTCGAGATCGCCGGCAATGTGTATTTCAGGTATTTGTGTCGTATTCGGACAACCAAAAAGCAAAAAAGTGGCTAACAAAACAGCAGGTGGATAAAGCAAACGTTTCTTCATGGTCAGATGAAATTAGAAAGTAAAAAATCAGTGATTATAGTAATTGTTCTGTGAAATTGCTTCACTTTTTGGACTCTTCCGGAAAATATTTTTTCATCAGGCTTTGGTAACCCTCTGACGGACGGACCGCATCGAGCCGAACATCGTTTTCAATAGAGTCAAAGTCTTCCCCCCCTTTTCCCAGGGCTTTTTCCAGGAATTCAAGGGCTTGGTCGTGGCGGCCATCCAAGGCTGCAAGACAGGCAAGCGTGTACCAGGCAGAAGGGTATGCGGAGTTATATCGGGTTATTTCGAGGAGTTGTATCTCCGCCTCTTTCAACCTGTTCTGGGCAAGATAAAGGTGTGCCAGGCTATCGCGCGACCCGATGTGACCGGGATTGATTTGCAATGCTTGTAAAAATATGTCCTCGGCCGCTTTCGGTTGTTTCAATACGATGTACATACAACCCAGCACATAGCGGGCAAAGACCTGGTTCGGGTTGAGTTGAAGGGCCTGTTGAAGGGCAGCTTCCGCTTCGTCATACTGGTCTGTCTGCACCAATTCTACCCCCAGGTTTGCCCATGCCAGCGCGTTGGCGGAATCCAGCCGAAGGGCATACCGGTAAGCCCGGGCGGCCTCCTGAAATTGTCTTTGATAATGGTAAACGGCGCCGAGGCCCGTCCAGACTGCAACGCTGTTGGAGTCAATCGCCATTGCCTTGTCCAATGCTGCTTTGGCATCATCGTAGCGTTGGTAGAAGCGGGAAAGGTTGTAGGCGAGGTAGGCATAGGGGTATACCCATGTTTCGGCAAGCTGGGTGGCAATTCGGGCGTGTACAATTGCAGAATCGGGCTGATTCATTTTCACCGCGAAGCAAATGCTCATATAAAGGTGAGTGATCGCCGCATCTGACTGATAATGAAGCGATTGATAGCATTTGTCTAACACTTTTCGGCCGCTCTCCGGCTCGCGGGACGCGAAGGTTTCAAACAATAAAATAAGGCCCTCGAACAGCAACTGCCGGGCTTTCAATGTGCTGTACATATAATGTTCCGTACCCAGTAATTCCGCAGCACGTGACAACAATTTTGGAAAATTGTGGTATTGATGTGCCTTTTCAATCTCGCTTTTTGTTACTGCCTGTATATTGATTTTCAGTATCGCATTCACAGCCTGCTGCGCATCATCCTGCAATACCGCCGCATAATTTCGCTTCAACAAGCCCCGTAAAGGCGCTATGGCTTCAAGGGCCATCATTTGCTGATAAAAATCATCCGCGCAATTGCCCGCCGGCTCTAAAAATCGTTTCTCCCGGACCGCCAGGCCGAACTGATCGTACAAATCCCGCGCACCCGAGTCGGCCGCCGAAAGCACCTCCGCCTCCAAAAACCGCTGCTCCACCGGCGTGAACTGCGGCAATTCCCCCGCTTTGAATTTTCGCAGATCGGCCAGAATGCCGGGATTCACCGTAGCCAAACACTCGGCTTTGTTGCCCACAACCAGTGGGATTTGGCTTTGCGGCGCCGCCTCTGCGGTCACGTGGTCTTCCAGGTACCGATCCACCTCGGAGAGCGAAACGAAGGTGTCGGTGTTTTGGTCGGCCATACCGTACAGCGCATCCACGAAGTGGTAAGAAAAAACGCCCCGGCCCCCACCCCATTGCTCCCCTTCCAGGCTGTATTCATTGGGCTGGCAGGAAAGTATTTTTACTTCGTTGGCGAATTGTTTGGCCAGGATGGCGCCCGTGATCTGCGGGCCGCCGATCTGACTGCCAGCAAGTTTTCCAGCGTGGCAGGCGTCGGTGATCAACAGCACTTTTGCTTTGTTTTTCGTGGATAGCGTCGTTACCACCGACTGAAGGAAGATGACAGGATAGGCGCCCGCCATGTAGGACTGCCCCGGTGAATTCCAAAGGAGCAAAAAACCCAGTTGAAAGGCCGTTTTCGATTCAACGTCGCCGTGGCCGCTGAAGTAAATAATGGCTTGGTCACCTTCCTTGCTCTCGTCCATCAGCCAGTCGAAAGCGCCGACGATCCGGCCGGAGCTGGCCTGTTCGTTGGTCAGGAGTTGCAGGTGTCCCTGGTCCAGCGAGCCGCCTGCAGGGGAGCGCAGCCACTGGGCGAAGGCTTCCGCGTCTTTGTCGGCGAAGCGCAGGTCGGGAATGGCGGGATCCTGATAGTCGGAGATGCCGATTACGACGGCGCGTTTAACCGCCGAAGCTTCAGCATAGGTGGTGTCGCCTTTTCCCGCTTCAAGGAGAGATTTGATCGGTTTAACGCTTTTCGCCTCGTCCCGTTTGAAGGGCGTCGGGTTGGGGCTTTGCGCAAGTACAGCGAGGGTGGCGGTCAGGAGGGCGAGAAGAGTAAAAAAGGTTCTCATGCGCAGATTGATTCGGGGGTAAAGAAAAGCTTATCAGCGATAGGGTTTGAAAGCGTGATAACGCTGCAATATAGGAATTTTCAAATCTTCATGATTTATATCAGTTCTCATCGAAAATAAAGATATACTTTTGGTGACACTAAATGTATTGCCACCATGAAGCATCTCTCTCTAAAACTACAAGACGCCATATTCCTGGAAACAGAAAATCTATCCGGGCTGCTGAAAAAAAACCGGAACGCCTATATAAATGAAGCCCTGGATTTTTACAATCGCTTCCAAAAACGGCGTTTGCTGGCAGAACAGCTGCGCCGGGAATCGGCTTTGGTAGCGGATAGTTCGCTGGAGGTTCTGGCAGAGTTTGAAGCCATGGATGATTTCGGGAACGACAACTGAGCCTTATGAAAAAGTACGAAATTTGGATTGCCGACCTCAATCCTCAGCTCGGCACGGAAACCGGCAAAATCAGGCCGGTTGTCATCGTTCAGAGCAATTTACTCAACGGCATACACTCCTCTACGTTGATTTGCCCGCTCAACACCAACATTCGCTACGGGGTTACGATCCTTCGAATCCATCTACGGGCCGGAATAGCGGGCCTGACGCAAGATTCCGATATCATGATTGACCAACTCAGCGCCATTGACAACCGGCGTCTACGGCATAAAATCGGCATTTTGGACATTGCCTTAAGGCGTCAGCTGGATGAAAATATCAAAACGGTACTCGACTTGATCTAAGTAACCCGGTGTTTTTAATGATCAAGAAAAATTAGCGCATTGTAATTTAATACGCGCTAATTTTTTATTTCAAAAAAGATGAACTATGGTTTCTGTATTGAAATGAAACTTCCTCTATACAAAAAGCCGCCCCGGTTTCACCCGAAGCGGCGCTGCTCTTTAACTATTCAATGCCTTCTAAATTTAGCTTTGGCCTGCCCGTGGCTTATGGCTTCCGGGAAATGCCTGACATGACCGCTCCGTTATTAAAATTCCTAGTCTATCCCTTGATCCGGGAAATATTGTTTCATCAAGGCCTTCCAGGGCGCAGTTTGCTCCCGCAGCGGGGCAAGCTCGGAGGCTCGTTGCAGCGAATCGAAGTCCCTATACCCTTTTTCCAGCGCCTGTTTGATTTGCATCATCGCGCGGTCGGCTTGTTTGCGGTCGCCCTCCAGGCAGGCCAGGTGGTAGTGCGGCTCGCCGAACCCCGGCGCTTTGGCAATTGCTTTTAGAAACCAGGCTTCTGCTTCAGCCAGCCGGCCGGTGCGCTGATACACCTGACCGAGGTTGTTGCAGGCATACGCATTGGTGGTGTCGAGCGCGATCGATTTGCGGATCACGGTTTCGGCTTCGGCATAACGGCCGGTATTCAGGTACACATTGCCGAGGTTGTTCCAGGCAAAAGGATAGCTGGGGTCTATGGCGATGACCTGCTGAAAATACTTTTCCGCTTCTGTCCATCGGTGTATGTTGACATAAAGCCAGCCCAGGTTGTTGTTGGCGTCCACCTGTGTAGCGTCCAATGCGAGGGCATGCAGGAACATCTGTTCCGCTTCCCCAAACCGGCGCGTATCTACGTAAATCAAACCCAGGTTGGACCATGCATAGTGAAATGCCGTATCCAGCCTGGCCGCATGGCGGTAGCATTGCTCCGCTTCGTCATACTGTTTTTGTTTGTAATGCCATACGCCGAAATAATTCCACACCACAGCCGAGGATGAATCGTTGGCAAGCGCCCGGTCCAGCAACTGCCTGGCCCGGTCAAATTGTTTATAGCGCATGATCAGCAAGTAGGCGGTATTGGTATATGGCAGCACCCAGTTGGGGGCATGTTCCGCCGCTTTCATCGCATACAGATAGGCGGAATCCGGTTGCCCCAGATTCCAGCCGAAGTTATTGGCCATGAACAGGTAAGTATGGGGCACATCCGGCTGCCAGGCCAGCGACTCGCGGTACTTCTGAAGCACAGCCTGACCCTGGACGGGGTCGGTTGCCCAAAGGTTGCCAAGGCGGGCCATATACCCTTCGAACAGACATTTGCGGCCCATCAGGCTGCGGTACATATAGTGGTCGGGGCCGAGCAACTCGGCCGCGCGCTCCAGGTATCGGGCGTAGTCGCGGTATTTTTCGAACCTTTTGAGCCGGGAGAGGGTGATCTCCCGGATGTCGGTTTTCAACCAGGCATTCAGGGCCTGCTGCGATTCGTCCTGCAGCGCCGCTGCATAGTTGTGCCGGATCGCTGCATAAAAGGGCCGGAGTCTTTCCACCTGTAGCAGCTGTTCGTAACAGGTATCGGCACTCTCGTCCGAGGGGGTGAAAAAGGCTTTTGATTTCAAGGCGCTCTTAAACGCTTTATACAGCATCCTGGTGGCGTCATCGGCCCCCGCCAGCACCTGTTCTTCCAGTCCGCGTGATTCGGATTGTGCTATAAGGGGCAACTGGTTGCCCTGGCTTTTTTGAATGGCTGCGAGCAGATCGGGAAGCACCGTGGCCAATTTTTCCACTTTGTTGCCGATGGTCATGGGCGACTGGCTTTGTGGGGCCACCTCCGGCGTCACATGGTCCTCGAGGTAGCGTCCAATTTCGAACAGGCTTACCGACTTGTCGTTGTTGGCATCGGCCATACCATACAGTCCGTTCACCAGGTGGTAGCTGAAGGCGCCGCGACCGCCGCCCCATTGCTCGCCTTCAATGGCGTATTCGTTGGGCTGGCATGAAAGGATCTTGATTTCCTGGGCAAACTGTTTGGAGAGGTTGGCCGCTGTTGCTTGCGCGCCGCCGACGCCGGCGCCGGCAAGTTTGCCCGCCCTGCAGGCGTCGGTGATGATCAGAACATGGGCCTTATTGGCGAGCGACAGCGTGGAAATAATTTCCTGCAGGTAAAAAAGAGGAAAAGCGCCCGCAATATAGGTTTGCGGGGGCGAATCCCAGGTGAGTAAAAACCCTAATTGGTTCCGGGTGGTCGTCTCCACGTCGCCATGACCGGAAAAATAAATGACAGCCTGATCGCCTTCTGCACTTTGTTCCACCAGCCAGTCGAGCGCCGCAGCAAATTGAGCGGTGGTGGCCTGCTTGCCGAGAAGCAGCTTCATGTGGTCGCCGTCGAGCGATCCCCCGGCCGGACTCCGCAGAAACCCGGCGAATGATTCCGCATCTTTTTCTGCAAAACGCAGGTTAGGAATAGCCGGATCCTGATAGTCGGAGATGCCAACTACAAGAGCGCGCGTCGAATTCGGGGTTTTGTTTGCAGCATTCGAAATAGGCGTGACGCTTTTTTTTCCAGCGCTTTTGGATAGGTTCAAATCATCTTGGGCAACCAAGAGGGATTGCCCAAGCATGATGGCAAAAAAAACAAAGGATATCTTTCGATAGATTTCCATGCTACCGGGTATTTAGAACGTGACACGCTCGAAGTTGGAACTACTTCTTGCAGTGATTGGAAGAAAACTTCACGGCGCCTCCTCCTTCTTGTTTGCAGGAGAGGATGATCATTACCCGCTTCGTGCCGGGATAGCAGCGTTGCAGTTCGTAACCTGGTTCCTGGATCGTGCCCGACTCCTTCAGCGCCCAGCCGGAAGCGCCTTTCGCTTTCGTATAAACTGCAAATTCCACTACAACATCGACGGCTAAATCCGGACTGGCCGAAATAATGGCGCCGTCGTGTTTGGAGAGGAACGCGCCACTCAGGTGGTTGAACGATACCGTGGCGGGGATATATGGAATGCCGCGACTGGGGTTACCTTGGGCTAAAAGCAGGAGGGGTAGCGCCCATAACGTCAGACCCACCAGCGAATGAAAACACGCTTTTTTCATGACTCAACAATTTAAATGTGAGAGGATGTTTAACCTAATGACGATTAAAATCCGGCGGGAGTAATTATTAGGAAGGCGAGCTGATGCTTTTTGTTAATCTCAATTATGCCTAAAGGTTATCAGTATTACCGGCTTCTGTATTTATTCTTATCGATATAGTCGAAAAGAGGGATAAAATGGCGAACCGGAGTTCAAATAGCCTTACAGGAGGTTTTTTTCAATGCTGAAAGGTAGAATATTTCTTGATTTTTTATCAAGGCGCTTATTTGTACTGCCGACGACGGCTCTTGTAACGGTAGATGGGCGGCTGTGGACGGCGCAAGGGGCGTGACAATTTTTCCGGCCGAAGCCATAGCGGAGGCGGATTTCTGCCCAAAAGCGTAAAGCCCGGCAAGCAGCAGAACGAGCGGGAGCAGCAGGTTTTTCATGGCTTATAGTTTGGAAAGTGCTTGGCAATCAGCGCTTTAAAACGTTTCGTCTTCCTTATTTTTTTGAAAAGCGGCTCTTCGTACGCCAAGTCCGCACGTGGGCAGTAGCGTTCGAACGATTGTTCCAGCCAGTTTAAAGCTTCGCTTGTTTTGCCGTGGTAAGCCGCCATATAGGTCTCATTGAAATAAAGATATACTTTTGGTGATACCAAATATGTTACAGCCATGAAGAATCTCTCATTAAAACTACAGGACGCCATATTTATGGAAACACTCAACGGCGTACACCCCTCCACGTTGATCTGCCCACTCACCACCAACATTCGCCACGGCATTACGATCCTTCGAATCCATCTGCCGGCCGGAACTGCGGGCCTGACGCAAGATTCCGATATCATGATTGACCAACTCTGGGCCAGTGATAACCGCCGGCTACAACATAAAATCGGCATTTTGGATATTACCTTCAGGCGTCAGTTGGATGAAAATATCAAAACGGTACTTGATCTGAGCTAAGCAACCCCGAATGATGTTTTTCATGCTTTGGAAAAATGTTGAATGAAATGACTGTATTTTTGGTTCTGGAAAGTCCGGTCAGGTTAGATAACCCCTCATATTGCCTATATTTGTAAAAAAATATTGTGAAATATTATGACAAAGACGGATATAAATTCGGAAAAACTCGCATTAATTCACGACATTCTCGCCGTGGAGGATAAAAAATTGTTGGTTCTGGTGAGGAACTTGATTGAAAGCGCTTTGAAAACTAAAGAATTACTTCCGCCCGAAGACTTTTGGCAAGAATTACCAGCCGAGCAAAAAGCCGACATTTTGGAGTCAATCCGTCAAATTGAGTCTGGAGAAGGCATCCTGCATGCGACTGTTATGTCCGGGTTTAAACAGCGATATGCAAAATGACCGGCTATCCTGTCATCTGGTCGCCAAAAGCCCAATCTGAATTTGCTGAAATTCTTGCATTCATAGAAATTCAATTTGGCTCTGAGCTCGCCGCAGATTGCGTTTTACTCGTAGAATCGATGACAGAAAAAAATTGCCGTTTTCCCTGAAATGTTTCCTGCCTACGGCCATCATAGCATCAGAAAAGCAGTTGTTCAGAAAAATCTCACCTTTTTTTACCGGTTTCAACGCGATCAGATTGATATCCTGAAAGTATGGGATAACAGGCAAAATCCTGATGATCTCAAACTTTAAATGATTCCATTATCATGATTGACCATCTCCGGTCGATTGACAAGCGGCGCATAGCCGGGGTTCAGTTCTATGGCTTTTAAGAAACTTTCCCGTGCCGCGTACAGGCAGTTGGTTTTGAAATAAACCATTTTATATCGGTGAATGAAGAAGGTTATACCTCGCGTCGCCATATTTTGTGCATGCGAAAAGTGGAAATACAAGGGCGTGTCAAAAGTACCGGCGGCTTTAGCCGCCGATTCGCATGTAGAACTTATTGCGTTAGTTAGGGTGTGTTCCGGCGACTAAAGTCGCCGTTACAACACAAGGCCATTGCCTTCCGCATGCACAAAATATGGCGGCGCAAGGTATATCAGCATGCGGACCTGACATACGCTGAAAATTTTTATTTCGAACCACTGATAACCAATCCTCCCACCCGGTATAAATAATCAAATCACCCCAAATGACCTTTCAATTTCCCCAATTTCTTTTAATAACACGTCAATGACTTTTACCAAAACCCCGAATCAAGAATTGAGCATAACTTGTTTTCCGAGACGGGTGGGAGGAAATCTTCAGCCCGTCTTTACTTTTTTGTCTATAAATGCCTGATTATCGGTTCAGCGTGTACTTTTGGTGGCAGAAATAAAAAAGAAGCGCCGACTGATAACCACTTTCAAATCTCAGGATTTATGGACGACAGCACTACAACCCAATACGACCCCATTCTGCTCGATCAGCTCCGGCAAGGTAGTCCGCAGGCCTTTGAATCACTTTACCGGAAATACTACCGCATGGTGGCCAAATTAGTCTCCGATTTTCACGCGCCGCAGGTAGATGCGCAGGATGTTTTTCAGGACCTGCTGTTTGTGATGGTCAAAAAAATCCGGGACCCACAGTTTACCCTGACGGCTAAAATGAGCACCCTGATTTTTGCCATCGCTAAAAATATCATACTCAAAAAAACCGGGAAGCACATTGAATTTACCGCCGATGAAACGACGATTTTACAACACAGCGCAAACTTACCAGATACCGATACCGACCTCGTCGACGAAGAAACCCTGGAAGCCAGATTGCTTTTCGTGCGCGAAAAACTCGACGAGATGGAACCCGATTGCAGGCAGATCATCTTGCTTTCTTTTTATGAAAAACTACCGCAAACACAAATTGCAGAAATGATGCAATACAGCGACTCCTTTGTAAAAGTTAAAAAATTCCGTTGCCTCGAACAACTCCGAAAATTAGTCAAAAACGAAGCTTTATTCAAAGATTAATACTACCCTCAACCATGAACGACGCTTTCATTGAAACAATCCACCGTTATCTGTATGGCGATATGACATCTACGGAACGGGATGCATTTGAAAAAGAAATAGAAACAAATAAACCCTTACAGCAAGCCCTGGCGCTTGAAAAAGCCCTGCTCAATACCCTCAAAGATGCCGATGAACTGCAATTGAAGGAATCCATCCGCTCGGTCCACCGGAAATTGCAGAAGGAAGATTTTTTCAGCCCGGAAACCGCTATTCCACAAAATTCTCTCACGCACAAGACAAATCAAAGATTTATCATGAATCGCAAATTCGCAATTGCCGCCGCCGTACTTTTTCTCCTTGGAGTTGTTTGGTTCACCTTCGGTCGTAAAAACAATGCCGACCCGAACGCCCTTTTCGCAAAATATTACCAGGTCGATCACCAAAAAGTAAAAGAAACCATCGCTTCCCTGACCTCATACGGGATGGCCGGCGTCCAAACCGAGCAGGATAGTTTAAAAGAAGCGCTCGTATTGTTCGATCAGGGTAATTACAGCGCCTGTATCAAAGTACTCAATCCTTTGCTGAAATCACATCCCGACAATGAAACAGCGCAGTATTACCTCGCTTTGTCGCACCTCAACGAAGGCCGCTATGCCAAAGCGGTGGAATTGCTCGACCCTTTAGCCTCCTCTCCCGACTTCCCCATGCGCTACGATGCCAAATGGAACCTCGGACTGTGCTACCTCAAGGTGGAAGGCGGGATGCGCCTGACACTGAAAATCTTCGAAGACCTGTCGAAAGACATCAATTTCCCGCGGCACCGCGAGGCAGGCGCGATGTATAACATGTTGAAATAAAGATGGCTGCATCATTTCAACCTTCCATCCCTACAACTTTAGTCTCATGCCCGTAAACAGGCTATTATATTTATTGCTTTTACTCGCACCCGCCCTTCGGTTGCCGGCAACAACCCCTCAGACCGTCGCTGAGCATATACTGAGCCAGCTATACCAAACCAACGGCAATTTCAAATTCAAAAAGCCCGGTTTGGTCATCACGCCGGAAAATAAAAAGGTCGCAGCATACGTACCGTCTAAAAACACGATTTACATAGACGAGAAAGTATACGGCATCTGCCGCAGCTTTGGACGGGATTCTCTTTCGGCGCTGGCCTTTATCATAGGTCACGAATTAGCCCATGCTTTTCAAAGCGAGATCAGGGAGAATAAGTTTCGAACAAATTTTTTAGCTTACGATAAAAACTACAGCCTCGACATTCAGGTCGAAAAAGTGGCGGATATTCAGGGCATTTTCAACGCCTACGTGGCCGGGTACAATGTGATGACCGTAACCCCGCTCCTGATCGACCAAATTTATACGGAATACGGCCTGAAAGGGAAAAACCTGCCCGGTTACCCCAGTTTAGAAGCCCGCAAAGGCAGTTGCGCCGAAGCCTTAGCCGTGGCTGAAAACCTGATCGATGTGTTTGAAGCGTCCAATTACCTCTTGGTCATCGGCAAACCCAGCCTCGCCGGCACGGGTTACGAGTACATTCTGCAGTATTACCAGGGCCGCGAGATTTACAATAACATAGGTCTCTCGTATGCTTTAAGCGCCCAGGATTACTGGGACCCGGCCACCGACCATTTTTTATACCCGATGGAGGCCGACTGGCAGTCGAAGATCGACCGCTCCGTCAGCGCCCGCGGAATGGAAAAAGCCGATGCCGAAATGGTACCCTTGCGCAACTTATTGTTATTGAAAGCGGAAGCCGCTTTCAAAGACGCCATCCAGAGCGATCCGAGCTACATCCCGGCTAAAATAAATCTGGTTTGTGTACTCGATATGTTGTCCAGACCCGAAGAGGCGCTGCGTTTTTACGATAAAAACCTGTCCGGCTACGTGAAAGGCAAAAGCAAAATAAAAAACCAGCAACAGCAACTGGCCGAATTGGCCCTCGGCATTACGTATGCATTGCTACCGGATGCAGTGCAAAAGGCTGCGGCAGCTAAAATATTCAAGGACTTGGAACAATCTTCGTCTTCTCTGGTCGCGCTGTACGGTCGGGTTAACGGGCAAAACATGAAGCGAGACATGGCCTATGGGAACGATGTCCCCGATTTTCAGTTACCGGAGATGTTTCGGCAATTAGTTTACGATATGACGCTGCCCCGCACCGCTGATCTGACCCGATTGTCGATCAACCAGGACCTCGGTATCTCTTTTTTGAAAAAACACGAATCGGAAACCTCCACGTTCGTTTTTGCGAACAATGGCGGCAATATCGTCAGCCTGATAAAATTCAAAAACCGGCGGGCTAAAAACGTTTCGATTTTTTCAGAAGGTGGAAACCTGGAGCAGGAATTATACCACAATATTGTAGCGGCGAAGGATGGGTTTTACCTGAAATCGCCGGGGGATAAGGTGGTGTTAAAAATTGATGGGAAGGGGAGGGTTTTGGAGATGGTAAGGTATTTTGAGCATTGAGAGGGGGGCTTTTCTCGTCAATCTTTGCGACTTTTGGGCTGTGGCAATGCGCGTACCCGGAGTTGTACATTTACACTAATGCTGCGTCCAGTGATGCTGCCATACTACTTCACAAACTGTTGAATGTAGAATGTCAGTAAGCCTCCGACGAATCCCATCTCGCCCACCTCGCCATTACGCCGGAATTTTGCGCAAAACAAAGATATGAAAACCCGCATATCGAAGTAGTTTTCCATGTAAACCATACGCCCGTGCGCGCCCTGTCCAAGCCAGGTTTCGAGGCGGCGGGCTTCCGCATCGAGCCGTTCAGCCCGGGCGAATCCGGTGAATTCGAAACCAAGTCTCGGGGCTTCGGCGCGGATATGATCAGTATGGCGCGGGTTTGCATTCAGGTGTTTTGATCGAGGTCAAACGGATGTTGGGTAAGAAATGTGTTATGATATTCCGTTTAAACCGTTGGTATCGTAACCAGGCTTTTCATGTCACAAAAATAGCGTTTTCTGTCGAGTGTTTTAAACCTTGGCCGATAGGCCGCCTGCATGTCCGTTTTCGAACAACCTTCGTTCAATTTTGAACATAAACATTACCTTACGCTATCTACAAGTCTTTGATTGACAATTGATTACCCTTATTGGCCCGCACCCTGCGCGTTGGTAGCCATCCTGTATGCCTGGTAGGAATACAATTGCGACCGACATTTTTCCGAGGGCGTAAAAGTGATTGGCGTGCTGCGCGATTTTAACTATGAATCCCTGCGCAAGGAAGTTGGGCCGCTGGTGCTGGAATACTCGAAAAAAGGTTCTTACGTGGTCGCACAGATCAATACTGCCGCCACGGCCGAATTTGTGCAGGGTTTCGCTTATCGCGCGTTGTTGCCCTGATGGCTGATCGCGGTGTACGGTGTGCCTGCGGGTGCGGTCGCCGTGCTGACGGTGAGTTTTCAGAGTTTAAAGGCCGCCTTGGAAAATTCCGTGGAGGCCCTGAGAAGTAAGTGAAGAGCCTTAAGCGCAGCAAGATATCTGGCTGGATTTCCTTAAAGGCATTTCGCCAATATGTGATTGTTATAAAATGATTGTTAATGTCCGGAAATGTATTGTTCCAGAAACTGAATATGCGATTTTTGTTCCCGCAGCATCGCCTTCACAACGTCGCCGATACTCACCAGCCCAACGACCTTTTCGGCTTCTACAACTGGGAGATGGCGGATGTGTTTTTCGCTGAACAGGTTCATACAATCATTGATGCTCATTTCCGGCGACACCGTAAATACATGCGCCGTCATCACGTCCGTAAGTGGCGTACTTTTTGCTTTGCGGCCCTGAATAATGCCTTTGCGTGCATAGTCGCGTTCTGAAAAGATACCGGCCAATGTATCACCGTCCATAATCACCACTACGCCAATGTTTTTTTCAGCCATGAGTTCCAGCGCATCGATCACCGTATGTTGGGGCGAGAGGCTCGAAAGCGCGCAGGACATTTTTGCTTCTAAAATTTTTTTTACGGAAAGCATAGTCAAATTTTTTTGTGAAATATACTTGCGCGGTTTTTCCGGGCGGGAAGATTTTGTGTTGGCTAAGGTATGGATAAAAAATTCTAATTTTTATTTTTTCCTGAAATGGAATCTGATATTAAGTTATAGATCATTCGACCCGAAACGAAAACGGCGCAAGCCCTGTACGAGCCGGCTCTTCATCCCCCATTTATTTACGTTCGTCGAACCAGATGCCACCCTGCGCCGGATACCTGGTCATTGACACGACTGCCGCCACGACCACATCTGTCCGAAAACGAACGTTCTGTGTTCAGATATGGACGTTTTAACAGCAAATAAATTCATCTAAGTGTAACATTCTCAATAAATTACGTGTCTGGCACGTATCTGGGTGTATTGATATCGCATCCACACAAATACGACTTCCAATGAAAGCAAAAACACTTTTTCTGACCCTCGTTTTATTGATCTCCGCCCATCTTGCGACGGCTCAACTATCCCACGCATCCGAATCCATGAATACGCGCGACATACGTGCCAACGCCAAACTGCAATTGCAGTGCGACGACTGCGCTGCCATCACCAAGATACATCCGCGGCGACGGCGTTCAATTCAACGCCACCTACCGGGGCGATGCCTGGCGCGAAATTTTTCCTAAAACCCTCGATCTGGCTGCCGGCGACTATAGCATTCGGTTCAAACTGAACAATTTGAAGTGGAAGACACTACATGTGTACATCCGGAAGGATGAAAAGGAGCGTTTGTTGTTGAATTAGGGTTATGGTCAAGCAGGCGTACAAAGCCAGTCGTGTAATCGTTTATTGACGTTCTGATTCTGAAAAAAATTGAGGTGGTTTATCTCCGTTTCCAGGTCGTAAACCGTATGCCGGTCTTGCGGAATGGAAAATCCGGGCACACTGGGCGTCATTTCATAACAGCCTCTGGTAGGAACCACCAGGTCGCTATCTTCTTTAAATATACCACCTAAGGCTTTCATCATCAGCCTTTTAGCAAACCGGGCCAGGGCGCGTTCGTCAGTAGGCATATATTGTGCCGCCATTGCGTAATAGGTGGTATTGGATTTCGGCGCTGCGTTCAGGCTTTTTAAATAATCACCGCCAGGCAGCATGGATTGCAGCCCGGGAAGCCCGTCCAGCGCGCCAGCGCCTACCACCTTGATCAAGGTAAGAAAACCCTCCAGGGTAATGGTAAACGGACCATCGGGCAGGTCCGTCAGCAGGCTGGTGTACGCGTCGATCATCCGGCGCCAGTTCTGGGCATCTGTCAAGATCGTGCCGTTGTGCGGCCCGGCTACAAAAACGGCGCGGCGCACGTGAATGCCTCCATCCGCAGGGGCCTGGCGCTCGCACAATTCCCGTCCGACCAATCCGCCCCGGCTGTGCGTAATGATATCGAGATCTAGCTTTTTGAACGACGCCGGCATCAACGGCATTGCCCCGCTCGTTAGGATCTGCATGAGAATATTTTCTTCTTCCTTAAGCGTTATTTCAGGGCGTTCCGGCGAATTGGAAAATGCAAGGTAAATCGTATTCATATTGACTGACGTGGTTTGGCGATTTATACTGCATCAAAAATACACGAGATATTTATATAAAAACGCATTGAATTAGATGCAATATGTGTTGATTTATTGAATTCCTAGCTCCTCTAATTTAGTAACCCAGCCATTGAAATGCTGACATTCCTCTCTTATTTTAGGGAGCCCGATTATTTCCAAAATGGTCGTACCATCGGCAACTTTATCATAATAAGGAGCAATAAGAATTATTCGTTTCGATGGCGCCGTTAATGGGTTGTCGTTAATATGTTCGGGGCTGTTGAATTGAGCGCTTATTTTATTAAAACAGCCCCGCTTCAAAGGACGATCAAGGGACAAACTTTCTTCCAAAATCGATGGATCAGAAAAAAGTAAGGCTTCAAATTCGTGCAATTGAAAATAAGGAATAAATTTAGTATTGTGAATAGGCTTCGAAGACAAAATATCTAATTCCATCGCATATTCCATATTTTGCGCTTTGTCAAAGGCTGCTCGAGTGCGGTTGATTGCTTGCCCAGGATAGTCGCCTTTTAAACCATATAGATCCACCAAGGTGGTGACGTATGCGTCTTGATCTCCATTGAGCAATTTTATAATATTGAATTTCAGGCGGTCATAATTAAATCCGCCATCCAAGCCTATTGGGTTTAGAAAAACATTATGATTTAATAAATAAGGCGCCAATATTTTTTGCACGAACCGTTCTTAAGTCGGTCCTTCACAAAGCACGTTAACTCTTGTCATGGCCGTCCTCCAACATAGTGCAATAACCTTTCAGCACCTCCCTCTTCCAATACCGTTGCTCGCAGCCTTTTTTCTACAATCTGACGCAGCAAACGAAAAACAGCAATAAAATTACTCTTGCCTGCGCCGTTGGCTCCGATCAGGATATTCAGATCTTTTATTTCTATCACCTCCGACTTTATAGATTTAAACCCACTAAGGAACGGTGTCAAAATAACTTCCCAATTTGATGCCATTCTTTTGCCGTCATCCGTCCCATCTTTTTCGTTAAATAGCGCTGCTATTCGCCTCAAAAGATGGTTGGCTGACGCCAAAATAATTGGCCTGAAATTGGAAACTTATTTTGACACCGTTCCTAAGATGAATAGCCTCTAATTTGTTTGCCATTTCGGAAAATTTAGACACAAAATAACACATTTAAAGTTTAATCCAGTTCAATTATGGCTCGTACTTTTTTTATTGTAACTCAAACTCACTCGGGCATACGCAAATCAGGAACGGCTACCCGC
>Ga0335394_10003661_pt1 | contig 17464 bp, 11 predicted proteins | sample MAT03_FD_205741 | JGI IMG/M metagenome (GOLD analysis project Ga0335394, IMG submission 205741) | Freshwater microbial communities from Lake Fryxell liftoff mats and glacier meltwater in Antarctica - MAT-03 (spades assembly) (version 2) ... | reverse complement strand
CAGTCCTCTCGCTTCAGGTCGATACCGTTCGATGTGAACAGGATCCGATCGGTTGCCACTGAGTCGATATGGACCACACGGTACTGCCAATTGAACTCGCGGATCACTGCCTCGCCACCGGTCCAGTCGCCCCCGAGCGGTGGATCGACCAGTCCCGTGCTGTCGATGAGATGTGTATAGTACAGCGTAATAGTATCGAGCACAACAGCATCGAAGCCCATGGTATCGTTCCGCCACCAGCCTAAATCGGGTTCCCTGGCCAGCGTTTGTATTTCATCACCGATGAAGACGTCCTTCACATCCGCATCCTCGGGGATGAGTATGCGCCATACGCCTCCGTGATCTGTCCATGTGCCCTGCACTAGTTCGCTGCCGTAGATAACAGGATCGCTCCCTGTGCCATAGGCGCCGTATACGATCGGATCACCGGTGGCACCGTTCACTTGGAATGCATTGATCATACCTGGGTACACGGTATCCCGCTCGAAGAGCACGCTATCGCCCGCCCCAAGCAGGCCCAGATGGCCCTGAAGCCCGGCGATGGTTTCCCAAGGTCCATCAGGATCATCATCATCCCCATCCGGTGAAACCAAATAGGTCTGGGCCGGCAGCGCAGCTGCCAGCGCAAAGCACCATGCCACAAGCGTGACTTTCGTTGGGGTATTCCGGTAGTTCATGATGGATGGGGTTTGGTTCAACAGGGCGGACAAGGCTAGACACGCGATGGCGCCTCCACGATACCCGATCCAGGGTGTTTTGAGGGGGTTCGCTGCTCAGGTCCACGGCTCATTTCTCCGCCCCTATCTTCCCCACATGTTCACCGTTCTCCACAGCAGCGCAGGCGCCGGCAAGACGCACGCGCTGGTGAAGCACTACCTGGAGCATTGCCTGGCCACTGAGGAGGTGGCCGCCTACCGGCGGGTGCTGGCGCTCACCTTCACGAACAAGGCGGCGGGCGAAATGAAGGAGCGCGTGATCGGCTATCTGGAGAAGTTGGCGAAGAAGGAGATCGGCACGGCGCCACTACGTGACGTGATGGACCATCTGGTCAGCGTGTCCAAGTTGGACGAGGATGTGGTTGCTATTCGCGCTGAAGCCGTGCTGAGCCACATGCTGCACCATTGGAGCGACGTGGCGATCGGCACCATCGATGCGTTCACGCGACGGGTGGTGCGTCCCTTCGCCCGTGACCTGCGGTTGGACCACGACCTGCGCATGACCACCGAGGAGCGCTACTACCGCGACCGTGCCGTGGACAACCTGATCGCCGAAGCCGGTGTGGACCCAAAGGTGACCGAACTGCTCACCGAAGCCTGTCTGCAATTACTGAACGAGGAACGCGCGTGGGATCCCGGTGCTCCTTTGCGTGAATTGAGCGGTGAACTGGCGAAGGAGAGCGCGATCAAGCCGCTGCAAGCCCTGCGGTCTTTGTCGCCGGAGGTGTTCGCGCCGCTCGCGGCGGAGTTGCGTAAAGGGACGGGAACGTTCCGCCGCCGGATGAACGCCGTGGGCGAAGCGGCGATGCGACTGATCGAAGGCGCGGGCCTCGTCCCGGAGGATCTCGCGAACGGAAAGGGCGGCATCTTCGGCTGGTTCAAGAAGCTGTCCGATTTCGAAGCGGATTGGATCGCTCCCGGAACGAACGCGCTGAAGCCTTTGGAGACCGGCAAATGGCATAGCGCCAAGGCCGGACCGGACGCCATAGCGACGCTGCGCTCGATCGCGCCCGCACTGGAGCGGCTTTTTCAGGACGCGGAGGCGCTGCGCGAACCCGGGCAGAAGGACTACTTCATCCGGCGTGCGGTGCTGCGCGAATTGTACCCCGTCTTCGCACTCCACGAACTGGACGGCCAGTTGGAAGCGCTCAAGCAAGCCGATGCGGTCGCCTTCTTCAGCGACCTCACACGGCGCGTGGCGCAAGTGGTGAAGGACGAACCGGTCCCCTTCATCTACGAGCGCATGGGCGAGCGCTACCATCATTTCCTGATCGACGAGTTCCAGGATACTTCGCTCTTGCAGTGGAGCACCTTGCTGCCGTTGATCGACAATGCGCTGGGAACGGGCGGCAGCGCACTCTTGGTGGGCGATGCCAAGCAGGCGATCTACCGCTGGCGCAATGGCGAAGTGCGGCTGTTCAGTGAATTGCCCAGGGTCTTCGGGCGGGAGGACAGCGATGTCGAGCAAGAGCGCGAGGATACCCTGGTCCGCAACTACCGGGAGGGAGAACCGCTAAGCGTCAACCGACGTTCCGCAGCGACGATCATCGAATTCAACAACAACCTCTTCGCGCCGCTGGCGCAACTGCTTCCACCCGACCTGCGGAAAGTCTACGATGCGCATGAACAGCAGGCGGCGAAAGACAAGCCCGGCCTGGTGCTTCTCGAACGCCTGGACAAGGACCTGCAAGGAGAAGAACGCGACACGGCCATGCTGGCCTTTACGCTTCGTTGCCTTCAGGAAGCGATCGCTGATGGTTTCGTGCCCGGCGATGTGGCGGTGCTCGTGCGATCAAAGGTGTTGGGGCGTGCCGTGGCCGGTCATCTGATGGAGCAGGGCTTCGCGGTGGTCTCCCCCGATGGGCTGCGCCTTGGCGGCGATCCGGTGATCGAACTGCATGTCGACCTGCTGCGCTTCATGCACACTGGAGATCCAACCGCTGCGGCGCGCGTGGTGCAATACCAGGCGATGCTGGTCTCCAGCGATCCCATGCGTGTTGATCCCTTTGCTGGCGAAGAAGGCCTTCCTGATCCAGTGGCACGACTCCGTTCCTGGATGGAAGCGAACCATATCCACGGTCTGCGCACTACACTCACCGACCTGGTGGCCCGCATCGCCCGCGCGCACGGGCTGAAGCCCGCCCAGGACGCGCAACTGCTCACGTTGCTGGACGAGATCCACACCTGGACCACCGAACACGGCCCGGACATCGGCGGCTTCCTGGAACATTGGGCGCGCAGTGGAAGTGAACGCAGCAGCGCCCCTCCGGCAAGTGCGGGCGCCGTTCAGGTAATGACCGTACACAAAGCCAAGGGATTGGAGTTCCCCGTGGTGATCGTGCCGACCACCAACATGACCGGTAGCGGCAACCATGCGGAACGCTTGTGGATCCGTCCCGGCGGAAGCGTTCCGGGACTTGAGCTCGCGCTGGTGCGCGAGAGCAAGGCGCTGCGCGAGGCCGGACTGGAGGAGATCACCGAAGAGACTGGCCTGCGGATATTGGACAGCCTCAACCTGCTCTACGTCGCCTTCACACGCCCGGTGCATCGACTCTATGCGCTCGTGCCGGAGGCACGCGCCGATGAGATCACGAAAGCCGTCCTCGCCTTTTTGGATGAGCATGGAGCGAACGGGGAGCTCCGCGATGGCGAGCGAAGCCCACCCTTGAACGTGCGCGACGAGACGCGGCCCGAAATGCTCGCCGAAGTCGCACCGTGTACCGGCGCCCTGCCGATCACGATACGCTTCGAAGCACCGGAGGACTGGGATCCTGCCGACCCTGATCCGCTCCGCTCGTTCGGCAATGCCGTTCATGAAGTGCTCGGAAGGGTGAAGCATTCCGATGAGCTCGAAGCGGCGATCGCTGATGCGGTGGACGAAGGGCTAATGGACGCCTCCGCCGCTGAAGCGTTCACACGACGGATCGCCCCTATGATGAAGACCGAAGCCCTCGCACCGTGGTACGGCCCCGGACTCGATGTGCGCAATGAGGCAACGATCATTACAAGCGATGGCAGGTCGTTGAGGCCGGACCGTGTGGTGTTCGCTGGCGACACCGTGCGTGTGCTGGACATCAAGACGGGCGCTCCGCACGACAGCCATCGCGACCAGGTGCTCGGCTACATGCACTTGCTGAACGAACTGGGCCACGCGCAGGTAGAGGGTGCCCTGCTCTACGTTCGTAATGGATCACTTCTACCCGTTGAACCATGAACGTAGATTGGAAGACACGGCCCTTCGATGCGCTCACCCTGCACGACCTGCACGATCTCCTGCGCCTGCGTGTGGATGTGTTCGTGGTGGAACAGCAATGTGCGTACGCCGAGATCGACGGCCATGATCCACAAGCCCTGCACATCCTCGGTCGCTCGGATCAGGGAACGTTGATCGCCTATGCGCGGATCCTCCCACCGGATGAGCACGGCCTGCCGCACATCGGGCGCGTGATCGTGAGCGCCCAACACCGGGGCCACGGACTTGCACAAACCCTGATGACCATCGCCCTGGAAGCCGTGCATCGCGGCTACGGATCGCGTCGTTCAGCACTTGCGGCCCAGGCACACCTCGAAAAATTCTACGGCCGCTTTGGCTTCGTCCGTCAGGGACCGGACTATCCATGGGATGGGATCCCGCATGTGGATATGCTACGGGAGGAAACCTGAGGGAATAGCAGAAGAATTTAAGACCAACGAAGTGGATCCCGGATCCTACTTCATCCTTCCGCAGTTCCTTGTTCTTCGGTTCTCCGGATCTACCAGCAGTGCACGGTATTCAGCGCAACAGGGTCACATGCCCGTGGTACTCGCGGGCGTAAGCGCCGAACTCTTTGATGCGCACCGTGTAGTTGTACACGCTCTGCGGCAGTTCATCACCAGACCAGGGTTCCTTCGGATCGGTGGTGTGGAAATGCTGAATGCCCCAGCGATCGAAAACGAGCAGTTCGTATTCGCGCGCGCCACGCACCGATGGAAGCCACGCATCGTTGTGTCCATCGCCATCCGGGGAGAACGCGTTCGGGGCGTAGAACAGGTGATCGCTCACGATCACCAGGCGCGTTGCCGTATCGCTGCAAGCGTTCTCGGTGGTCACGATCTGCATCAGGATGAACTGGCCACCATCCTCGAACTCGTATGTGAAGTCCGGTGTGCTGAACTCCTCACCGTTCACCAGGTAGTACCAATCCACTGCACCAGAGGAATAGTCCACCACCTCGATCCGCGGATCCATCAGGCTCACCTCACCGGGCAGGGCGGTGAACGCCGCAACGGGTTTGGGGAACACATGCACCCATTCTTCACGCGTCAGGGTTTCTTCAGCGACGCAACCATTGTCGGTATTCACCGTGAGCGAGATCGTGTAAACGCCGGGCGTTGTATAGACATGCACAGAGGCACTGTCCGAGGTAGTAGTGCCATCACCGAGGTCCCATCGCAGACGCAAGGGTGACCAGCCCGTGGAGAGGCTCTGGAAGGCGAACGCCTCACCGACGCAGGCGTGCGTGTCGCTGGTGAAGTCCGCGATGGGGCGGCCATAGACCACCACCGAATCGACATAACTGTCCGAGCAGCCACTTTCGGTCACCGTCACCACCACCGGGTAGGTGCCGGGCGCGGCGAAGGCGGTGCTTACCTGCGTACCTGCCGCAGTCCCTGGACTTCCCGTTCCAAAGTCCCAAACCACCTCGGCCGAACTTGTGAAACTGCCCGTGGCAAGCAGCTGCGCCACCTCGTTCGGGCACCGGATCGAAGGCCGATCGAAGGTGATGGAGACCGGCACGTAAGCCTCATAGACAGTGATGCTCGTATCGGCGCACGGCAGTCCGGGACCGGCGATGAGCATCACGCTGTAAAGTCCCGGTACAGGGAAGGTGAAGGTCGGCTCTTCATCCATGCTGGTGTCGGTGGTTACGCCAGGCACGCCGAAATCCCAAAACCACGAAGGGCTGCTGCTGCTGTTGTTACCGAAGGTCTGGGTAAGCCCATTGCAGATCGCCCCGGGATCCTGATCGGCGATGATCGCGGTGATGTCCGCGTCGCAGATCACCACGTTGAATTTGAAATCGCGGCGTGTTTCGCCGAGGAGCACACCGTTGCGGAACTCGGAGACGCACACCGCCACCGCGAACGCGCCTTGAAGCGTCGGGTGCAGGGCCAATTCGCCCGTTGCCGCATTGATCGCCAGCGGCGGGGAAGAGTCGATCTGCATGTTGTCCGAGTACCCTGCTGCCCAAGCGACCGGGGCATAGGGTGGAGGGGGAGCGAGTGGCGCCGGGTTCAACGCATCGGCACCTTGCAGCGGTGGGCAAATGGAGTAGACCAGCTGATCGCCATCCGGATCTGTGGCGCTATGGTCCACAATAATGTCCTCACCGAGGCAGAGGGCGATCGCCGGGTATTCGTTGAAACGCGGACTGCTGTTCACCGCATGCGGTGGCTCCGGGATATGCACCGTGCAGGTCAACCCCATTTGTCCTTGCAGGTTCACCATGGCCGGCGTCCGGCAACAGCGTTGGTAGCTCAGGATGTAACCACCAGCGATGGGGGGCAGATCGAAGATGCCGGTGTATTGGGTGGTCGCCACGCAAACGCTCGGTGGTGCCGTAAGGCAGGGATTGTTCAACACTACCGGCACAATGGACTCGCCGGGATCGTCGAGCGACTGGCTGGTGAGCAGGACACCTGCGGCATTGTAAACCGCGATCTGTGCCTGGAAGTCGAAACCCGTTCCGTTCGTATTGTCCGGCCCGCAGTCCCTGAACAGTTTAAGGGTCACCCGATACTGGCTCCCGCCCAGGTGATCGTAGTACATCTCCCCGCCTATGATGTGCGTTCCGCTCGCTGCCAAAGCGATCGGAAAGGCCAGCACCAGTGCAAAGGAGCGTATCGTCATGGGATCAGCCCAGTGGTTTCGCTGTGTGTCCCATCACCGCAACAAGGTCACATGGCCGGCATATTCCCGGTCATCGGTGATGTGCAGAACATAGTAGTACGTGCCTTCCGAAAGGCCACCGCCCTTCCACTCGTTCTTATAGTTCGTCGCCTCGTACACCACGTTGCCCCACCGGCTGTAGATCCTCAACTGGTTGTTGTAATGGTCCACGTTCTCGATGTGGAACGCTTCGTTCTCATCGTCGCCGTTCGGGCTGAAGACGTTGGGGATGGTGATCGGCCCACCTTCAACCGTATAGATCATCGAATACGTGTCGGTGCATCCGTCCATGGTGGTCACGGTGAGTAGGATCTCGTAGTCTCCTGGCCAAGTGGAGATCCAGTCCAAGATCGACGAAGAACTTCCCGCCGGGATACCATTGATCGTCCAGGCCCAGGTCGCGATCGTTCCACCCTGGGTCGCGGTGGCATCCGTGAAGGCCACCGGCACACCTACCAGCTGGGGGTCCAGCGGGAACGCGGTGAACAGCGCTTCGGGCTGCGGATAAACAGTGACATCCGCCGTATAGGTAGCCGTGCATCCATTGTCGGTCGCTGTGAGCGATACGGTATGCACACCGGTGGCGGTGAACTCTGCGACCACCTGACCACCGGTCGCGTAGGGCGGATCTCCTCCCGCACCAAGGTCCCACTCCAAGGCCGCTTCAGCGCTGAACGTACCCTCGGCGACCAGCGTCACCGGTTCGGATCCGCACATGGCCGGTGGTGGTGTGAAGAGGGGTTCAGGTGCGATGAAGACTTGGAATACGGACGTGCTCGTGTCGGCGCATACGGTGTTGGGGTTGGCGATGAGCGTAACGGTATAGACACCTTGATCAACGTAGGTCCATGAAGGAGTGGCCACGACCGCGGTGTCGTTGTCGACAGCCGCAACACCGAAGTCCCAAAACCAGGTCTGGCCACCACCGCTGGCGTTGCCGAAGTTCATGGTGAGTCCGGCGCAGAACAGTTGTTGGGGCACGATACCGGAATTGACCGTGGCGTCGCAGGCCACCACCTTGAACATGAAGTCGCGGCGCGACTCCGTCAGCAACACACCGTCGCGGAACTCGCGCACCATGATGCCGATCACGAAGCTGCCCTGCACCGAGGGGGTCAACGTGAGTTGGCCCGTACTGGCATCGATGGCGATCGCAGGGTCCGAGTCGATCGGATAACCTTCGGAATAAGTCGGTGCGAGCCATGGAATAAAAGCGTAAGGTGGCGCGGTCGGTTGGGCCGGTATCGGATTGATAGGATCTGCGCCCGCGAAGGGCGTGCACAACAAATACTCCAGTACGTCCCCGTCCGGATCAGTGGCACTATGATCGAACGACAAGGGTTGACCAAGGCACAATGCGACCGGCGGCAATTGATCGAAACGCGGGGAACTGTTGCTGGCCACCACGGTCTGACCCGGCACACGTATCGTACAGGTCAGTCCGACATCATTGGCGTTGGTAACATTGACGATCGCCGGGGTGCGGCAACACCGCTGGTAGCTTAGCTGGTATCCGTCGGGGGTAAGCGGCAAGGTCAGTACACCGGTGTACAGGGCTGATTCTACGCACAGGCTCGGGGGCAAGGTCAGACAAGGGCTGTCGAGGACGATCGGAACACTCTGCGCTCCGGGGAATGTCAGGGAGTGCGTGAACAGAAATGTGCCATCACCCGAGAATACCCCGATCACGGCAAGGGCATCGTAATCCGTTCCATTGACGTTCGTGTTCGGGTCGCAATCGCGGTAAAGCTTCAGGGTCACTTGGTACTGGTCGCCACCCAGGTGGTCATAATAGATCTCGCCACCAACGATATGCGTGGCGTTCAGGGGGAAGACGAGAAACGCGGTGGCGAGAGCGGAGCTGCAGCGTGCGAACATGTTCTTCAGACCGGTGTTGGGGGATCGAGGTTGCCCGGACCAAGGATCAGGGGTGGTTCTTCGGTGAATGTAGGGAGATCGCCGCCCACCGCCGCTCCCATTCCAACGCTTCCAACGGAAGATAGCTGCCGCCATGGCCGTCGATCATATCCTGGATCCGCAGTTGCTCGGGGTAGGCCCTGGCATCCACCCGATGCACAAAGGCGCGCCCACCTATAAGTTGGATCTCGATGAAGCGCCTGGGGCTTTCGATCCGGTAAAAATGCCGGCCATCGGCCAATTGCCGGTACACCGGAAAATCAACCGCCTTCAATGGCAAGTGTGCTGGGCTATCTTCCGCCATGGTCCCGTTCCTTGACCGCCTCGCCAGCGCCCTGCTGCAACACCACGGTCATGAACTGGACCGTATCGCGGTGGTATTGCCCGGGCGCCGGGCCGGCCTGTATCTGCGAAAGTACCTCGCCCATCGCGCGGGCAAGGCATTGTGGAGCCCCGAAATGCTGGATGTCGGCGCGTTCATGGAACGCCTCACCGGCATGCGTCAGGGGGGCGCGCTGGAAATGCTGTTCCTGCTGCATGAAGCACATCGCGCCGTTGCAGGCGAACGCGCCGATGGACTGGCGGAGTTCATGAATTGGGCCCCGACCACGCTGCGGGACCTGAGCGAAGTGGATGCGCACCTGCTCCCGCTCGATACCCTTTACCGGGACTTGCGCGCCTACACCGAGATCGATGAATGGAGTTTCCGCCTGAACGAGACGATGAGCCCCGGCCAGGAGCGCATGCTACACCAGTGGTCCTCCACCGGAGCCCTGCACCAACGCATGACCGCGCTGATGACCGAACGCCGGGTGGGAACCTCCGGCGCGCTCGCCCGCCGTGCGGCGGAACAAGCACAAGCCGGATCGCTCGCTATTCCGTGGAACACGGTCTGGTTCGCTGGTCTGAACGCATTGGATCCCGCCACCACCGCTGTGGTGCAGCACCTGCGGACGAACCATCGCGCCCACCTGGCATGGGATGCCGACCGCCACTACCTCGATGATGCTCGACAGGAAGCCGGCCATTTTCTGCGTCGCTCCATCGCCGCTCTCGGCCCGGGAACGCTGCCCGCGATAGATCAACTGCGCGCACGAAAGCGGAAATTGACCCTGGTGACGGCGCCCAACAGGGTGGCTCAGGCGCATTACGCGGCCCAGTGGCTCGCCGAATTAAGCCCGGGCGATCGCGCAGACACAGCGGTCGTACTGGCGGATGAGGAGCTGCTGATGCCCCTGCTCGAGGCCTTCCCTGCCGACCTCGGTCCGCTGAACGTCACCATGGGCTTGCCGCTGGCGGCTTTGCCGGTGCATGGCCTTGTCGAAGCCTTTCTCGACCTGCACGTTCAGGCTTCCGCACCGGGCGAACTCCACCTGCCGCTGGCGGAACGGTTGCTGTTGCATCCGTTCCTGCACCAAGGCTCAGCGACCACCCGTACGGTCATGGCGCTCCGGGTCAAGCAACGGTCATGGATGCGTGCGACGGACATGTTGGTGGTCGCCGAGCAGGAAGGGATGCGATCCCTCGCCACGATGCGACAGGCTTTCGCTCGCATGGACGAAGCAATGGTCGATGTGCCAGGGCGGGTGGCCGCTTTGCTGGCCTGGGCGCTATCGACAAAGCCCGATGATCGCTTCATGCAAGAGCAGCTTTTCCGCATGTCCCGGCTTCAGCAGGAATTCGACAAGGCGCTGGCACGACACCAAGCCGAGCGCATGGACCTCGCGACGTATGCGCTCCTGCGAAAGCGGTTGATGCGCGAGGAGCGCATGACTTTACTTGGAGAGCCCTTGAACGGCCTGCAAGTGATGGGCTTCCTGGAAACGCGTGCCATCGATCACAGCAGGGTGCTGCTGCTCGGCGCCAACGAAGGCACTCTCCCTCGCACGGATGCCCAGGCGAGTTGGATCCCCTTCGAGGTGAGGCGCGCCTATGGTCTTCCACTCCGCTCGGACACCGAGGCCATCACGGCGTACCACTTCCAGCGGATGCTGCATCTCGCCGATGATGTGCAAGCGGTGGGTGACTCCGGCGGCGGCGATGGAACCGGTGAAGTCTCGCGTTTCCTGGCCCAGTGGAAGCATGAAATGGACGGCACGTCGAACACGAACCTGGAAGAGCGGTCAGTGCATATTGCGTTCCCAAAACGATCGGCACCGGCCATTGCGGTGACCAAGGATGCGCATGTGCTCGCCCGCTTGGGCATCATGGCCGAACGTGGCTTCTCACCCTCCGCGCTAAGCACCTGGCTGCGCTGTCCGCTGGATTTCTACCTCTCGCGTGTGCTCGGCATCAAGCCTCCTGAAGAATTGAGCGATCAGTTAGGCAGTGATGTGCTCGGCGAAGCGGTGCATCATGTGCTGGAACAATTGTTCCGTCCCCTGCTCGGCAGGCCCCTCCTACCCGAAACACTCCGGGAGCTAGCCGCGTTGGTGCCGCATATGCTGCACGCCGAACTCAACAAGCGTTTCTCCAGCGACACGTTGGCGCGTGGTCATTTCAGGCTTCGCATGGAAATGGCCCAGCAGGCCGTCGCCGGCTACCTGCTCACCGAAGCCGAACGTAGTGGTCGTGAGGAGACCCTGCCAACGCAAGTCGAAGAGGACATCTCGGCTGTACTCTCCGATGGCACGAAATTCATCGGCCGCTGCGACCGGATCGAAGAGCGCGGAGGGATCACCTGCATCCTGGACCTGAAGACCGGGAACGTTCAAGCGAAGGATCTTTTTCTGAAAGGGCTCGATCGCGAACATTTCGGGCCGGAACAACGCTATGCGCTTCAGTTGTTGGTCTACGCGTGGATGCTCCTTCAGAACCAACCGGCGCTGCGTGTGGTACGTGCGGGGATCATCCCGTTGCAAAAGGCCACGCAGGCTGATGGACTTTGGCTGCACGTGAATGGATCGGTAGACATCGGGCGCGAGCGCATGCCCGAGATCTCGGTCCTGCTGACGACCTTGATCGGTGAGTTGCGTGACCCGTCCATCCCCTTCCTGCACGACGCCGACAGCAGATGGTGCAAGTGCTGCACAGGCTGATCGCAAAAAGAAGAAGGGGGCCGCAGCCCCCTTCTCAAATTCGTCGCGTTGCTTCTGCTCAACGGTACACGATCTTATGCACCGAGGTCGTCTCGCCGCGCTTGATCTTCAGGTAGTAGATCCCGTTGCTCATCGTGCTGATGTCCATCTCACGACGGTAGGTGCCTTCGAACTCACGCACCGTATCCGTGAACACGGATTGACCCAGCGTGTTCACGATCTCCACGGTGATGTCCGCTGGAACGGCATTGCTGAAGCTGAAGGTGAACTGGCCATGGTTCGGATTCGGCTGAATGTTCACGCTGCCATCCTCATCAGCGGTTACCAAGCCTTTGTAGATGATACCTGTGCGGTCCACACCGCCAAGGGATACATAGTAATCCGCGTTGTGCGTCGCTTCAGCGGTCCATGCATCGTTGAGCAATTCGAAGTCGCCCTTGCCCGTCACCGGGATGGTGGCGATGACATATTCCTCACCGGCCACCCAGCTCGTCTCCAAACTCTCCAATGGGGAGATCCCGAAACCCGCGTAAACATGATAGTTGAAGGAGCCATCCTCGCGCAGCCCACCCGAACGCATCAGGGGAATGAATTGAGCCGCTGGGCCTTCCTGGGTTACCGTGCCGAGGCCTGCGCCCGAAGAGCGGTCCCACCGGATGGTGAACACAACCGATGAGAAGATGCCGTTGAACGATGACTGCGGGCGCACGTGTACCTCCAGCTTGTCACCATTGCGGTGGAGACCGATATCCACTTGGTTCTGCGCCGAAACAGGAACCGCTAACGCCATGCTGAAGGCAATGGCTCCGAGAGTAAGGATCTTCTTCATCTTCTGTTGGCTTGAAGGTGTGCGGGTTATTGGAACGGTCGTTGACGAGGTGCAAGATAAGATGACCCGGACCCTACTTGCAAGAAGTCCACATCGGTCGGGTACATGGCTCGACGAACGCCGATCGATCCCCGCCGAAGCGGATCCTACAAAAACCGAACAGGGGTCCTTTCGGACCCCTGCGCGGTAACCTGCAAGGAAAATGGAACCAGCCAGGGCCAGGAAGATCGGCCCTGGTACAAGAAAGACGGAGGCTCTGTAGCGTGGTTGCCAGCCGGCCGAAAAAAATCAAGGAGTGAACTTGTACCCCACCCCTCGAATAGCATGAAAATGCCTTGGGGCGCGTGGATCGGGCTCGAAATACTTGCGGAAAGCGACGATGAAATTGTCCACCGTACGGGTGGTGGGGAACACGTTATAGCCCCAGACCTTCTGCAGGATCTCCTCCCGGGAGACCACCTGGCCCTCCCGCTCGATGAGCAGCCGGAGCAACAGGGCCTCGCGCTGGCTCAAGGTCCTGACCACCCCACCCTGCCCAAGAGCCTCGAAACTGGCGAAATCAACCCGATTCCCGCTGAAGCTGTATTGCTCCGCTAACGCGGAGGACGTTCCGTTGACGTTGCGCTGGATGAGCTTGGCCGTTCGTAGTAATAGTTCCTCCAATTCGAAGGGTTTGCCCAAGTGATCATCCCCGGTGCGCAGCCCTCGGATGCGGTCCATAGGAGCGGTACGGGCCGTGAGGAACAAGACGGGCGTGATATGCCCTTCGAGCCGGATCGTCTCCACCACCGTGAATCCGTCCATGCCGGGCAGCATCACATCCATGATCACCAGGTCGAACCGCGCACCGCGCAAACGGTCCAATGCTTCCGGTCCGGTGATCGCAGTGGTCACAGCATATCCTTCCAGCTCGAAGTTCAGCTTCAAGGTGGACCGCAGGGAAACCTCGTCCTCCACCAGCAAGATGCGTTTCACCTCCATGACACAAAGATGGACCGCCGCTACCTTTGGCCACCATGCGTTTTGAACCCGCCCACGCCGAACGTGCGAACGCCATGCGGGCAGATACCCTGATCGCGCATCTGGATATCCGCTTCCATGTGGACGACGAAGGCCGTCTCTGCGCGACCATGCCTGTGGATGCGCGAACGCACCAGCCCATGGGACTCTTGCACGGTGGAGCGACCGCAGCGCTCGCCGAGTCGCTCGGGAGCATGGGCTCCTCGCTCCTCATCGATCTTTCGGGACAAGGGGTGGTCGGTGTGGAGGTGAACGCCAACCACCTCAAAGGCGTGCAGAATGGAACCGTTACAGCCACCGGGCATATGGTACACCAGGGACGGAGCACACATGTCTGGGATATCCGCATGCACAATGGAGCCGGTGAGCTTTGCGCAGTGTGCCGCCTCACCAATTTGATCATCACCCGGAAGTGACCGTTGCGACCGATGTCCGTGAAGCGCTGCGCCGCTGCCTGGCCGGGAACCTCACGTTCGTTGCCTTCCGCGCGCCACCAGGCCCGATCAGGGTTTGGGTGCAGGATGATCCTGTGCCGATCTCCGTTCAGGTGACCGCACTAGGCGAGGCTAGCCAAGGATTTGTCATCGCGCCGTTCTTCTCCTTGGAGGGGCACGCGCAGTTGATCCGGCCGGATGTTGAACTGGTGTTCGCCTCTACTTCGAGCACGCAGGACGTTTCGCGACTCGATGCTTGCACAGGTAGCGAGCAGTGGACGTTCGCGGTTCCCTCAAGCCTTGATAAGGACGGATACAAGCAGGCCATCGCTGAAGCGAAGAAGACGTTCGGCACTGGCGAATTGAAGAAGGTCGTGCTGGCGCGGACGGTGGAGATCGCCCTTGACCCCGACCGTCTCGCCGATCTTTTCCTCAGTGCGAACGCCACCTATCCGGAAGCCTTCATCGCTCTGGTGCATACGTCCTTGCACGGGACATGGATCGGAGCTTCACCGGAACGCTTGGTGCTCGTTGAACGGGGTCGTGTAAGCATCGACGCGCTGGCGGGAACAATGCCTGCCGATCATGCACCCACGGATGCGCAACAGTGGGGAGCGAAAGAGCGGGGAGAGCAGGAACTGGTGACGCTGGCCATTGTTCGAAAGCTCGAGCAGCTCGGATCACGGAACATCGTAGCGACCGGACCCATGGTGAAGAAAGCGGGCCAGCTTGCGCACTTGCATACCGCGATCACGGCTGATGTTGGCGGAACCTTACCGGGTGCGCTCGCGTCCGCGCTGCACCCTACACCGGCGGTGTGTGGTGAACCAATGGACGAGGCGTTACAGTTCATCCGCGAACAGGAGCCCCAACCCCGCGCGCTGTACACAGGCTTCTGGGGACCATGCGGTGTGGGTGGACGCGCCGAATTCTTCGTGAACATCCGCTGCATGCAGGTGTTCGAGGACAGGGCGTTGCTCCATGTTGGAGCTGGCATCACCAGCGGATCGGATCCGGAACGTGAATGGGAGGAGACCGAATGGAAGGCCGGTACCTGGCTGCAGTTGATCGGGGCGCTCCCTACGTCCCGGATATCTTAGCCGCCGTATGCCTACGAGCGACCAATATGCGGCGGCCGAGCTGGCCCGGCTCTGTGCCGCCAAGGGTGTGAACTATGCGGTGATCAGTCCGGGATCACGCAGTGCCCCCTTGGTGTGCGCCTTCCATGCCCAACCGGAGATCGAATGCCTCGGGGTGATCGATGAACGCAGCGCGGGGTTCTTCGCACTGGGTATGGCACAGCAGTTACACGCGCCCGTCGCGCTGATCTGCACCAGTGGCAGCGCGGTGCTCAACTACGGTCCCGCGATCGCGGAGGCTTTTTACCAGCGTGTTCCATTGCTCGTGATCACAGCCGACCGCCCGGAAGAATGGGTGGACCAGGGCGAGGGTCAGGCGATCCGGCAACAGGGTGTCCTGTCCTTGCACATGAAGCGGAGTGTGCAGTTACCCAGGAATTCGGGCGATGAGCTGTCGCGCTGGCATTGCGGCCGCCTGATCAACGAGGCGATCGACGCCACGCTGCTGCCAGTGCCAGGCCCGGTGCATGTGAACGTACCCTTCGCCGAACCACTCTATGGTACAACGGACGCGGTCGGTGTATCGCGGCTCATCGCCCCAGTGATGTCCGAGTCGTTCATCCTGCCCGATCATGCGCGCTGGCTGATCCACCAACTGTCCACGACAAGCAAGGTGATGGTGCTGGGGGGCCAGGGGCTGTGGAGCGCAGGGTTGAAGTCGCAGTTGTTCCAGCTCGCCGCACTTCCGCAGGTGAGCGTTCACACGGAGGCGACCTCGAACCTTGATGACCCCGCCTTCATCACCTGCATCGATCGTGCGATCGAAGGTGTGTGTGATGCGAACTCCGAAGCCCTGCGGCCAGACCTGCTGATCACTTTCGGCGGCGCCATTGTGAGCAAGCGGGTGAAGACCTTGTTGCGCAACTGGAAGCCGGCACAGCACTGGAACATCGATCTGGGTCAACGGCACTATGACACGTTCCAGAGCCTCACACACGATATCGCGGTTTCACCCGAAGTGTTCTTCGTTCAGATCGCACAGGGTGTGAAGGGGGTCGAGGTCGCCGGCAATGGAACGAGTTACCGTGACGCTTGGAGGACATTGGCCCAACGAACGCGTGAGGCGCACAAAGGCGCACTGGGCGAAGCGCCCTTCTGCGACCTCACCGTTTTCCGGACGCTGCTCGACCACATCCCCGCCGACAGCGACGTGCATCTGGCGAACAGCACCCCCGCGCGGTACGCGCAACTCTTCGACCGTGCGCGCGGTCATCGCTGGTTCAGCAATCGGGGCACCAGCGGCATCGACGGGTGCACCAGTACAGCGGTCGGCGCCACGTTCATCACGCAGCGAACAACAACACTGATCACCGGTGACACCGCCTTCTGCTACGATAGCAATGCCTTCTGGAACGGGCACCTCTCTCCGCACCTGCATGTGATCGTGATCGACAACGGCGGCGGCAATATCTTCCGCATTATCGAAGGACCTGACACCAACGCCGAACTCCTTCCGTACTTCGAGGCACCTCATTCGCGCGACATCGGAGCCTTGGTCAGGAGCTACCACCTCCCCTACTTCGTTGCGAACGATCAGGCCTCGTTGACCACCGCGTTGGAACAACTTTACACACCGCAAGACAAGCCCGCCGTGCTGCACATCACCACCGATGCGCTCACTTCACCCAAGGTGCTGCGCGACTATTTCACGAAATTGCGCGAGGGCTAGCGCGAGGGATGTATGGGCCGACGAAACATCGGCCACAATAAAACCGACAATGAGCAGGACCTGGAAAACCATCAAGAAGTACACGGACATCCGGTTCGAGTTCTTCGAAGGCATCGCCAAGATCACGATCAACAGGCCCGAGGTCTACAACGCCTTCCGCCCGGAGACGAACACCGAGATGATCGAGGCGATGGACATCGCGCGCGAGGACACGTCGGTCGGTGTGGTGATCTTTACCGGCGAAGGCGACAAGGCGTTCTGCAGCGGTGGTGATCAGAACGTGAAGGGACGTGGCGGCTACATCGGCACGGATGGCATCCCACGCCTCAATGTCCTCGACCTGCATAAGCGCATCCGTGAGATCCCCAAGCCGGTAGTGGCCATGGTGAACGGCTATGCGATCGGCGGCGGGCATGTGCTCCACGTGGTATGCGACCTCACCATTGCCGCGGATCATGCCCGCTTCGGGCAGACCGGTCCGAAAGTGGGCAGCTTCGACGCGGGCTTTGGCAGCAGTTACCTCGCACGGCATGTCGGCCAGAAGAAGGCACGTGAGATCTGGTTCCTCTGTCTCCAATATTCCGCCAAGGAGGCCGAGGACATGGGCATGGTGAACAAGGTGGTCCCGCTGGCCCAATTGGAGGACACCACCGTGGAATGGTGTACGCTCATGTTGCAACGGAGTCCCATGGCCCTGCGCATGATCAAGCGCGGCCTCAATGCTGAACTGGATGGCCAGCGCGGCCTTATGGAATTCGCCGGCGACGCCACAC
>Ga0335394_10003657_pt1 | contig 17468 bp, 13 predicted proteins | sample MAT03_FD_205741 | JGI IMG/M metagenome (GOLD analysis project Ga0335394, IMG submission 205741) | Freshwater microbial communities from Lake Fryxell liftoff mats and glacier meltwater in Antarctica - MAT-03 (spades assembly) (version 2) ... | reverse complement strand
TCGGGCACCCACTGCCTGCGCAGCGCCGACTGCTGCGCCACGATCGTCGCCGCCAACCGCCACTGCTACCGCGCCCAGTGCTTCTCCACCGCCCGCGCCCTGACCGCGCGCCTCGGCCTCGCCCCCGAGATGACCACCGTCAGCTTCCAGTCCCGCCTCGGCCGCGCCGTGTGGATCCGTCCCTATACCGACATCGTGCTCCCCGAGCTGGCGCGCCGCGGCGTCCGCCGGGTCGCCGTGTTCTGTCCCGCGTTCGTGGCCGACTGCCTCGAGACGCTCGAGGAGATCGGGATCCGGGCCGAGGAGGACTTTAAAAAGGCCGGCGGCGAGAGCCTGCGGCTGATCCCCAGCCTCAACGCGCATCCAAGCTGGGTGCGGGCCGCGGCCGACCTGGTGCGCGAGGCAGCCCCACGTCGCAGTCTGCCCATCGCCACCACGACGTAAATGGGCGGATGTCCTGCCCGCGTGCGCCGGTCTCGGCCACCATTCACGCGAGGAGGCAGGCCGGCTCGCAGGCGCGGAGGATCTGCGCGGAGAACGGCGAGTCAGAGCCCAGCGAAGTTGGTCATGGCGCCGCCGGCTCGTAGGGCCCAGGCGGCCTCGTTGTGCAGCGCTCCCGGGGTGTGCACATACCAGAGGTCGGCGCCCTCGCTCCAGCCGAGCCCCTGGAGCACTGTCAGGAGCTGGGCGTTCTCGCAGTAGTTATCGCCGGACTGGGAGTCGTCTTCGATCCCATCCATGTCGTCGTCGGCGCACGGGCCATTGCCGCCGGAGTCGAGGTAGATCGCAAAATCTCGCTTGCCGGCGGCGGCGTAGCGCTCGATGATCGTCTCGTTGTTAAGTCCGAGGGATCCCCAGCCCATCGTGCCCGAGAGGCTGATCGCCATGTCGTAGCGGTCCGGGTAAATGTCCGCGATGATCAGCGCGACCAGGCCGCCGAGCGAGGAGCCCATCGTGCCGACCACCGCGGCGTCGCCGTACTCCGCCTCCATGCGCGGTCGGACGATCGTGTCGACCAGCTCGGCGTACGCGGCACCCTGGCCGCCGACCTCACCGTCGCCGAGGTCATCGACGACGTGGGTGTACTCCTCGAAGCGCGCCAGCGTGTTGTCGATGCCGACCAGCAACATCGCTGGCGGCACGCTGTCCTGCAATTGCCAGTAGCCGAACATGGCCCCGGGGTCGAACAGGTTCTGGCCGTCGTGGACGTAGAGCGCATGCGTGAAGGCGCCGTCATCCGGGACGTGGACCTGCAGATCACGCGGCGCCAGGCCGGCGCCCGCGATGTCATACCAGCGCTCGAGGTGCGCCGCGCTCGCGCGCACCAGCGAGAAGCGGCCGTTGTCGTCGTAGCCGTAGCGACGTCCGAGCGGGTCGGCGATCCAGGCGTCGTCGCCGAGCTCGTGGAACTTGTACAGGCTGCCGTCCGGCGCCGGCACCTCGGCCTCGGCCCATCGCATCGGCCCGACCAGCTCCATCGGCGCGCCGACCCACTCGTCATGGGCGCCCGCCAACTGCCAGTCGCCCGCGCCACAAAGACAGGCGAACAGGTAGCTGCCGCCTGCGGTCTCGACCGGGAAGCCGCCGCGGTCCGCGATCGTGCGCATCGCCTCCTCCGGGTCGACCTCCCCGGCGATCGCCTGGCGCAGCAGCGCCTCGTCGTCGCGGCTATCGGCGCCGGTGGTGCTGTCGTCGCCGGTGCTGCCGGTCGCGCTTGGGTCGGTGGTCGCGGGGTCGGTGGTCTGCGCTGTGGTCGTGGTCGTCGGATCGCTGCTGGTCGCGTCGCTGGTCGCGTCGCTGGTCGTCGGCGCCTCGTTGTCCGTGCTGCCGAACGAAGCCGCGGCGCCGCTGCTCGAGCTGACGTCGCTGGTCGTATCGGCGGGATCGGACGCGCAGGCGGCGAGCGCCGGGGTCAACGCGAGGATGAGGAGGGGCCGCACGGGCCGGACTTGTAGCAGCTCCTGCGGGGCGTGAAAATGCCCGCCGGGTCAGCGCTCGCCGGTCGACCCGGGAGGGTCGCTACGCTTCGCCGCGTCGGTGGCGGACCGCTGCGCCTCGGCCTCGCGGGTCGGCTTCTCGGCCGCGAGCGCGGCGGCCTCGCGGGCGACCGCGGCTGCCCGCGCGACCTCGGCGGCGCGTGCTGCCGCGGCGGCCTCCGCCTCGCGTATCGCCTCCGCCTCACGGGCGACGCGCGCGGCCCGGTGGGCCTCGGCGGCCGCCCGCAGCGCTCCGGCCTCGGGTCCCGAGAGCAGCAGGGCAGTCAAGGGTGGCAGCGTCACCTGCAGCGAGAACGGTCGGTCGTGGGCCGGCTCGGGCTCGGCCGTGAAGCGCTCTGGTGCGGCGACCACCTCGTCCTGCTCGCCGCTGTAGGTCGGCGCGTCGCTGCGCTCGAGGAGCGTCCAGGTGCCCTCTGCGGGCACGCCGATGCGATGCTCGCTCCACGTCACCGGCGTGAAGTTGAGGACGACCATGACCACGGGTCCGCGCGCGGGGAGCCGCAGGTACACGGCCAGGCTGCGCAGCTTGTCATCGACGACCAGCCACTCGTAGCCGGCCGGGTCGTCGTCCTGCTCGTACAGCGCCGGGACCTCGCGATACAGGTGGGCCATGCGGGCGACCCAGCGCTCGAGGCCGGCGTGCCGCGGCTGTTCGCGCAGCGCCCAGTCGAGCTGGCGGTCGTGGTTCCACTCGCGTTGCTGACCGAACTCGCCGCCCATGAACAGCAGCTTGCGGCCGGGGGTCGTGAACATATACGCGAGCAGCAGGCGCAGGCTGGCGAACCGGGCCCGCAGATCCCCGTGCATTTTGTGGAGCAGCGCATACTTGCCGTGGACGACCTCGTCGTGCGACAGCGGCAGCATGTAGCGCTCGTTGTACGCGTACCACATGCGAAACGTCAGCTCATTGTGGTGGTGTGATCGCGCGATCGGGTCGCGGCCGAGGTAGCGCAGGCTGTCGTGCATCCAGCCCATGTCCCACTTGTAATCGAAGCCCAGGCCGCCCGCGGCGATCGACCCGGTGACCAGCGGCCACGAGGTCGACTCCTCGGCGATCGTGATCACGCCGGGGTGCTCGGCGTGGATCGCCGTATTGAGCGCGCGCAGGAACTCGACCGCCTCGAGGTTCTCGCGGCCGCCGCGATGGTTGGGCAGCCACTGACCGGGCTTGCGCGAGTAGTCGAGGTAGAGCATCGAGGCGACCGCGTCGACCCGGATCCCGTCGATGTGATAGCGCTCGATCCACATCATCGCCGAGCTGAGGAGGAACGCACGGACCTCGTGGCGTCCGAAGTTGAAGATCAGCGTGTACCAGTCGGGATGAACGCCGCGCCGCGGATCCTCGTGTTCGTACAACGCCGTGCCGTCGAAGCGCGCCAGACCGTGCGCGTCGGCCGGGAAGTGCCCGGGCACCCAGTCGAGGATCACGCCGATCTCGGCCTGATGCAGCAGGTCAATCAACTGCATCAGCCCCTCGGGTCCGCCATGCCGGGCCGTCGGCGCGAAGTAGGCGCTGGTCTGATAGCCCCATGACCCGTAGAACGGGTGCTCGGTGATCGGCATCAGCTCCACGTGCGTGAAGCCCAGCGCCTGGACATGCGCGACCAGCTTCGGCGCGATGTCGGCGTAGCTCAGGAAGCCGCCAGCCGGGTCGCGCAGCCACGAGCCCAGGTGCAGCTCGTACACCGAGATCGGCGCCGTGGGCCCCTGCCGCCGCGCCCGCGCGGCCAGCCACGCCGCGTCCTGCCAGCGATGCGTGGGCGCCACGATCCGCGACGCCGTCTGCGGCGGCAGCTCGCTGGCCTGCGCGCACGGGTCGGCGCGATCCATGACCTCGCCGCGCAGCCCGATCACGCGATACTTGTAGAGCATGCCGGACGCCGCGGCGGCCACCAGCCCCTGCCACACGCCCGTATCCGGGTCGCGCTCCAGCGGGTCGCAAAACGGATCCCACGCGTTCCACTCGCCGATCACGCTGACGTGCCGCGCGTTGGGAGCCCACACCGCGAAGTGCACGCCCACCGCCTGCACCTGCGCGCCGAGCCGCTCAAACAGCCGCAGGTGAGTGCCCTGACGGAGCAGATGGCGATCGAGCGCACCGAGGCCCGGCGATGATGATGATGATGAGAATGAGAATTCCGCGGGCGCGTTCGGGGCGTCCGCCAGGTACACGACCGGGTGCGGCACGTGGGGTGTCGGGGCCAGGTAGGCCGCGGGCACTGGCACTGCTCGTGACGCGAACGCCTCCGGGTCGCGGTAGCCCTCGAGCAGGATCGCCGGGTCCTGGCCCGCGGCACGGGTCAGCGGCGCGTCGACCAGCTCGGGCACGATCGCAGCCTCGCTGTCCTTGGGGACAGGCCGCGGATCCGCCACGGGATCGATCCAGGGCGCCTCGTCCGCGCTGCTGTCCTCGGGGACAGGTGACGGCTCCGACGCGCCGCCCCGGGGCCCAGGCGCGAGGTAGGCATCTGGCGCGGTCACCTCGGCGACCTCCGGACGCGCCCGCGCCGGGCCGAGGTACGCCGATGCCGGCACAGCTTCAGTCCCGATGACCCGCTCGCGCACCTCCTCACCGAGCTTCCCGGCCATCTCGATCACAGCGTCGACGGCGGCGCGCACCCTGCCCTTCGCTGGCGCGGGCGTCCGCTGCGGGTCCGCGGCTGCGCGCGCCGCCGCCTGCACCGCCCGCGCGCTCACCCCGGCGCCCTCCGTCTTCGTCGCCTTCGTCGCCTTCGTCGCCTTCGTCGCCTTCGTCGCCTTCGTCGTCTTCGTCGCGCCCGCGCTCGTCGTCTTCGCCGCGCTGGTCTTCGCCGGTCCGGCGCCTGCCGGCTTCGCCGTCCCGGCCGCGCTCGCGTCGCTCGCCTTGGTCGCGGACTTGCTCGCGGCCGGGGACTTGCTGGCGGGTTTGCTGGGGGTCTGCGGACGCTTGCTCATCGGCGCGCTTTTACCGGGGAGTCGCCGGAATGAAAACCCTCGCGGCGGATCTTTCGCCGGACTTTCCTCCGGTCGCCGCTGCGCCCCCGTTTCGGGTCCTAAACGACGCTCACGGGTGACATCGCCGTGACCCACAGCACCGCCATCGAGCGCGGCATCAGCTCGTAGCGGGTCTGTCCGGGCGCCAGGGGGACCGCGAGGGTCTCCGCGTTGCGTGTGTCGATCAGGCGGGCCCAACTGGCCGCGACCGCCGGCAGCACGAACGACCGCGGCTCCGCGGCGCCGTTGATGAGGATCAGGAAGCTCTCGCCGTGCATCGCATCGCCGCGGGCGTCGACCTCACCGATCGCGTCGCCGCCGAGGAGCATCCCGATCGCCCGCGCGTGCGGGTCGGACCAGTCGCGGGCGCCGGGCTCACGGCCGTCGGGGTGCAGCCACTGCAGGTCCTGCATGCGGCTGCCCGCGACCGCGGCCCCGTGGAAGAAGCCGCGCCGACGCAGCACCGCCGCCTGGCGGATCCGCAGCGCGTGGCGAAAGAACACCAGGGTCGCCTCGTCGGCGGCCTCCCACGCGATCCACGAGACCTCGTCGTCGCTACAGTACGCGTTGTTGTTGCCGCCTTGCGTGCGCCCGATCTCGTCGCCCGCGCAGATCATCGGCACGCCGAGCGACACCGCCAGCGTGGTCGCGAAGTTGCGGACGAGCCGCTCGCGCAGCGCCGTGATCTCCGGGTCGTCGCTCGGGCCCTCGACCCCGCAGTTGGTGTTGTGCTCGTTGTCGCTGCCGTCGCGGTTCTGCTCGCCGTTGCCGAGGTTGTGCTTGCGCTGGTACGAGACCAGGTCGCGCAGCGTGAAGCCGTCGTGGCTGGTCACGAAGTTGACGCTCGCGTGCGGGCCCCGGCTCGGCTCCTGATACACGTCGGCCGACCCCGTCAGGCGGTACGCGAGCTCGCCGAGCTGGCCCGGATCTCCGCGCCAGAACCGACGCACGCCGTCGCGATAGCGGCCGTTCCATTCGCTCCACGGCGCCGGGAACCCGCCCACCTGGTAGCCCCCGGGCCCGACGTCCCACGGCTCCGCGATCAGCTTCACGCGCGCCAGCACCGGGTCCTGATGCACCGCCGACAAAAATCCGCTCCAGCGGTCGAACTCCGGGCCGCGGCGCGACAGCGCCGGGGTCAGGTCGAAGCGAAACCCGTCGACGTGTAGTTGCGTCACCCAGTAGCGCAGGCTGTCGAGCACCAACTGCAAGGTCTGCGGGTGGCGCGTGTTGAGCGTGTTGCCGCAGCCCGTGACGTCGACGTAGCGCCGCGGGTCATCGGCCTCGAGCGCGTAGTACGTGCGGTTGTCGAGCCCGCGCAGCGACAGCATCGGCCCGAGCGCCCCGCCCTCGCAGGTGTGGTTGTAGACCACGTCGAGGATCACCTCGATGCCCGCGGCATGCAGCGCGCGCACCATCGCCTTGAACTCCCGCACCGCCGCGCCGGGCCGGCGGTCGGCGGCGTAGCGGGCCGTCGGCGCGAAGAACCCGAGCGTGCTGTAGCCCCAATAGTTCGTGCGACCGGTGCGGCGCAGGTGCGGCTCGTCGTAGATCTCGTGCACAGGCAACAGCTCGACCGCCGTCACCCCGAGCCCGCGCAGGTGGTCGATCACCAGCGGCGCCGCCAGCCCGCCGTAGGTCCCGCGCAGCGCCGGCGGCACCCCCGGGTGCAGCTTCGTCATGCCCTTGACGTGCAGCTCGTAGATCAGCGTCTCGCTCCACGCCCGCGCCGGCGGCCGGTCGTCGCCCCAGTCGAAGTCGTCGACCATGGCGACCGCCTTCGGGGCCTCGGCCGCGTTGTCCCGCGTGTCGATCACCAGCTCGCCCGCCGGGTCGCCGACGCGGTGGGCGTAGGGCACCTCAGCGCTGCGCCTGGGCCACGCGATCGCCCGCGCGTAGGGGTCGACCAGCAGCTTGTGCGGGTTGTGGCGCAGCCCCGCGTGCAGCTCGTGGGGCCCGTGCGCGCGCAGACCATAGAGCTGCCCCGGCCGCAGCCCCGGCACGTACGCGTGGTGTACATCGCCGGTGCGCTGGCCGAGCCGCAGCGTCTCGCGCGGCCCGGTGTCGGTGCCCTCGAACAGACACAGATCGATCGCCGACGCCGACGACGAGTACACCGCGAAGTTGATGCCGTCCGCGTCACAGGTCGCGCCCAGCGGTAAAGCAGCGCCCGGGAGGAGCTTTCGCGGCGGTGCGGCCATCAGGGCGACCACTGTATGCCAGGCTCCGGGCGCCCGCGAGCCGCGCGCGAGCCCCGCGCGCGGGCCCCGGCAGCGTCGCCCGCGAAGCAATTCACTTGCGGCCCCCGCTGCAACTGCTACGTGGGGCGGCATGCAAGCCTCACAGCCCCCATCACGCCGGATCGTCGGCGTCACCGTGCCGCTGTTCTCGCTGCGCACCGCGCGCTCGTGGGGCATCGGTGAGATCGGCGACCTGCCGGCCGCCGCCCGTCTGCTCGCGCCGGCCGGCGTGTCGCTGCTGCAGATCCTCCCGATCAACGAGATCGCCGGCGGCAACAGCTCGCCTTACGGCGCCCTCTCGGCCTTCGGCATCGACCCGATGTACATCACCCTCACCGCCGTCGACGACCTGCGCGTGCTCGGCAACGAGGAGGCCCTCGGCCCCGACGGCGCCGCCAAGCTCGACGCCCTGCGCAACGCCCCCGGCGTCGACTACGACGGCGTCCGCGAGATCAAGCGCCGGGCCCTGATCGCCGGCCTCAAGGTGTTTTACGGCCGCGAGCTGACGGCCCCCGGCGAGCCGAGCCCGCGCGCCCGCAGCTTCCGCGACTTCGAGGCCGCGCACGCCCGCTGGCTCGAGGCCTACGCGCTCTACCGTGCGATCAAGGACGACCGTCGGGGCGCCCCGTGGTGGGAGTGGCCCGCGCCGCTGCGTGACCGCGACCCCACCGCGCTGCGCGAGGCCGCCGAACGCCTCTCGGACGCGATCCTCTACTTCAAGTACGCGCAGTGGCTGGCGCATTCGCAGTGGGCCGACGCGCGCAAGATCCTGCGCGAGCACGGCGTCGAGGTCATGGGCGACCTGCCCTTCATGGTCGACCGCGACAGCGCCGACGTGTGGGCCGAGCGCGGCGAGTTTCGCCTCGACCAGTCGGTCGGCTGCCCCGCCGACCAGTTCGACGAGGAGGGCCAGGACTGGGGCCTGCCGCCGTACCACTGGGCCGTCATGGCCCGCAACGACTTCGCCTGGCTGCGCCGCCGCGCCAGCTACAGCGGCCAGCTCTACGACCGCTTCCGCATCGACCACCTGGTCGGCTTCTTTCGCACCTGCATGCGCCCCTACGACGCCCGCCGCGACAGCAAGGGCAAGCTGGTCGCCCCCACCTTCGATCCGCCCGACGAGGCCAGCCAGCGCAGCCACGGCGAGCGCGTGGTCCAGGCGATGATCGAGGGCGCCGCCGCCACCGGAGCCCGACTGATCGCCGAGGACCTCGGCTCGGTCCCCGATTACGTCGCGCCCGCGCTCGCCAGGCTCGGCGCGCCCGGCTACAAGGTGTTGATCTGGGAGAAGGACGGCGAGGTGTTCCGCGACCCCGCGAGCTACCCGGCCGTCAGCGTCGCCTGCTTCGGCACCCACGACACCGCCCCCGTGCCCGCCTGGTGGTCGGGCCTGTCCGAGCCCGAGCGCGCCCAGGCGCTCTGCCTGCCTGTCCTTCGGGACCTGTCCCCGAAGCCAGGTAAAAAGTTCACGCCGGAGCTGCACGCCGCGCTGCTACGCCTGATCTGCGGGGCCAACAGCGAGCTGGTGCTGCTGCTGATCCAGGACCTGCTCGGCGTGCGCGACCGGATCAACGTGCCCGGCACCGTCGGCCCCAAGAACTGGACCTACCGCCTGCCGAAGACGCTCGAACAAATGGGCAAGGACCGCGCCGTGCTGGCCGCCCTCGCCCGCCTGCACGCCGCGGTCAAGGCCAGCGGCCGCGCCCTGCCCCGCCACTGACCGACGACAGCGCCTCGCGTCCCGAAGGGCGCGAGGCACATCCGCTACCTCCGGGCTGCTCAGCCCGGCAGCGCGCAGACGCCGACGTTCTCGAAGCCCGGCTGCTCCTCCATGAAGAACGGCACGCACTCCTCGGCGCCGGTGCAGGTCATCTCGTCGAGCCCACAGAACGGCGCGCAGCAGCCGAACTCATCGGTCACGCAGCCCTCCTGGGTCGCCGCGGCGGTGCAGTTGAGTCCGGCGAGGCACGCGTTGGCGAAGGCGCACGAGTCACCGTCCATGCCGCCGCCCACGGGGTCGGGGGTGAAGCAGATGAACGGCGGGCCCGCCGGATCGCCGTAGCAGGCGCCCGTACCGAGGCAGTCTTGCAGCAGCGGGTCGCAGATGAACAGACGGCCCCGCCGTTCGCGGGCTCCGGTACGCACTTGTTGGCGTTCCACGCGTCGCCGGGGATCTTGCCGTACGCGGTGCACTTCGAGCCCTCCGGGCAGTCCTGGAGCGTCGGGTCACTCGCCGGCGGCGCCGGTGTCCGTGTCCGTGTCGCCGTTCGTGGTGCTGGTCGCGACCGCCGTCGTCGTCCCGGGATCGTCGGTCGTGGTCCCGTCGCTGGTGGTCGGAGGCTCGGCATAGAGGGTCTCGGCTGGCCTCTGCGCCAGGTCCTGGAGCGAGGCCCGGCGAACTCGCGAAGCCCGCGACATCGATCGCTAGATCGTACGTGGCCCGCTCCGACTCGTTGTCTCATGACGACCTCATCGTCTGTCCCAAGAGCCAGGTTCGTGTAGTCTTGCAAGATCGGTCGCGGCGGTGCTATGCAGGCTGACCATGCGCGTCCTGACCGGTGACATCGGCGGCACCAAGACTGCCCTGGCCGTGTACGAAGTGGGTGACGGTCGGCCGCGGCGGGTCCACAGCATCCGCTATCCCAGCGCCGCGGCGCCGGGCCTGTGGCCGCTGATCGAGCGCTTCTTCGCCGACGCCCCCGAGCTGCGCGAGGGCCTGGCCGCCGCCGCCTTCGCCGTCGCCGGGCCCGTGCAGGACGGCCGCTGCAAGACCACCAACCTCCCGTGGGTGCTCGACGCCGCCGAGCTCTCCGCGCAGCTCGCCGCGCCGGTCGTGCTGCTCAACGACTTTCATGGCGTCGCGCTCGGCGTCACCGCGCTCGCGCCCGAGCAAGTCGAATGGTTGCAGGTCGGCGAGCGCGACCCGCAGGGCGTCGTCGCGGTGCTCGGCGCGGGCACCGGCCTCGGCGAGGCCATCCTCATCCCGACACCGACCGGGCCGCGGGTCATCGCCGGCGAGGGTGGCCACGCCGACCTCGCCCCGCGCGACGACCTGGAGATCGATCTGCTGCGCTTCCTGCTCGCCCGTCACGGCCGCGTCTCGTACGAGCGCGTGCTCTCGGGGCGCGGGCTCGCGGCCCTCTACGACTTCCTCGGCGCGCGCGAGCCCGAAGCGCTGCGGCCCTCGACGCGCGCACGCATGAGCCGAGAGGACCCGGCAGCCGTCGTCGGCGATCTCGGCGTGCGCGGCGAGGACCCCCTGTGTACCCGCGCCGTCGACTTGTTCGCCAGCCTCTACGGCGCCGAGGCCGGCAACCTCGCCCTCAAGACCCTGCCAGCCGGCGGCGTGTACCTGGCCGGCGGCATCGCCCTGCACCTGCTGCCCCGCCTTCGCTACAGCTTCATGCCCGGCTTCCTCGCCAAGGGCCGCATGTCGCCGTTGCTCTCGCGCTTGCCGGTCGGCGTCGTGCTCGACGCGGAGGTCGGCCTGCTCGGGGCAGCCCTCGCCGCCGCAGCCCTGATCGCATGACCGACGCGCGGGCGGATCTCGCGATGGCGCGGCGTACCATGGCGACGCGCGGGACCGATCTCCACGCGCCCCATCGGGGTCGACCTCAGGCCCGGAGTACCTGCGGACGATCGACCCGCCCGGCCCGGATCTCGGCCACGAAACCGCGGTCTGCCGCGAGAAACTGGTCCAGGGGCAGCTCCTCGCGCTCGTACGCGAGGACGCTCGCCCCGTCGATCGCCCGCACCAGCGTGGACCAGCGCTCGCCCGCCGCGTCCATGCCGGCCCACGCCGAGGCGTCGACGTGATAGACCACAAGCAGGACCTCCGGGCCCGGCGCGGGATACACGTGGTGCAGGACCTCGGCGACAGACGAGAGCGTGAGGAGTCCGGTATGCGGGCCCCACTCCTCTGTGAGTTCGCGGGTCAGCGCCGCTCTCGGCGCCTCGCCGGGCTCGACCTTCCCGCCGGGCAGCTCCAGCAGTCCGGCGCCGTGCCTGGCGTTCGCGGCCCGGCGCTGCACGAGGAGGCGATCGGCCGTGAGCCAGACGAGGCCGGCGACGACGACGAGGCGCCGCGGGGCGTCGGTTGGGGGCTGCGTGGACATGCGATCGTCGGCGCCGGAAGCTTTAGCCCAAGCTGGACGCTCGGAAAAGCAGCGCTTATCCTGCGGCTCACCGCCATGCGCCTTTTTCCAGCGAAGATCACCACCATCGTCGAAGCCGTGAACAAGACACTGGTCGACTCCGGGGACCTCGAAGTCAGCGATCGTGACGAGTTCAAACGCGACGTGGAGTCGATCCTCAAGGAGTATCTCCGCAAGGACCGCGAGATCACCAACACCGCCAAGGACGAGCTCGAGCGCCGCGGCCTCGCCTACTCCGACCTGTTCAAGATCAAGCGCACGATGGCGGAGGACCAAGACTTCGGCATCGGCGATGAATCCGTCAACTGGATCTGCAGCCAGCTCATCGAGCTATTCATGCGATCCAGCTTCGTCAGCGAGATCTTCGCGGAGGACGCCGTCCTCCGCAAGAAGCTCAAAGAGATCCTGCGCCGCCACATGCAAGCCGACGACGACATCGACCGCGAGGTTCGCCGGCACCTCAAGCACCTCAGCGAGAACACCAGCACCTTCGAGATCGAGTACCAGCGGCAGCTCGAGCTCATCAAGCGCAAGCACGGTCTAGAGTAATGGCTCACATCCTGGTCTACGCCCAGCGGACCCCCCAGGGGATCCACCCCGCCAGCGCCGCCGCGCTGTGCCTGGCCCGTGACATCGCGAGCGATCGCGGCGCCACGATCACCGCCGTCTGCCCGGGCGACTCCGGTCGCGCGGACCAGTTCGTCATCGGCGCGGTCAGCCGCTACGGCGCCGACCTGCTGACCTTCTGCGGACCCGCCGGCATGCGGCCGCTCCAGGAGAGGCTGCGCCCGCTGGTCTGCTTCGTGCCCCATACCGAGGAGGGCCTGCTCGCCGCCGAGACCCTCGCCGGCGGCCCGACCGAGACCACCTGGCTGCACGACCCCGCGATCGAGTGGGACAACCTCGCCGCCGTCACCTCGATCGCCGCCGGCACCCTGCCCTGGTACGAACTCCCGACGATCATCGACGCCGAGTATGAAAACGAGGCCAGCCTCGTCGACCTCCCGGCCTGGCTCGCCCGCCTCGATGCACAGTTCGGCCGCGGCCCCCTGCGATACTTCGCGCCGCATGACCTCGACGCCTCCACCCGCGCATCGCTCGCGTCGCTCGGCGCCCGCGTCGCTCCGGCCGAGTCCCTCGAAAAGCACGACAGCGGCACCCTGCTGTGGTTTAGCGACGCCTCCTCGGGCCTCCCCGAACTGCTGCGCAACCGCGGCCCGGGCGCCCGCGTGATGTACTTCCCCGGCGCCGAAGCCCAGCTCCATCCGAGCTGGACCGCCGCCGACTGGATCGTGCCCGGCGAGTGGCCCGACGCCGTCAAGCAGCTCCACAGCGACCTGTGGAAGCCCGCGCTTGCCTGACAGACCTGCCCAGGACGCGCCCGTGGCCATGACAGCCGCGCGCGCCCTGCAAGCCCTGCTCGCGCCTGACCCTGCCCTCCCCGTGCTCATCGCCGAGGCCGCCGCGGCGCACGTGCGCGTCCCGGGCGAACACCTCGGCGAGGCCGCGCTGGCCCGCCGCCTGCGTGACGAGGGCGCCGTGATCGTCGTCGCCCATACCGTGAGCCCGACGCTCGCCCGGGCCCTGCGCGAGCGCCCCCCCGCGCTGCTCATCATCACCGGACCGGCGCAGACCGACGAGCTCCCGGTCCCCGCCGAGACCCTCCTGCTCGGCCCCGACGCCCGCCTCACCATCGCCGACATCACCGACATCCCTGACCTCCCTGACATCGCCGACCAGATCGTGTGCGCGACCACGGCCCGCGAGCTGCACGCGCTGCTCGCCGCGCTGCGATCGGCGGACCTGTCCCCGGGGCCAGGTCCCGCGCGCGACCCGGCGAACCCGCCTGTCCCCAAGGACATGTCCCCGCAGACAGCCCCCGCGCCGCCGCCCGGTGTGCGCCTCGCCGCCGCCCCGACCCCGCCATGGTGGCCGCTGTGGCTGGCCGACCCGCGACTCGCCCGCGCCACCGCCCTCGGCTTCGTCGCCGCCGCCAGCCTGCACCCGGGCTGGGTCCGCTGGGCCGCCAAGACCCCCGATACCGCCGATCACGTGCTCGTCCCGCTCGGCCTCGAGCCCGCGAAGATCGACACGCCGCGCCACCCGGGCCTCGCCGCCACCCTCGCCGCCCACGCGCTCGAGCGCCTGACCGGCCCGGTGTTCCCGAGCCCCGAGGTGCTCGCGCTGCTCGCCCGACCGCACACACCTGTCCCTTCGGACAGCCCCGATCCCGCCGCCCTCGCGCGCTGGGCCCAGGCCCGCCGCGCGCTGCCCCTGCTGTCCGCCGCGCCCGGCATGGAGCAGCCGCTGGCGGGGCTGTCGCTGGTCTCGCCGACCGCCGCCTTCATCGCCCAGCGCGTGCTGCTGCGCCGCGCCCAGATCCGTGCGCTGCTGCGCGGCCGCCACGAAGCGACCCCCCTCCAGCTCGACCCCGCCGCCGTCGCCCGCGCCGAGGAGGTCCTGCGCGGCGCGGGTCAGGTGCTCTCGGAGCACGAGAGCAAGGTCGTGCTGCGCGGCTTCGGCGTCGAGATCACGCGTCAGGCGGTCGCCAGCTCGGCCAGCGGCGCCGCCCAGTACGCCGACACGATCGGCTACCCGGTCGTCCTCAAGGCCCTCAGCCCCGACCTGCGCCGCAAGCAAGACCTCGGCGCCGTGGTGCTCGGCCTGACCACCAGCGCCGCGGTCCGCCGCGCCTACGCGACGATCGTCCAGAACGTCGAGCAACACGCCCCGACCGCCCACCTCGACGGCGTGCTGGTCGCCGAGCAGGCCCCCGAGGGCCTCGAGCTGCACTGCGGCGCGGTCCGCCTGCACACCGGAGAGATGGCGATCTTCGGCCGCGCGCTCGGCCAGCCGGTGCCCGTCGAACCCAGCCTCGCCCTCTCGCCGCTCGGCCCCGCCGACGCCCTGCTGCTCGCCCACGCCGTGCTCGCCCGCGTCCCAGTGCCGGCCCTGCGCCGCGCCAGCGACCCGGGCGTCGCCGAGCTCGCCGAGCTGTTCTTGCGCCTCGACGCCCTGATCCTGCACTTCGACCGCGCCACCCCCGAGCGCAGCGAACGCGCCGAGCGTGGCGCTTCGGACATGTCCCCCGGGACAGGTCGCCTGATCAGCGTCGAGCTCGGACCGCTTCGCCTGGTCGGCCCGCCACGCGGCTACCTGACCCTCGACGCCCGCATCGTGCAACGCGCCCACCTCGAGGGCCGCTGAGCTCGACACCCCGCCCGCTACACAGCGAGCGAGCGCGCCCGATCCAGCAGCGCCTCGGCCGTGTTGCGTCCCGGCACCTCGAGCACCCAGTCGAGCAGCGACGCGAGCAGCTTGCCGAGCCCGGGCCCCGGCGTGGCGATGCCCGCCGCGACCAGATCCTTGCCGCCGATGACCAGGTCGCCGGTCGCCAGCGCGGCGCCGCGACACGCCTCCTCGATCGTGACGAGCTGGGCCCAGTCGCGCGCGAGCAGGTCCGTCGCGTCCGCGAGGTGGCGTCGGCCGAGCGCCGCGACGACCCTGCGGATCTCTACCGGGTCGCGCAGGCGAGCCAGCGGTGCGATCGCCGGGTCGGTGAGGGAGAGGATGCGGGCCCGCTCGTCGCGGCTCGGCTTGAGGGCGTCGACGATCGCCTCGATCCGGCGCCGGTCGTCGCGCACCGGCCAGAGCAAGCGGGCCAGGCGGACCACCGGGTCGGGGCGCATCAGCTCGACCGCCGAGATCGCAGCGTGGACCTCCGCGGTGGGCAGGGACGCGAGGATCCGCGGCCAGATCCCGGTCTCGGCCATTGGTTCGAGGCCGAGCGAGGGCCGGCGCGCGGCCAGCAGCTTGAACAGCTCGACGTGTACACGCTCACCGCTGACGAGGTCGAGGATCGACAGGGCCCCGCCGATCGCCGCCGCGGTCGCCGGATCGAGGCGCATCTCGAGGGTCGCGCACAGCCGCACCGCTCGCATCGCCCGCAGGCCATCCTCCTGGAACCGTGCCGCCGGATCTCCGACCGCGCGCAGGATCCCGCGCACCAGGTCAGCGAGGCCGTCGAAGCAGTCGGTGAACGTCCGCGTGATCGGGTTCCAGGCGAACGCGTTGATCGTGAAGTCGCGACGCGCCAGGTCGTCCGGGAGGGCCCGCAAGAACCGGACCTCGCTCGGGCGCCGGCCATCGGCGTACACGCCCTCGCCACGAAACGTCGTGACCTCGATCTGCAGGCGTTCGTCGCCGCGGCCGTGGACCACCGTCACCGTGCCGTGATCGATCCCCGTGGGGATCGTGCGGCGAAACAGGGCCTGGACCTCCGCTGGCGTCGCGCTTGAGGCGAGGTCCCAGTCGCCGTGCGGGCGGGCCAGCAGCGCGTCGCGGACCGCACCGCCGACCAGCACCGCCTCGTGTCCGGCGTCGTGCAGCACCTGCGCGACCTCGAGCAGCGCCGTGGGGAGCGTGGCTGCGGCCAGCCTCGCGGTGGCGGCCTCGGGGGTGCGGGGCAAGGCGAGCGTCGGGTTCACGTGCGGCCACGCTAACGGCCCGCGCGGAAATTTGCGAGCCTCGCTACTAGACCTCCACGCTGCTCACCCTGCTCAAGCTGCTCATGCGGATCAGGGCCAGGCCCTGGCCGGCCCACGCCGCCAGATACACCACCATGGTGACCGCGGAGACCTTGAAGCCCTCCTCCGGGACGGACTCCTGCGTCAGCATCACCGTCGCTGCGATCAGCGCGCCCATGCCGATCAGCCCGCACAGCACCACGTTGAGGCCGGCGAACGCGCGGGCCAAGTTGCCGCCGGTCGCCGGATCCGTGAGCCGGGCGATGAGCACGCGGTGGACCCCGAAGACGATCCCACCGCCGATCAGCAGACCGGCGCCGACCCGCATCATGCTCTCCGACTCGCGCGGCCCGTCGACCACCAGGCCGTAGAGCCCTGACACCACGCCGACCAACATGACGTGCAGGCCGATCGTCGCGAAGTAGTACAGCGCCAATCGCAGGCCGAGCTGCGGATCCGGGCTCACGCCCTCGCGGGCCTGTCGCCAGCGCAGCAGCACGTACACGAAGGGGAACAGCGGGACGACGCTATACGCCATCAGCATCATCAAGAACATGCCGCCGAACATCTCCACCATCATGGCCCAGCTCTAACAGGCTTCTCGCACGCTGGCCATCGGCCCACGACGGCGGCCGAGAACCGCGCGACGTCGCCGGCGCCGCACTGTTTCGCTTCTGGTCCGCAGCCTGTACCGCGACGGTCTGTTCCACGCCGACCCCCACCCCGGCAACTGGGCCCGCGACGCCTGACAACCGCTACCCCTTACACGCCGCCCACGACTTGCCCCGGCCCGCATCGACGTGCAGCGGCACTGTCAGCGCCGCGGCCTGCTCCATCAGCGGCCTTGCGATCGCTATGAGCTCGTCCGCCCTGGCCTCCTCGCACTCGAAGATCAGCTCGTCGTGGACCGTGAGCAGCATCTGCGCCCACGCCACATCCTTGAGCGCCGCCTCGACCGCGATCATCGCCCGCTTCATGATGTCCGCCGCGCTGCCCTGGATCGGCGTGTTGCGGGCGATGCGTTCGCCGTAGCTGCGCGACGCGCCCTTGCGGGCCAGCTCGGGGATCCGGCGCCGGCGCCCGAAGATCGTCTCCGCGAAGCCGCGTTGATCCGCGATGTCGACCAGCTCGTCGAGGTAGCGGGTGATGCCGGGAATTTTCTCGAGGTACGCCTTGATGTACGTGCCGGCCTTGCCGCGCGGGATCCCCAGCGAGCGCGACAGCCCGAAGGCCGTCTGCCCGTAGATCACGCCGAAGTTGACCGCCTTCGCCACCCTGCGCTGCTCCGCGGTCACCTCGGGCTCGGGCACCGCGAACACCTCGGCCGCCGTGCGTCGGTGGACATCGACGCCCTCGCGGAACGCCGACACGAAGTTCTTGTCGCCCGAGAGGTGCGCCAGGATCCGCAGCTCGATCTGCGAATAGTCCAGCGCGACCAGCATGCGTCCCGCCGGTGCCACGAAGGCCTCGCGGATCCGCCGGCCGATCTCCGTGCGGATCGGGATGTTCTGGAGGTTCGGGTCCTTGCTCGACAGCCGGCCGGTCTGCGCGACCGCCTGGCGAAAGCTGGTGTGCAGG
>Ga0335394_10003653_pt1 | contig 17470 bp, 13 predicted proteins | sample MAT03_FD_205741 | JGI IMG/M metagenome (GOLD analysis project Ga0335394, IMG submission 205741) | Freshwater microbial communities from Lake Fryxell liftoff mats and glacier meltwater in Antarctica - MAT-03 (spades assembly) (version 2) ... | reverse complement strand
GGCCGAGTCGGAGGACGAACTGCTGCGCATGCTGGCCAGTTGCGCCCACGAGGCGCTGGACGCGCTGGACCTGCCTTCCGCACAGCACGGGCCCGCGCTGGCACGCATCGCCAACCGCTACGCGCGCGCACTCGACCTGGACGGGCGGCGCTTGCACCATGCGCTGCAAGCCGCTCCGGAGCCGGTGGCCGTGGCCGACTCCGCGCTGGCGCCGCTGTGATCCGCTGGCCCGCGCCGGTGTGAAGACGTCCCTCGGGCCTGCGGCCGCCGCCGCTGGCGCGCCGCCGGTACAGCGCCATGGACGCTTCGAGCTGCGCCGGCTGCTTGGCCGTGGCGCGCAGGCCAGCGTGTGGCTCGCCTATGACCCGCGGCTGGACCGCGAGGTGGCCCTCAAGCTGCTGAACACGACGGGCCTGAGGCCGCTGGGTCAGTGGCTCGACGAAGCGCGCGCAGTCAGCCGGCTGACGCATCCGAACGTGGTGCCGGTGTTCGAGGCCGACGAGGGCGATGGCCAGCCCTATCTCGTCTTCGAGCGCGTCGACGGCGGCACCCTGGCCGATGCGCAGCGCGGCCGCGGCCCCTGGCCGGCGGCCGAGGCGGTGGCGCTGATGCTTGGCGTGCTCGACGGCCTGGCGGCGGCGCATTCGCTGTGCATCGTGCACCGCGACCTCAAGCCGTCGAACATCCTGCTCGGCGCCGACGGCCGCCCGCGGGTGATGGACTTCGGCATCGCCGCGCGCGTGGCCGGCAGCCCCGACGGCCTGGTGGCGGGCACCCCCGGCTACATCGCGCCCGAGGCGGCACGCGGCGAGCCGCCGGCACCGTCGATGGATGTCTTCGCCGCCGGTCTGGTGCTGGCTGAACTGCTCTGCGGCAGGCCGTTGCTGCGCGAGCGCGACGCCTGCGCCGCGCTGGCCCGGGTACAGAACGAAGACCTGTCGCTGCCCGACGATGTGCTGGTGGACGACACACTGCGCGGCATCGTGGCGCGTGCGCTGGCGCGTGACCCGGCCCGTCGGCACGACACCGCGCGCAGCCTGCACGCCGCACTGGCGGCGTGGGCGCAACCGGCCGAGGCCGTCGCGTTGCCCGGGGGCCACGACACGCTGGTCTTTCTGCTGCGCCGCATGCGCCGCCACAGCGACTTTCCGGCGATGTCCGGGGCCATCGTGCGCATTCAGCGCCTGACCAGCTCGGAGACCGAGAGCCTGCACAGCCTGTCGGCGGAGATCCTGCAGGACGTGGCGCTGACGCACAAGCTGCTGCGCCTGGTCAACAGCGCCAGCTACCTGCATGCCGGTGGGGGCACCGTCAGCACCGTGTCGCGCGCGGTGTCGCTGGTGGGTTTTGGCGGCATCCGCAACCTGGCGCTGTCGCTGGTGCTGCTCGAACAGATGCAGAACAAGGCGCAGGTGGCGCTGCTGCAGCAGGAGTTCCTGCGCGCGCTGCTGGCGGCCACTTTGGCATCGGCGCTGACGCCGATGTCGGGTGAGGCCGAAGAGGCTTTCCTGGGGGCGATGCTGCGCAACCTGGGCCGCCTGCTGACCGGCTGCTATTTCCCCGAGGAAGCGCAGCAGATCCGCGACCAGCAGGCCCTGGCGCACGATGCCGCCGCACACGAGTCCGCCGTGATGCGCGTGCTGGGCCTGAGCTTTGCCGATCTGGGCATCGGTGTCGCGCGCAGCTGGGGGCTGCCCGACACGCTGCTGCGCTGCATGCGCGCGCCGCTCGGCGAGCCGTCGGACCGCCCGCCCGAGCGCGGCGTCGAGCGGCTTCGCTGGCTGGCCCACGAGGGCAACGAGCTGGCCGAGCTGCTGATGGCCGCTGACGATCTGCCCTCACGGCGCCGCCTGCACCGCGCCGTGGGCCGCTGCGCGCAGCGCCTGGCGCTGACGCGCTCGGACGTGGCCGCGGCGCTCGCCCGGGCTTGCGAGAGTCTGGTCGTGCAGGCTCAAGCGCTGAGCCTGAGCGTGCCGGCGGCGCGGGTGCTGGGCCGGCAGGCACTGCAGGCCGAGAGCGCCGCAGCCGAGTTCAGTGAGCGCGATGCCGCCGCTGGCGCCTCGACGAGCCGTGGCCAGGCTGGCCAGGCCGCTGAGCCGCAAAGCGCGCTGGACCTCGTGCTCACCGCAGGCGCGATGCAGTCGGCCACACTGGTGCTGGCGGTGCCGGCGCACGATCCGACCGACCTGCTTGTCGCCGGCATCCAGGACGTCACGGCCAGCCTGGTGGCTGACTCGGTTCGCCTGGACACCGTGCTGCGCATGGTGCTCGAGACGCTGCTGCGCGCGTTGCGTCTGCGCCGCGTGCTGCTGGCCGTGCGCGATGCGCGCAGCGGCGAGATCGCCGGGCGCGTCGGGCTGGGTGATGACGTCGATTCGCTCCTCGCCGCCTTCCGCGTGGCGCTGCCAGCCGAGGGCGCGGCGCCAACCGATCTGTTCGCGGCGGTCTGCCAGAAGGGCGTGGACACGCTGATCGACGACGCCGCTGTACCTGCGCTTGCCGCGCGGCTGCCGGGCTGGTTTGCGCAGGCATCCGCCGCGCGCAGCTTCCTGCTGCTGCCGATGCTGCTGAAGGGCCGGACTTTCGCCCTGATCTACGGCGAGCAGCTCGCGCCCGGCAGCATACGGCTCGACGAGCGCCAACGCTCGCTCTTGCGCACCTTGCGCAACCAGGCGCTGATGGCGTTCAGACAGGTGGAAATGCAGCGATTGGGTTGAATGACTGCGCGCTGAGGGCCGGCGGGCCGGCGGGCCGGCGGGCTGGCCGCGCGGCTGGAGAAGGTGACGAGCCTGACCCCGGCACTGGTCACGACGGTTAGGGCTGCTTCGTTCCCGACCTGACCCGGTTGGCCACGCTTCCATGCGGGGAGGCCCGTCACCGCGGATTGTAGGTGAGCAGGCGCTGCGGCCTGCCGGCGAGTCTGGGCGGCGCCTCAGCGCAGCTGCAGCGCGTCGTCGCCGAAGCGAAAGTCCAGCGGCTCGACGATCAACTGCTTGGGACCCGCCTCGACATGCCCCGCCACCCAGGCCGCCACCCCGTTGCGCCGCGCCACCTGCACCGTGAGTTCGGCGTCGTCGGCGTGCACGAACAGCGCGAAGCCCGCGCCCATGTTCAGCGTCCCATAAGCCTCGGCGGCGTCGTGCCCGGCCTGCTCGGCGATGAAGCGCAGCACCATGGGCACCGGCGGCAGGCTCTTGATGCGGTAGGTCAGCGCTTTCGGGTGGCGCAGCAGCTTGCGCCAGCCATGGCCGGTGATGTTGGCGGCGTAGTGCGGCTGCAGGCCTTCGCGCGCCAGCGCCTCGGTCACCGGCGAGTACAGCGTGGTCGGCGCCAGCAGCGCCTCGCCGTAGCTCAGGCCGGGCTCGATCTCGCTCAGGTAGCCCTGCGGCAGCCGCTCGGCCAGCTTGCGCGCCAGGCTCAGCCCGTTGGCGTGGATGCCGCTGGCGGCCAGCAGCACGATGGCGTCGCCGGGGCCCAGCCGCTCACCCAGCGTCAGGCGCGACTTCGGCTGCACGATGCCCACGCAAGAGGCCGCCAGGTCGATGCGCCCGGCCTCGACGATGCCGGCCAGCGCCGGGGTCTCGCCGCCGCCCCAGGCGATGCCGCAGCGTTCGCAGGCAGCGCGCCAGCCGGCCACCAGGGCCTGTGAGCGCGCCGCGTCGGTGAACCACTCGCTGCCGCCGGCTGCCCAGTAGGCCTGCGCCACCAGCGGTGTCGCACCGACCGTGATCAGGTCGTTCACGGCCATCGCCAGCGTGTCCTGTGCGATCGCGTCGTACCAGGTGCGGCCGGAGAGTTGCTGCATCGCGTCGGCCACCAGCGCCTTGCTGCCCAGGCACTCGATGATGCTGGCCAGGTAGAAGGGCCCGAGGTCGACCACATAGGCCGATTCACCGCGCGACGCCGCCACTTCGGCAAAGCCATGCGCCGCCAGTTGCACGCCGGTGGCTGCGGCGGCGCGCTGTGCGGCTACCTTCAGCGGGTCGATCAGCGCGTAGTCGACGCCGGCCTGGGCGTAGCTCAGCGGGGTGTTGCCGGCGGCCGACTCGGGGCTCTTCATGGATGGCGATTATCCGGGTCCCCGGCGTGACAAGGCCGCGCCGGGCCGTCGGGGGTCGACGCCTAGAATGATCTGCATGGCTTACGTGGTGCTCGCGCGCAAGTACCGGCCGCGCAGCTTTGAGCAGATGGTCGGGCAGCCGCATGTCGTGCAGGCGCTGAGCAACGCGCTCGAGCGCGGGCGGCTGCATCACGCCTATCTGTTCACGGGCACGCGCGGCATCGGCAAGACGACGATCTCTCGCATCCTGGCCAAGAGCCTGAACTGCACCGGCCCCGACGGGCAGGGCGGCATCACGGCGCGGCCCTGTGGCGTCTGCGGCGCCTGCACCGAGATCGACGGCGACCGCTTCATCGACTACATCGAGCTCGATGCCGCGTCCAACCGCGGCATCGACGAAGTGCGCGACATGATCGAGCGCGCCGCCTACAAGCCCAGCGTGGGCCGCTTCAAGGTCTTCATGATCGACGAGGCGCACCAGCTGACCAAGGAAGCCTTCAATGCGCTGCTGAAGACGCTGGAAGAGCCGCCGGACTACCTGAAGTTCGTGCTCGCCACCACCGACCCGGAGAAGATGCTGCCCACGGTGCTGTCGCGCTGCCTGCAGTTCAACCTGCGGCCGATGTCGCCCGACCTGGTGCAGCAGCACCTGGTTCAGGTGCTCGACGCCGAGGCCGTGCCGCATGAGAGCGGCGCGTTGCGCCTGCTGGCACGTGCCGCGCGCGGATCGATGCGCGATGCGTTATCGCTCGCCGATCAGGCCATCGCCTATGGCGGCGGACGGCTGGGCGAGGCCGTGGTGCGCACGATGCTCGGTGCCGTCGACCGCGGTCACGCCGCCGGGCTGGTCGAGGCCCTGGCGCGGCGCGACGCGGCCGCTTTGCTGGCCGGCATCGACGCGCTGCGCGTTCATGGGCTCTCATGCGCCGGCACGCTGGAGGAGATGGCTTCGATCGCGCAGCAGATGGCGGTGGAACAGGTGCTGCCCGGCACGTTGGACGCCGACGACGCTGAACTCGAGCCGCCGCGCCGGCTGGCCGCCCTGCTGGCACCTGAAGAGACGCAGTTGCTCTACAGCATCGCTCTGCACGGCCGCGCCGAGCTGTCGCTGGCCAGCGACGAATACGCTGCGCTGACGATGGTGCTGCTGCGCTGGCTGGCCTTCCCCGCCAGCGACGCCGGACGCACTGCTGCGGCGGCCCCGCCGGCACGGGCGCAGGCGCTGCGGGTGGCGGCGCCGCCGGCGATCGCCTTGCCGGTCGCGATGCCGGCCCCGCTGCCGGTCGTGCTGCCGGTCGGGCTGCCGGTCGTACCGCCGGTCGTACCGCCGGTCGCGCTGCCGGTCGCGCTGCCGGCCCCGCTGCCAGTCGTGCTGACGATCACGCCGACGCCGGTCCAGGCTGACACTGGGCCAGCCGCTGCCGCGCCTGCCGCCACACCCGCCGCCACGCCCACTGACGCGGCGCTCGGCGACCGCTGGCAGGCACTCGTGCGCCAACTCGAGGCCGAGGTGCGCATCGGCGGCCTGCTGCGTGAGCTGGCCGTGCAGGCCGGCCTGGATGCGGTGGACGAGCAAGCGGCGCCGCCGCTGTGGCGCCTGCGCGTGGAGCGCGAATCCTTGCGCTCGGATGCGCTGCGCGAGCGGCTCGCCGGTGCGCTGGCGCTCATCACCGGTGCGGCACTGCGGCTCGAAGTGGTGCCCGGCGTGCCCACCGACAGCCCGGCGCTGCGCGACAAGGCCGAACGCGAACGCCGCCAGGCGCTGGCCGAAGCAACGATCCGCGAGGATCCGCTGGTGCGCGAACTGATGGGCCAGTACCGAACGGCGCGCATCGTGCCGGGTTCGGTGCGGCCACCCCATGTGCTTGGAGAAGAAGGGAGCTCACGATGATGAAAGGTCAACTCGCCGGACTGATGAAACAGGCCCAGGCGATGCAGGACAACATGAAGCGCGCGCACGAAGAGCTCGCGCTGATGGAGGTTCAGGGGCAGTCGGGTGCCGGGCTGGTGACGGTCACGATGACCTGCAAGCACGACGTCAGGCGCGTGCTGATCGACCCCAGCCTGCTGGCGGAGGACAAGGACATGCTCGAGGACCTGGTGGCCGCGGCCTTCAACGACGCGGTGCGCCGCGCCGAAGAGGTCAGCGGCGAGAAGCTCGGCAAGCTCACCGCCGGCCTGCCGTTGCCGCCGGGCATGAAGTTCCCGTTCTGATCGCAGAACATCTCCTCGTGCCGGCAGCGTGAGGGTGCGCCCTTGAACGTTTCGGCACTGGACACCCTGGTCGAGGCCCTGCGCCGGCTGCCCGGGGTGGGCGTCAAGTCGGCGCAGCGCATGGCCTACCACCTGCTGCAGCACGATCGCGGCGCGGCGGTGCAGCTCGCTCAGGCGCTGCGCGAGGCTTCGGCGCGCATGCGCCACTGCGAGCGCTGCCACACCTTCACCGAAGCGCCGGTGTGCAACATCTGCAGCAACCCTGAGCGTGATACGCGGCTGCTGGCAGTGGTGGAAACGCCGGCCGACCAGGCCGCGCTGGAACGCAGCGGCAGCTACCGTGGCCTGTACTACGTGCTGATGGGCCGCATCAGCCCGCTGGATGGCATCGCGCCGGGCGACATCGGCGTGCCCGGTCTGCTCGAGCGTGCGGTGGACGGTGTGGTCGGGGAGGTCATCCTGGCCACCGGCTTCACCGCCGAGGGCGAGGCCACCGCGCACGCGCTGGCGCAGGCCCTGCGCGCCCGCGGCCTGCGCGTGACGCGGCTGGCGCGCGGCGTGCCGGCTGGCAGCGAACTCGAGTACGTGGATCTGTCCACTATCGCCCACGCGCTGGCTGATCGCCGCTGAGCGGCGCCGGCCACGTTCAGCGCTTCGTCTGCCGCTGGCTGCTGGCCGGCTTGGCCTTGCGTTGGCCGGGCGCCGTGGCGGCGCGGCGCGACGCATGGGGCGGCACCATCACGACGATCGACTGACCGGGCTTGAAGCTGGCGTGGGCCGCGACGCCGTTGGTCTGCGCCACCTGCTGCGCCGTCACGCCGAAGCGGCGGGCCACCGCGGCCACGCTGTCGCCGCGCTGCCCGGCCTTGAAAGTCATGCGGCGCAGCGGCGGAGCCTCCGGCCGCAGCACCATCGCCCCATGATCCGCCACCTGCCCGGTGACGTCGGCGGTGGCATGTCCGGCGCGCGACACCAGCAGCGTCGAGCCGGCCTGCACCAGCATGCGCGGCGGGATGCGGTTGACCTCGCGCAGCCGGTCCTCGGCCATGCCGACCTTGGCCGCAGCCTCGCCCGGGCGCAAGGTGCGCGGCACCACCCACGCCGTCCACGTGGCCAGCGGGCCGTCGTGCAGGTCCAGCGCGGCGGCGAACTGCTGCGCGTTGTCCCACGGCAGCAGTACCTGCGGCGTGCCGGCGGCCAGGATCACGGGCTTGTTGAGCTGCGGGTTCATCGCCTGGAACTCCTCCAGCGTCACGCCGGCCAGCCGGGCGGCCAGCGCCACATCGATGTCGCGCTCGATGGGCACTGTCGCGAAGAACGGGTGGTTCTCCAGTGCCAGCAGGCTGAGCCCGAAGGCGGCGGGCCGGGCGACCAGGTTCTTCACCGCCAGCAGCTTGGGCACGTAGTTGCGCGTCTCGTCGGGCATGCGCAGGCTGGCGTAGTTGGTGGGCAGGCCGTCGCGCTGGTTGCGCGCGATGGCCCGCTGCACGTTGCCCTGGCCCCAGTTGTAGGCCGCCAACGCCAGATGCCAGTCGCCGAACTGGCGGTGCAGCCGCTGCAGGTAGTCCAGCGCGGCGCGGGTGGAGGCCAGCACATCGCGGCGGTCGTCACGGAAGATGTTCTGGCGCAGGTCGAAGTCGCGGCCGGTGGCCGGCATGAACTGCCACATGCCCGAGGCGCGCGCGGAGGACAGCGCCTGCGGGTTGAAGGCGCTCTCGATGAAAGGCAGCAGCGCCAGCTCGGTGGGCATCTCGCGCTTTTGCACCTCTTCGACGATATGGAAGAGGTAACGGCCACCGCGCTCGGTCATGCGGCGCACGTAGTCCGGCCGCGTGGCGTACCACTGTTCCCAGCGCGTGACCAGTTCGCGGTCGTCCAGCGCAGCCAGCGCAAAGCCCTCGCGCACACGCTGCCACAGGTCGCTGCGCTCGCCCAGGAACTCGAGGTCGGGCAGCAGCCTGCGCAGGTCGGCCGCGCTCAGGCGGGGTGGCGGGGCTTCGGGGGCGGCGGCTGCGGCAGGCGCCGCGTCGGGCGTCTGCAGGCGCACGGGGCTGGCTGAGGTCAGCGTGGTGGCGGGCGCTTCGGGCCCGGCTACCGGCTGCGCGATCGGGTTGCTCACGACGGCTTGCAAGGGCGCATCGGGCGGTGCCATCGAAGCACAACCGCCCAGTGCCAGCAAGAGCCCGCTCAGGAAGGTGACGAGGCCGCGCGCGCGCCGGCTCATCGGATGCTCGTCATGCCGGGCCGCAGCGCGCGCATGACGCCCGCCGGGCCCGCTGGCCGATGCGTCACTAGAATCCCGCCAGCCCCGGAGCATGGCGGGCGAGCATTTCGAGGACGGCGGGCGCATTGCCCGCATCGACCACCGCGATGTCACGCCCTTCGCGGATCATCCCGACGGGTTGATCGATGTGGGCGGGCGGTGCGAGCAGATTCATCAGATGACGCGAGATGACTCGATTATAGAGTTGAGGTCCTGGCTGAAGACTCCGCCCGGGCGCTACCTGCTGGCTTGGGAGCAGGACCGCCTGGACCATGCTGTGGCCGATGCCTTCGGCTTTCATGCGGTGCAGCTAGGCCTGCCCGAACTCGAAGGGCTGCGCGCCAACCGCATGCCGCACCGCTGGGTGGCCAGCGACTCGCTGCTCGTGCCCGAGCCGCTGCCGCTGCCGCCGCCGCAAGAGGGCCTGACCACCACCCAGTCGCCGGAAGACCCGGTGGCGCTGCATTGCGAGTTCGACGCGCTGCCCTTTCCCAGCGCCAGCCTGGATCTGATCGTGATGCCGCACTCGCTGGAGCTGGCGCGTGACCCGCATCTGACGCTGCGCGAGGTAGAGCGCGTATTGCGGCCCGAGGGCCGCATCGTCATCGCCGGCTTCAACCCGACCAGCCTGTGGGGTCTGCGCCAACGCGCTGGGCGGCTGCGCCAGCGGCTGGGCTTCGCGCGCGGCCAAGGCTTGTTTCTGCCGCGCGCCGGCGAGTTCATCGGCTATTGGCGGCTGCGCGATTGGCTGCGCCTGCTCGGCTTCGAGGTCGAAGGCGGCGGCTTCGGTTGTTACCGGCCGCCGGTGCGGTCTGAGCGATGGCTCGAGCGCAGCGCCTGGATGGACCACATCGGCGACCGCTGGTGGCCGGTTCTGGGCGGTGTGTACCTGCTGGTGGCCGTCAAGCGCGTGCGCGGCATGCGGTTGGTGGGCCTGGTGCGCCGTGAGGCCCGCTCGACGCGCAAGGCGCCGGCCGTGATCGCCCAGCGCCAGGACGACACGGTGGTGCTGACCGATGCGCGGCGCGACCCTTGCGACTTCGAGATCTGAGAAGTGAAACCTGAGAACCTGAACACGATGGACGGATCGATCGTCATCTACACCGACGGCGCCTGCAAGGGCAACCCGGGCCCCGGCGGCTGGGGCGCCTGGCTGCGCGCCGGCGAGCATGAGCGCGAACTCTTCGGTGGCGAATCGCTGACCACCAACAACCGTATGGAGCTGACCGCGGTGATCGAGGCGCTCGCCACGCTCGAGCGGCGCAGCGAGGTGGTGGTCTACACCGACAGCGAATACGTGAAGAACGGCATCACCACCTGGATCCACGGATGGAAGGCGCGCGGCTGGAGGACGGCCGACAAGAAACCGGTGAAGAACATCGAGCTGTGGCAGCGCCTTGATGCCTTGCGTGAATCCCACTCGGTGCAGTGGCGATGGGTGCGCGGCCATGCCGGCGACCCCGGCAACGAGCGCGCCGACCAACTGGCCAACCGCGGAGTCGAGTCCTTGCGAGCTTGATGCGCGAGGCGCGGTTCCGCCGGCTGCGGCTACATTCGCGGCTTCCTTTGGTTACGTGCGTACCCCGTGAAGAAGATCCACACCGTCATCGCCATCGTCGCACTGGCTGCTGTTGCCGCGGGTGGCTGGTGGTGGCAGAACCATCGCAAGCCTGCCGATCCGTCGACGACCATCGCAGCCGGCGGAGGTAGTGGTGCGCCCGGCGGGCCTCCGGCAGCCGGCGGGCCCGGTGCTTCTGGCGGGCCTCCCGGTGGACCGCCCGGCGGGGGCCGCGGCGGCCCGTCCGGCCCGGCCGGGGTGGAGGTGGGCAAGGTCGAGTTGGTCACCCTGGTCGACGAGGCCCAGGCCGTCGGCACGCTGCGCTCGCGCCAGGGTGTGATGTTGCGGCCCGAGGTCAGCGGGCGAGTGGCGGGCCTCGGTTTTTCCGACGGTCAGCGCGTCAAGCGCGGGCAATTGCTGGTTCAATTGGACGACCAGTTGCAGCAGGCGCAGATGCGTCAGGCCGAGGCGCAGGCCAGCATCGCGCGCACCAACCTGCAGCGCAGCCGCGAACTGCAGTCGCAGAACTTCGTCAGCCAGAGCGCCGTGGACCAGAACGCCGCCGCCTTGCAGGTGGCCGAAGCGCAGGTCGCGCTGGCGCAGGCGCAGCTTCAGCGCATGAAGGTGCTGGCGCCGTTCGACGGCACCCTGGGCATCCGCAGCATTGACGTCGGCGACTACCTCAAGGACGGCGCCGACATGGTCAACCTGGAGGATCTGTCCTCGGTGTCGGTGGAGTTCAGGCTGCCCGAGCGCTTCATCGAGCGCGTGCGCGTGGGGCTGTCGATGGAGGCTTTGGTGGACGCGCTGCCCGGGCGCAAGTTCAAGGGCCGCGTCGAAGCGCTGGACTCGCAGGTGGACACCAACGGTCGCGCGCTGCTGGTGGTGGCGCGCATCGACAACCCGGGTGCCGTGCTGCGCCAGGGGATGTTCGTCCGCGCCCGGGTGGTCTTCTCGACGCGCGAGAACGCCACCGTGGTGCCCGAGGAGGCGCTGGTGCCGCAGGGCAACCGGCAGCTGCTGTTCAAGGTGGTCGACGGGCCGGGCGGCGCCAAGGTGACGCAGCGCATGGAAGTCAAGGTCGGCCTGCGCCAGCCGGGCAAGGTGGAGATTCTCGAAGGGCTGGCGGCCGGTGACATGGTGGTGACCGCCGGTCATGGGCGGCTGATGCGCGGCGACGCCGTGCCGGTGCGGGTGATCGATCTGGAGCGTCCAGGTGGGCCGCGCGGCCCGGGCGGGCCTGGTGGCCCAGGTGGCCCAGGTGGTCCGGGCGGTCCGGGCGGTCCCGGCGGTCCCGGCGGTCCCGGCGGCCCGCCGGCTGCCCCCGGTGGCACGCCTGGCGGCCCGCCGGCGTCGCCGCGCAGCTGACGCCGTCCACCCGCCGCAACCGCAGTACCCCAGGATGACCTCGAGATGAAGCTGTCCGAAACCTCGATCCGTCGCCCGGTGCTGGCGATCGTGATGTCGCTGCTGATCGTGCTCATCGGCATGGTCTCGTTCGACCGCCTGAGCGTGCGCGAGTACCCGCGCATCGACGAGCCGCTGGTGACGGTTACCACGCGGCTGCTGGGGGCGTCCTCCGAAGTCATCGAGTCGCAGGTCACCAAGACACTGGAAGACTCGATCGCCGGCATAGACGGCGTGGACATCATGAGCTCGATCTCGCGCACCGAGCAGAGCCAGATCACGGTGCGCTTCAAGCTGTCGAAGGACCCCGACACCGCGGCGGCCGAGGTGCGTGACCGCGTGGCGCGCGTGCGCGGCCGGCTGCCGAGTTCGGTCGACGAGCCGGTGATCGCCAAGGTCGAGGCCGATGCCACGCCGACCATCTGGCTCGCCTACACCAGCGAGACGATGAGTGCGCTCGAAATGACCGAGCTGATCAACCGCGTGGTCAAGCCGCGCCTGCAGACCATAGCCGGCGTGGCCGACGTGCAGATCGGCGGTGACCGCCGCTATGCGATGCGTATCTGGCTCGACCCCGACCTGCTGGCCAGCTACCGGCTGACGGTGCAGGACGTCGAGGACGCCCTGCGGCGGCAGAACCTCGAAGTACCGGCAGGGCGCATCGAGAGCCGCCAGCGCGAGTTCAACGTCACCGCGCGCACCGACCTGAACACCGTCGGGCAGTTCAACGAGGTCGCGCTGAAGACGGTCAACGGATACACCGTGCGGCTGCGCGACGTGGCGCGCATCCAGGAGGCTGCGGCCAGCGAGCGCACCCGCGTGCGCCTGAACGGCGTGCCGTCGATCAGCACCGGCATCATCCGCAACGCCACTGCCAACCCGCTGGAGGTGGCCGACGGCGTGCGTGCGCTGATGCCGCTGATCCAGGCCGACCTGCCAGCTTCGGTGACGGTGGTGCAGGCCAACGACCTCTCGGTCTTCATCGACCGCAGCGTCAAGGCGGTCTACACCACCGTCGCCGAGGCGGTGGTGCTGGTGGCGCTGGTGGTCTTCGTCTTCCTGCGCACTTTGCGTGCGTCGATCATCCCGCTGGTGACGATCCCGGTCAGCCTGATCGGTTCTTTCGCGCTGATCGCGCTGGCGGGCTTCACGATCAACACGCTGACGCTGCTGGCGCTGGTGCTGGCGATCGGGCTGGTGGTCGATGACGCCATCGTGGTGCTGGAGAACATCTTCCGCCACATCGAGCGCGGCATGCAGCCCTTCCAGGCGGCGATCAAGGGCATCCGCGAGATCAGCTTCGCGGTCATCGCGATGACGCTGACGCTGGCGGCGGTGTTCGCGCCGCTGGCTTTCACCCCCGGACGCACCGGGCGGCTGTTCGGCGAGTTCGCGCTGACGCTGGCCGGCGCGGTGCTGGTCTCAGGCTTCGTCGCGCTGACGCTCACGCCGATGATGTGCAGCAAGCTGCTGCGTCACAACCCGAAGCCGGGCTGGTTCGACCGCAGCATGGAGCGGGTGCTGGACGGCATCAGCAACGGCTACCGCCGCGCGCTCACGCTGAGCCTGCGCGCCCGCTGGCTGGTGCTGCTGGTGATGGTCGGCTCCGGCGCGGGCAGCTGGCATCTGTACAACACCACCAAGAGCGAACTGTCGCCGATCGAGGACCGCGGTGTCATCGCGATGCCGATCCGCGCGCCCGAAGGCGCGACGCTGGAGTACACCGCGCGCTACCTGGATGCCATCGAGCGCATCACCGCGCAATACCCCGAGTTCGACCGCCGCTTCATGTCGATGCAGGGCGGGCAGGTCTCCAGCGCCTTCGGCGTTTTGCGCACGGTGGACTGGACCGAGCGGAGCAAGACGACGATGGAGTTGCAGCGTGAACTGATCCCGCGGCTGGCCGCGCTGCCCGGCATCAGCGCCTTTCCGGTCACCCCGCCCAGCCTGGGCCAGGGCTTTCGCGAGCGGCCGATCAACTTTGTGCTGGTCAGCAGCGACAGCTACCAGAACATGTCGCGCGTGGCGCAGCAGATGCTGGCCGAGATGGCGAAGAATCCGGGCATCGTGCAGCCCGACAGCGACCTGCAGCTGAACAAGCCCGAGATCTTCGTCGACGTCGACCGCAGCCGAGCGGCCGATGCGGGCGTGTCGGTGGAGGCGGTGGCGCGCACGGTGGAGACGATGCTCGGCGGGCGCGTGGTCACGCGCTACAAGCGCGATGCCGACCAGTACGACGTGATCGTGCAGACCGCCGAGCGCGGCCGCGCCACACCCGAGGACATCGACCGCATCTTCGTGCGCGGTCGCGGCGACACGATGGTGCCGCTGTCGTCGTTGGTGAAGATTCGCGAGTCGGTCAGCCCGCGCGAACTGAACCGCTTCAACCAGCGTCGATCGGTCACCCTGACGGCCAATCTGGGGCCCGACCTGGCGCTGGGCGAGGCGCTGGAGTTCATGGACCAGACGGCGGCCAAGCTGCTGCCCGCGGGTTACTCTGTCGAGCTCAACGGCGTCAGCCGCGAGTTCCGCGCGTCGTCGGGCGCGTTGGCCGTCGTCTTCGTGCTGGCGCTGGTCTTCATCTTCCTCGTACTGGCCGCGCAGTTCGAGAGCTTCATCGACCCGCTGGTGATCCTGCTCTCCGTCCCGCTGTCGATGGTCGGCGCGCTGGCCGCGTTGCAATGGAGCGGGGGCACGCTGAACGTGTACTCGCAGATCGGGCTGATCACGCTGGTCGGGCTGATCACCAAGCACGGCATCCTGATCGTCGAGTTCAGCAACCAGTTGCGCCTGCAAGGCCTTGACGCGCGCGAGGCGGTGGTCGAAGCCGCCAGCCAGCGCCTGCGGCCGATCCTGATGACCACCGGCGCGATGGTGCTGGGCGCGCTGCCGCTGGCACTGGCCACCGGCGCCGGGGCAGAGAGCCGGCAGCAGATCGGCTGGGTGATCGTCGGCGGCATGTCGGTCGGTACGCTGCTGACCATCTTTGTCGTGCCGACGGTTTACTCGCTGCTGGCGCGCAAGCGGGTTCCTGGCGAGATCACCACCGTGGCGGTGGACGACGAAGCGGTCAAGGCGCCCGCGTAGAGCGGGGCTGGACGCGACCTAGACCCGGTCCGGCACCGGGTGGTGCGCGTCCAGGTCCCCGGGCCGGTTCAGGTTGGCAAAGGCGGCGGCCTCAGCGAAGGCGGCCACCGCGCGCTGCTGCGCCGTGCTCCAGGCGAGCACACGATGCTCGCCACGCGCCAGGGCTACCGACAGCGTGGGCGCGAGTCGCTGGTGGATCAGTGCACACAGGGGCTGTACCGACGGCAGTCCATCCGCGCCGGGGCAGGCGGCCACGGCCAGATCGTCGCCTGGCTGCAGCGCCTGGGCGAGCCTCGCCACCAGATCGATCGGGGCCAGTGGCAAGTCGCAGGGCAGCACCGCCAGCCACGGCGTGCTGCAGTGCTGCAGGCCGCTGAGCAGCCCGGCCAGCGGCCCGGCGAAGCCCGGCACCGTGTCGGCCCAGACCGGCACTCCGAAGGCGGCATAGGCCAGGGTGTTGCGGTTGGCGCTGAGCGCGAGCGGGCCGACCTGGGGCGCCAACCGGGCCAGCGCATGCCAGGCCAGCGCGCGCCCATGCCACGGCAGAAGTCCCTTGTCGGCCCCGCCCATGCGCAGCCCGCGCCCGCCGGCGAGCACCAGGCCGGTGATGTCGGCACGCAGGATCGGCATGCCCAGCCGTCCCGCTCAGCGCCTCTCAGCCACCGATGTAGTGCATCTCGACACGCCGCTCCTCGCTGGCGGCAGGCGCTGCGGCCGAGCCGCGCAGTTCGGAATAGCGGTCTTCGCGCCCGCCCCACACGCCGCCGATGGCAGCCGCGATCTGCGCGTCGTCCAGGCCGCCGCGCAGCAGCGCGCGCAGGTCGTGCCCGCGGCTGGCGAACAGGCAGGTGTAGAGCCGGCCTTCGGTGGACAGCCGCGCCCGGTTGCAGTCGCCACAGAAGGCTTGCGTCACGCTGCTGATGAAGCCGACCTCGCCGCTGCCATCGGCATAGCGCCAGCGCTCGGCGGTCTCGCCCGCGGCCGACGCGGCCAGCGGTTCGAGCGCGAATGCGGCGTGCAGCCGCTGGCGCACCTGGGCCGAGGGCAGCACCTCGGCCATGCGCCAGCCATTGGTGGCGCCGACGTCCATGTACTCGATGAAGCGCAGCACCACCGCCGGGCCCCAGCGATCGCGCACGTGGCGCGCCAGCGGCACGATCTCCTGCTCGTTGGTGCCGCGCTTGACGACCATGTTCAGCTTCAGTGGCGCCAGGCCGGCGGCCAGGGCCGCATCGATGCCGCGCAGCACCTCGGCGACCGGAAAGTCGACGTCGTTCATGCGCTTGAACACCGCGTCGTCCAGCGCGTCAAGGCTGACCGTGATACGCCGCAGGCCGGCCGCCTTCAACGCGGCGGCCTTGCGTTCCAGCAGGGAGGCGTTGGTGGTCAGGGTGATGTCCAGCGGCGTGCCCTCCGGCGTGCGCAACGCGGCCAGCATGCCGACCAGGCGCTCCAGATGCTTTCGCAGCAGCGGCTCGCCGCCGGTCAGGCGCAGCTTGTGCACGCCGTGCGCGACGAACAGGCTCGCCAGCCGTGTGATCTCCTCGAAGCTCAGCAGTTCAGGCTGTGGCAGGAAGCGCCAGCGCGCATCGAAGACTTCTTTGGGCATGCAGTAGCTGCAGCGGAAGTTGCAGCGGTCGGTGACGCTGATGCGCAGGTCGCGCATCGGGCGGCCCAGCCGGTCGCTGAGCAGGCCCGAGGGCGGCGCTGCGTTGGCCGGCACGGCGGGCCGCAGCGCGGCGCTGCGCAGGTCGGTCAGCGGAATGATCGGAACAGTGGAGACGCCCATGACGGACATCGTACCCGGCTCGGCGCGGCGGTCCGCCAGGGGTGATTCAGGGCCGTGGGCTGTCGGCCGCCACGCCGGCCTGGGTGGCCAGAGCCGGCGCCGCATCGGCCCGGCGGGCGCCGTTGAAGCGGCGCTCCCAGTAGGCCTTGCGCATGTCCTCGATACGCACCTCGGCGCCCGGCTTCGGTGCGTGGATGAACCTGCCTTCGCCGATGTAGATGCCGACGTGCGAGAAGGCGCGCCGCATGGTGTCGAAGAACACCAGGTCGCCCGGACGAAGCTGTTCGCGCGAGACCTGCAGCAGCCCGGCCTGCTGCGCTTGCTGGTCGGCGCGGCGCGGCAGCACCAGGCCCAGGCTCAGCTCGAAGATGTGGCGCGTGAAGCCGCTGCAGTCGAAGCCCTCGTCGCTGCTGCCGCCTCGGCGGTAGGGCACGCCCAGAAAATTCATCGCCGACAGAACCATATCGGAGGCCGCGTCGCGCACCTGCCGCACTGCGGCCTGCGCGCTGTCCTGGACTGACGCCGCGGCGCTGACGAGCCCGCGCTCATTGAGCAGTTGCAGGATGGCGTCGCCGCCCGTCGTCGCCTCGGGCACCGCTTGTACCGGTGCGGTGGCCAGGCCAGCGCACAGTGCCAGGGCCGGGATCAACGGGCGCCAGCGCGGGCTGGGGGGGGGTGCAGAAGTCACGGGCGGCAGGATAGGGGGGTGGGTAGGACGTGTCAATGCAAGCTTCAGGCCCGGTGCAAGCTCGGTTCTGGCTTGGTTTCGGCCCGACAAGTTCATGCCTCAGCCCGCCGGTTGCCGAAACCGATCAATGCGTTGCTGGTGTGCCACCGCGCCCACGGGGCTGTGTTCTCGGCCGAACCGGCGAAAGGCGGACCGACTGGAAATTACACACAATACGTGCGCACTGATTAATTGGAGGCGCCATGAACATCACGTTATCTGTAGATGAACGGATCGCCGAAGAGGCCCGCAAGGCCGCCGGCGCGATGGGCAAGAGTTTGAATCAGGCCGTTCGGGACTACCTCGAGCAACTCGCCGGCGGGCCGCAACTGGCGGCCCAACTGCAGGGCTTCGAGGCCTCTGCG
>Ga0335394_10003652_pt1 | contig 17474 bp, 8 predicted proteins | sample MAT03_FD_205741 | JGI IMG/M metagenome (GOLD analysis project Ga0335394, IMG submission 205741) | Freshwater microbial communities from Lake Fryxell liftoff mats and glacier meltwater in Antarctica - MAT-03 (spades assembly) (version 2) ... | reverse complement strand
AGTTTTTCTCTAATGCAAGTACCGATCCTTTGGGCTATGGCGAGGGTGAGAAATTCCTTGGCTTCCAGAATGTGACGACTGATAGCAGCGGTAATGCTAATTTCACGGTTAATTTACCCCAGGCTGTTCCCCTTGGTGGATTTATTAGTGCAACTGCAACAGATCCGAATAATAACACTTCGGAGTTTTCCCAGAACCTTGAAGTCAAAGCAAATTCCGATCCGAAACTTCAGTGGGTACGTGAATCAGGTACTTCACTTCAGGATATCGGTAGGGATATTGCTACCGATAGTGCAGGAAATGTTTATATTGTAGGTGCTACAGGGGATGGCGATCCGACGACAGGTAACTGGGATAGTTTTATGACTAAGTATGACAGTAATGGCAACAAACTTTGGCAGAAATCTTTAGGTGACAGTTCAACTGATGGCAGTTACGGAGTAAAGATTGACGCAGCCAATAATATTTATGTGGTTGGATATAATGGCTACGATGCTTATATCACTAAGTCTGACAGCAATGGTAACGAAATCTGGAAGCAAGTATTCAGCAGTATAAATACAGACTTCCAATTGGGAGATTATGCTACGGGAGTAGGGATTGATAATACAGGCAACATTTATGTTGCTGGCAATACCTGGGGTTCCTTCGATCCGGCAAAAGCATGGTCAAATTCAATAATCCCAAATCAGAATGCTTTCATCACCAAGTATGACAGCAATGGCAATCAAGTGTGGATTAAGGATTTTGGTACATCGCAAGATGAAAATGTTCGGGCAGTCAGTGTTGATAATGCTGGCAATAGCTATATTGTGGGACATACTGCCGGAAGTTTGGGAGTCAGTGCGGGTGGAATAGATGCTTTCATCGCTAAATATGACTCAAATGGCAATCAAGTGTGGCTGCGTCAGTTTGGTACAGTAGCCTCCGATGCCGCCTATGGAGTAGCTCTTGACAGTGCTGGTGATGTTTATGTGACTGGAAGTACAAGGGGATCTCTAAATGCTAGTAACAATAGTGGTGGCGCAGATACTTTCGTGGTCAAGTATGATAGCAATGGCAATCAGATTTGGCAGAACCAATTTGGCACGGTTGCTAATGAAAATGCGACCGGAATAGGTGTAGATAAAAATGGTGATGTATATGTTGCAGGTCTAACTCAAGGTTCTTTAGATGGCAGCACTAATGCAGGAAGTTATGATATGTTCCTGACCCGATTAAATAGCAGTGGAGTGCGTTCTTGGAGCGAACAATTAGGCACTGCTACTGACGATCTCATATACAAGCTCTTGATTGATAGTGCTAACAACATTTATCTGACTGGCAGTGTTAACGGTTCTTTGCAAGGTCAACCCTATGCAGGTTCTAGTGATGCTGTTCTACTTAAATATAAGATTGGTTAGGTTCTATTTACCCCACGATACGCCCCCTACTAATTGCTACGAACTCGTGGGGCCCAGAAACCCGGTTTCTTGCTAAATTTATCGTTACCAAACGAAAAACTCGTAGAAACGGGGTTTCTTGCAGAGGGCGTGGGCAATGAAACTGTCAGAATTATTCAAGACCATTCTCGTGTAATACCAATTTCATAAAGTAGCGCTAGATATTACCCCCCCAACCCCCCCTTAGTAAGGGGGGGCTAAGACTTCATCCGTAGCACATCTTTAGAAAAATGGTGTAAGATGGCCTCAACAGTTTTTCTGACCAAATTGTTTAACCTCCTCCTTTACCGTGACAGTTAAAACCAAAGTTAAAATATTCTGTATTCTATTTTACATTCTGGGATTTCCGGCTGTGGCCACAGCCCAAATTGTCCCCGATCGCACTTTACCGCTCAATTCCACCGTCACCCCAGACGGCAACACCTTAACCATTGAAGGCGGCACAACAGCCGATCGCAATTTATTCCACAGTTTTCGCGAATTTTCCGTCCCCACAGGCGGTACAGCATTTTTCAACAACGCCAATACAATTCAAAATATCTTTACTCGCGTCACAGGCGGGTCAATTTCTAACATTGACGGCTTAATTCAAGCCAACGGCAACGCTAACTTATTTCTCCTCAACCCCAACGGTATTATTTTTGGCCCAAATGCCAGCATGAATATAGGCGGCTCGTTTCTAGGCACTACAGCTAATAGCATCAACTTCGCTGACGGCACATCATTCAGTGCTACCAATCCCCAAACAACTCCTCTGCTAACTATCAGCATTCCCACTAGCTTACAATTTGGCCCCAATCCCGGTCAAATTGTCAATCAATCTGTCGCCACTTCTGCTGTTGAAGACAGTGGCCAAGGAAATCTAAACCCCGTAGGTTTAGAAGTGCCAGCCGGTCAAACTTTAGCCCTAGTGGGCGGCGACGTAGCGATTCCAGGCGGAATTTTGACAGCAGCCGGAGGAAGGATTGAACTTGGCAGTGTCGGTGGCAACAGTTCAGTCAGCCTCACTGTACTTGACCAAGGTTTCACCCTCGGATATGCAGGGGTTCAAAACTTCCAAGACATTCAACTGTCCCAGGGCGCTACTGTCGATGCTAGCGGTGAAGGTGGCGGCAACATCCAAGTACAGGGAGGGCGGGTGGTGCTGACTGAGGATTCAGGCATTCTCTCTCAGACTTTCGGTAGCCAAGACGGAGGGACAGTTTCTATCCAAGCAACGCAGTTTATCGCTGAAGGTGGCGGCTATGTGGACACGACAACCTACGGTGCTGGCCGTGGAGGTATTTTATCGGTGACGGCTACAGATTCCGTAGAATTGAGTGGGACTAATACCGATGGCACATCTAGTGGCTTGTTTGCTCAAGTTGATCGACTGGAAGGGCAAACAGCACCAACCACAGGAAATGCAGGAAATTTGACGATCGCCACTGGTCGATTAATTTTACGGGATGGCGCACAGATAGCATCAAATACTTTTTCTGAAGGTTCAGGAGGAAAATTAACTGTCACCGCTACCGAGAGTGTAGAAGTGACTGGGCGATCGGCTGACAGTGAAAATCCTAGTGCCTTGCTAACTCAAGCTGAAACTAATTCTTCGGGAAATGCTCAAAATTTAACCATTTCAACCAGGCAGTTGACCATCTCGGATGGAGGTGAAATTTCATCTTCCACCGAGGGTACGGGGAATGCAGGCAATATACTCATTCAAGCCTCCGAGCAGTTGATTGTTCAAAATCGGGCTGGAGTATCGGCTCTCACTTCAGGTAATGGGCGCGGTGGCAATATCAGCATTGAAACAGGACGCTTAATCGCTCAAAATGGCGGTCAGGTATTAGCAACAACTCAAGGTAGCGGGCAAGCAGGGACTTTAACTGTAAATGCCAGAGAATCTGTCGAACTCACTGGAACGGGTATGGATGGGTCTCCCAGCGGCTTGTTCACGCAGTCCACAGGGTTAGCAACGGACTCTGATGCTGGCAATGCAGATAATTTGACAGTGACAACCAGGCAGTTAATTGTTCGGGATGGAGCCGCCTTATCAGCAGATACTTTTGCAGGTGGGAGGGGAGGTTCTCTCACAGTAAATGCCTCAGAGTCGATCGAACTTACAGGCATTTCCAGCATAGTCCCAACAAATGATCCTCCCCTAGTTAGAGCCGATGGGCGCTTGGCCAGCCGCTTAACAGCAGTAACCACAGGCAGCGGAGCCGCGGGGAATGTAGCGATTAACACGGGACTGCTGACGGTGCGGGATGGGGCAAGTGTTGCGGTAGATGGCAGCAGAGGTACGGGTTCAGCGGGCAACTTAGATGTAACAGCCAGTGACATCCGACTAGACAGAGGAACCATTACCGCAGAAACTAGATCCGGTGACTTCGGCAACGTCAACCTCCAAGTTTCCAACTTCTTACAGATGCGTAACAACAGCAATATTACTGTTACAGCGACCGGCGATGCCAGAGGTGGCAATATCAAGATTGATACCAGAGCGTTAATTGCTGGCACTAACAGCGACATCACAGCCAATGCAGTCAGCAGCGAAGCAGGCCGCGTCGAAATTACAGCCCCAGAAGGACTCTTCGGAACCAGATCGCGCCGTGAAGGAAATCCCGGCTCTAACCTCACCAGCGACATAACGGCTACCTCCCTGGCGGGCCCGCAGCTCGACGGCGAGGTACTTCTCAACACCCCCGACGTTGACCCCACCCAGGGAGTCGTTCAGTTGCCAGAGACGATCGCCAATCCCGACGCGATCGCCCAAATTTGTCCCAATCAGCGACAGTCGGGGGTTGATAACACCTTCACTAGAACAGGGCGTGGTTTACCAGCAAATCCCGGAGAAACCCTCAGCAATGGCTCAGCCGCCGTCGGTTTAGCCGACGCTGTAGCCCCCGTTGAGCAAAGAGCGAGAACTGCGGCACCCTCCCAGGCGGTTCGCCCCGCGACTCGCCCCATCCTATCGGCTCAAGGTTGGGCGGTTAACAGCAAAGGAGAGGTGATTTTTACCGCCTATCCTGCTGGTGTGACGCTTCAGGGCCCCTTAACTCCTATCCCCGGCTGCTATGCGCGATAAAGGAAATCAGCCAGGAAATCAGCATAGTGGCGATCGCTGGCTACTTTTGACTGTAGGAGTTTTCGCCTGTAGTTTAACGCCTTGGCCACTGAAAGCAGAAACGGTTTCGCTGTCGATACCAGCAGAATTTAATGGGGGATCGCAACCGGAATTAACAGCAGAGACACTTCCCACAACTCCAACTCCTAACATCTCAGAACCTTTAGCACCGCAAACAGTCCCTTCCCCCCAGAACCAGCAAAATCTGCCACAGCCGAACCCATCTCCTAACTTAAAAGAAAGAGAGGATGGGCCTTCATTTGATACCGCTGAAGTTTATGAATGTCCGCTGGGAGTGCGATCGAGCGAACAGCATTCTCCGGCGACTCAAACTGCCGAAGATATCAAAGGCGATGAAGTAATTGAGGCGATCGAAGTAACTGGTTTTCGGTTCGTTGGCAATACAGTTTTCAGCCAAAAAACTCTCGAATCAAAAATTACGAATCGCTTTCTCACATCAGAAAATAATAACCAGTCTCCATCACATAAAATAACTTTTGCCCAATTGCAGCAAGTTATTTCCGAAGTCACCAAATTCTACAATCAACAGGGATATATTAATTCTTTTGCCTACATTCCCACTACCAGCGAAGAACCAAATCAAAAATTACAAAACAAAGGCGCTGGTGGGCAAGTTATTATCAAAATTGTTGAAGGTGGATTAGAGTCAATTCGAGTCAGGAGGCGGACGGGGCGACAGCGGCTCAACCTTAATTATGTATGCAGCCGTTTGGCGATCGTAGCGCAACCTTTGCAAGTTGAGCGTCTGTTGGATGTTTTGCGATCGCTCGAACTCGATCCATTAATGAAAAATATTTCCGCTGAATTGATTCCCGGTTCGCAGTTGCACAGGAGCGGGCTAGAAGTTAAATTTGAGGAGGAAAAAACCTTTAGCGCTGCACTGCTATTAGATAATCGTCGCGCTCCCAGTGTTGGCACTGTCCGCCGCCAAGTCCAACTAACCGAAGCAAATTTATCAGGAAATGGGGATGGTTTAAGTCTTGCTTATACTAATACTGACGGCAGCAATGCCTTTGATTTGAGCTATACATTGCCCTTAAATCCTCAAAATGGTACAATCAATGTCGCAGCAGGAACTACTGCCAATCGCGTAGTAGAGCCACCTTTTCAAGATGTTGACCTTAGAGCGACGGCGCGATATTTGGATCTAACTTTACGCCAACCTTTGTTAAGGAATCCCAGAGAAGAATTTGCTCTCGGTTTGACAGCAACTCGGCGGGAAAGTGGCACTTCAATTTTAGGGGAAGATTTCCCTCTTTCGGCGGGAGCAGATGCAAAAGGGCGATCGCGCATATCGGCACTGCGGTTTTTTCAAGATTATACTGTGCGTAGCAACGATCAATTATTTGCTTTTCGCTCTCAATTTAGTTGGGGATTGGGAGCCTTTAATGCTACTGTCAATAGAGAAGCTCCTGACAGCAGATTTTTGGCATGGCGGGGGCAAGCACAGTGGGTTCGCCGCTTAAAAAAAGATACTTTACTGTTAGCCAGCACTGACGTACAATTGGCAAATAGGGCACTTTTACCTTTAGAACAATTTGGGATTGGGGGTTTGAATAGCGTTAGAGGTTATCGGCAGGATATTCGTTTGGGCGACAATGGGATTTCTGCATCGGCTGAACTCCGATTTCCGATTATTGGCAGATCGGATCGAGGCTTAGGAGTTTTACAAATTACTCCTTTTGTTGATGTGGGAACCGTTTGGAATAGTTCTCGTACTGAAAACTTTGACTCTCAAATGTTGATGTCTTTGGGTACTGGTTTGCGGTGGGAATTGAATGATAGTCTTTCAGCCAGTTTTTACTGGGGTATTCCGTTAGTTGATGTAAAATCTAGGGAGAGAACATGGCAAGAAAAAGGTTTACATTTTTCCGTGCTTTCCAGGTTCTCTTTCTGAAACCAGCACGCGGGATGAAAAGACGCAGTTTGCGGCTGTCGATTTTCCTATTTTGGGCAGTATTGATAGCATTTTTTGCCGTCAATGTCCAGGCTCAATCTTCATCAAATTTGGCAAGAATTGAGAAATACAATTCTCTAGTGGGTGTTGAGAAAGTCGCACAAGTTGCCGTGAGTGGCGGAAATTCAGCGATTAGCAATCAGCCGCGAGATGGGAAGGCATTGGAGGTGCTAGCTAGACAACGTTATGCCGCCGGAGAGTTTGCAGAAGCTGCGAAGTATTGGCAGCAAGCTGTTTCGGCTTTTGAGGTAAAGGGAGATTGGTTGAATCAGGCGATCGCCCTGAGTAATCTTTCGTTGACATATCAACAGTTGGGGCGTTGGGAAGAGGCCAATAGTGCGATCGCCCTTAGTCGCAGTTTGTTACCGGAAGAGTCTAAGGTAAAGTCATTAGTGGAATTAAAGGCGATCGGGCAAATTCTCGATATTCAATCCAATGGGCAATGGGAACAGGGCCAAGTCAATATTGCATTAAAAACAGCGCAGCAAGCAACGAAAATCTATGTTAAATTAAAGGATAATTTAGGGTGGAAACGTAGCCTAATTGCTCAAGTCAAAACCCTGCAAGCATTAGGTTTGTATCAGCAAGCTTGCCAAGCAATTATCCCTGTTGTAGAATCAAACAATCCCGAAAAATTCGCCATTCCCAGTCAGGATTGTCAGCAATTCATGACTAACAAATTAGCAGCAATCAAAGAAATTGTCAAAACGCCATCAAATTCGACTTTAAAAAATATTCAAATTACCGGGGCGCGTCTCCTTGGGGATGTGTGGAGACAGCTTGGTTATTTGAATGAGTCTAAACAATTGCTGGAAGGAGTAGATCGAGTTGTTACTCAACAAGAATATCCTCAAGAGAAGGCTTTGGTGTTACTAAGTTTAGGTGATACTTATCAAGCTTTGGGAAATAGAAACAAATTTTTGTCTGAATCGAACTATAAAGAATACTACCAAAATGCTATAAATTCCTATAAAAAATCTATAAATGTGGCTGCGAATAATTCCTTTGTCAAGGTTCAAGCACAACTAAATTTATTAAGCCTTTTAGTTGACGATCGAATCGGACTGGCTGTAGATTTAAAAGCAAGTCAAAAATTGCGGACAAATATTTTATCAGAATTGAATAAGTTGCCACAAAACCACGGAAAGATTTATGCAGAAGTTAGTTTGATGAATAGTTTGGTTCGCCTCAAGCAGGAAGAACTAAAAATTGCTAGTAATGTTTCAAATTCGTCTAGTATAAATTCAGAACAATTATCAAATTATTGTTTGCCAAATTCTTCGATTGTGGCTGAAAGTTTATCTGGCAATAAGTCATCTGTATCTGAGAGAGAAATTGTCGAATTGGGAGCAAAGGCAATCGAGTTGGCTAGGGATTTGGGTGATTTGAGGGCAACAGCCTATGCTTTGGGCAATTTGGGTGGGGTATATGAAAAGAATCAGCATTGGCTGGAGGCTCAAAAGTGTACGGAACAAGCTTTGTTGTTGTCGCAGAATGTTAGTCTAAATGCGCCGGATCTGGCTTATTTGTGGCAGTGGCAATTGGGGCGGATTCGTTGGCGTGGGGGGGCGAAGGATGTTGACGGTGCGATCGCTGCTTATACGGCCGCCTTTAATACGTTACAATCGGTACGCAACGATTTAGTACCGATTAGTCGGGATGGACAGTTTGATTTTCGCGATAAAATAGAACCTGTTTATCGGGAATTGGTGGACTTGTTGTTGCAGGGGGGGGAACCGAGTCCAGAGAATTTGAAGCAAGCTAGGAATGTGATTGAGGCGCTTCAGGTGGCTGAATTGGATAACTTTTTTAGGGAAGCTTGCATACAGCCACGAGAGGTAAACATTGACAATATAGACAAAGAAAGTGCTGTCATTTACCCGATTATTTTAAAAAATAGCTTAGAAGTTATCATCAAGTTACCTGGTTTAGATAGACTCAAACACTACCGGACTAAGATAGACTCAAAGACAGTAAAAGAGACCCTGGGAAAACTGCGTAAAGAAATAGTGGAACCAGGCTCACCTAAAAGAGCAGAAGTGAATAAGTTATTGCAAGATGTTCATAGCTGGTTACTGAAACCAGTTAAGACAGATTTGGATAAAAGTAATGTTAAAACTTTAGTATTTGTGCTAGATGGTGAGTTGCGAAATATCCCTATGGCTACTCTTTATGATGGATCTCGTTATCTGATAGAGTCCTATAGTGTAGTTTTGGCACCTGGATTAAGTTTAATAGATGCCAGACAATTAAATTTGGGAAATATCAAAATTCTAACAGCGGGAATCAGTGAAGCACGTCAAGGTTTTGCTGCTCTACCTAACGTCGAGAAAGAGCTGAAGGAAATTAAATCCCAAGTATCGAGTATTGTCTTGTTGAATTCTGAGTTTATTGATTTGTCTCTACGAGCAAAGATTAACTCGAATGAAAGTCGTATAGTTCATCTGGCTACTCATGGAAAATTCAGTTCCAACGCTGAAGATACATTCATTATTAGTTGGGATAAACGCATCAATATCAATGAGCTAAATCAGTTACTCAAAAGCAAAAATGAAAAGCAATCTAGGCCCATTGAATTACTGGTATTGAGTGCCTGTCAAACAGCAGCCGGAGACAATCGGGCAACATTGGGACTTGCAGGAGTAGCTGTGAGAGCAGGGGCACGCAGCACCTTAGCTTCTTTATGGAATATTGGTGATGAGTCCACCTCTGTTTTAATGAAGCAGTTTTATAAAGAATTACTTACTAATAAGCGAACCAAAGCTGAAGCTTTGCGTCAAGCCCAGCTATTTCTATTAAAGAATCCTAAATACAACAATCCAAAAACTTGGTCGCCCTATATCTTAGTAGGAAATTGGTTATAGCTAGTTATAGATAAATTGTTATGGTTCCTAACAGTTTTACCTATTACTTTAGTCCATTTTCTGTTTGGCAGCAGTCTACTATTGGCTCTGAGGCAATATTAGATAAGTCTATTTGCCGTAGCAGAGATGGCCAATTACCGTCATTGGGATCGGTTTTACGAACTTCTGCGGCCGCTGTTAGTGCATCATACCAAATACCGTTAGCTGCTAAAATACTAATGCGATCGCTCAATGTAGCTTTCTCTAGCTGACTCCTGAGAGCCGGATTGGAAAAATTGACTCTTTTAATTTTACCATTAACATACATCGGTGGTTGTCCGCGCTGACAATAAATCTTAAAATACCATTGATATTGCCGATAGACTTCTAACGAAACTGATGATGGCAATGATATTTTAACAACTCCCGATCTGCCGCTGAGAGTAAAGCTAGCTTTATATACTGTTTTATTTTCCCCATCGTAAAGTACAAACTCACCGGGAAACTGGGAATTATAAGGTACATAAAACCAAAGAGTAGGATTAGCAGAAACCGTTAATCCGAAAACTGAACTTACATCTTTGCTCTGATAAACTGGAACCAATGCCGTCAGAGCTTTTTGTTCAGAACCAGTAGACTGATTGGCCACATCCTGACAGCCTCGCGAACCTCCGTCAGAGCGATTATCTGAGCTTTCTACATCAGGTGGTGGTGATGGTGGCGCTTTGAACAACGGTTCCTTGAATTGTGTGCTTGAGTTGGTAGTCGGGCGTTGTCCAACTATTACACCCCTAGCTGGCTGCATCTCTAATTTAATCAAGCCGAGCGTTAAAAAATTTATAGCCAAAAATCCGGTCAGTTGTTTAAGCAATGAGTAAATTTTAGCCAACATTCCACACTCTTAAATTTAGTTTGCTGTCTTTTGAGACTGATTATATACTAGGACAGCAAAACTTGTACCAACTAAAGCCAAACCTGAAGGAATCAATGGCACCCAACCACTTTGGGTAAAGAAAATCCAGCAAACACCATATAATATAGCAATGCTTGTACCTGTGACCATTACTAGATATTGTTTGGACTGAAAGCGCCAGGCGATCGCACCACCGACAACACTCCATCCCCAAATCCACAGCCCATCTACCCAAAAATCCCACCACCAAATTAAGGGCCTCCCATCTAAAGCAGCACTGATAAGTTGACTCACCATTTGAGCATGGATGATGATATTAGGCAATTTTCGGTAATTTTCTTGGGCTGTAGTGTAAGGAGTGGGATAATCAGTTCTAAAACTTTCGGCGGTAGTACCAATTAAAACAATTTTATCTTTCACATCATCAGGTTTAAGCTGACCATTGAGAACTTCTGCAAGGGTGACTCTTAAAATCACTTCTGAAGGTGAACGATAGGCTCGGTAGTTGAGCAATATTTCGTAGGATCTATCATCTATTTTGTGATAACCCCCCATGTGTTTTCGCAACCGTTTTAAATTTGCCTTCCCTAATTGCAACTCTCCTTTGTTGTATTTAGGAGAGATACTATTTGTTAGATCCAGATATCGAAATGCTAATTGAGAACTGAAGGCATACTCTGCGTCACAAAGGCTAGCTACATCTGGTCTCAAAGCGATAATATGGCGACGGATAACACCATCATAATCTGCCGAAAAATCATTAAAACCTATTCGTTCTTTACGATCTTTTTCTGGAATATTAAGTGGTGGTTTCGTACCTAAATTTCCTTGGCTACGATTGGGAGATTTACAAAGTGCAATTAAGTTTTTTTGATTTTCTATTTTAGCAATTAGGCTAGGCAATTTTGAGTTGAGGGGAAAATCATAGTGAATTCCTAAACCAATTACTTTAGGTTGATATTTTTGCAATTTGTCTAAGGTTAAATTGAGAGCGTTCTCCGATAAGGAACCTTTTTTATCTTTCTGCTCTGGGAGGTAAAGATCTGCCTCGGTAACTTCAATTACTAAAACTCGATTGTCTTTTCGTTCTACTGGACGGATTTGCAACATTTTGTCGTAGCTTTGCAGTTCCAATGCTTGTAACAATCCCATCCACCGTGCTCCCATCACAGCACCCGTGACTAACACACTAGCCACCAATACAGCCCGAAGATTCCGCCAAATCGAAACACGCAGGCGCTCTTCCTCATTCCCTTTCAGCAACTCATCCCAAGTGGGAGACTCCACAGCCGGATGCTCATAAATCATCGGTAGCCAACTAGCAAAAGGATATTCACCCTCCATCCCGTGCAGCTTTTTTCGCGCGTCCATAACTGAGTCCGGCAAAGACTTCTTCTCTCTAGCAAATGCCTGTAGAAAATGCTCCAAAAACCTCTGAGCAACTTCATCCGGCACTCGCTCTCGCATCGCAATCACCGCTGGAATTTGCAGAGAAGCCAGTTCCTTGACTAATCCCATGCCGTCACAAGAATTGAAAATTGCTAATTTTAAACCGTGCTTAATCGCATTTTCTAAACCATATTTTAAATCTTGAATCGCTATACTTTCGTCTTCACTCAGAGCCAGCTTACCTTGACTATAATCATATTTGCTGGAACTATGACCTGCGAAAAATAAAATATCCCAATTCTGCTTCCATAACTCGTCATTAAGCTTGCTACTATTAGTCGCGACTAAGGATGTAATTTCGGCGTTATGATGAACAATTGATTGCTTGAATAACAGCAAGTCTGCCTCAATGTCTATGCCTGTACTAGCTCCTAAAATCACCAAAATTTTGATTCTATCTTTATATTGAATTCGTTGAAGATTAGATATGACCTGAAAACTGCTAATCACAGGTTCAACTTCAAACTGTTGAAATTTATCCCATAAGTGCCAAGGCAAACCCCATAAATCGATATCATCCGTTTGAATGATGAACCTAACCTTAGCCTTACCTTGCTCATGACTTAATACTTCTATAATTTTATCTCGAATTGGCTGAAAAGAATTATCGCCAAAAGTGAGCCAACTATTAATATTATTTTCTAGGGAATCTCCTAATTCTTTAATTGAGTAATTGACAATTTTACCCTTGTTGATATGCTCTAATTTGCGAGAACAACCTAAATCAGAATCTCTTCGACAGGTGTTAAAATGGTCATAACTTCTTTTCAAATCTTGAGCTGGGGGTAAGTACCCATTAATTTGAAAATTCATAGAGTTAATGCTATCACCAATTCTCAGGGTGACAGGATAGCGTTGGTCTCTATCAAGATGACGTATTTCCAAAATTACAACCTTGCTCATAGTCTTTGACCTCCCGATCCTCATTGAGTTATATGTTAAAATTTTCTGTGATGCTAAATCCGTCGCAAGCGACTTTTACCTGGAAGTAATCGCCGACAGCAGCCGTAAATTCATAGTTCGGGATATTCTTTTTAGAATTCTGAGCCTTTTGTTTCCAGAAAACTTCGCCGTCTTCATCTAGAATAATTAATTCGAGATTTGGCGGCAGAGTTTTCGATGTTTTCGATGGCACTGGCAATACCCGCAACTCAATATTAGTTTTATCTGTTCCTTGAAGTAAAAGAGTTATTTCCAGTACAACACGAACAGTATCAAGCTGTATTGTTAATTCCATAATCTTACCAATTCTCACCCCCGCAGCGGAATTATTAGGGTCTAATTTTCCCAAACTGACGGCCGCTTGGCGCTGCAAGGTATCATTTTCGGTAGTTTGCCGAAAATCAGTCAATGCTGCGATCGCCTCCTGATTTCCAGGCTCAACGCAACCTAATAAGTCCGCAGCCCGTAATTGATTGCCTTTATTGCGACGATCGCGCAATAATTCAATCAATGTAGGAATTCCTTTCTGATTGCTAGAACCACCGTAGCGATAGCCTCCACCTTCGATCGCATAAATCAAACCAGACTCTAGAATCCCACACTTCTCAATTATGTCATCCATCGTCTGCCATCCAGCTTGAAAATAAGTCTTTACCCACTCAACTAAACGTGCTGGAGTTTCAACCACCACAGAGGTTGCAACAGCTACTGCTGGTTCCTGAATAATTCCTAAACGCAGATTATACAATTGTTGCCGATATTTGTCATTTGCCAAGAAAGCTGCCCACTGTTCAAAGGATACTTTCAGTCGGGGAGAATATAGCGAGGAATCGCCCAAAACCTGTAATAATTTCGCAGCATCCATCTCTGACAAATTAAGGACTGGAGCAACTTCTGCTTGCAAGTTTAATCCTAGAGTAATTTGCATGACAGTCAGAGATGCGGTCAACTCATCTATGGCTAAGGAATAAGTGCGATCGCCCGCACTGTATCTGCCTTGATGCTTCAGTTGCTGATGAGTCGCAAACCCGCAGACTTCCAGCCAACAGCGATCGTCATCATCCCCATCCAAATTCACCTGCACAGCCACATAATAATCACCAGCCCAACTAGGAATATCAACCCATTCCTGCGGCACACAAATTTCTGCTAAATCTGACTCATCACTGGGAATAAACACCAGTCTGCTACCACCAATCTGAATAGCTGTGCCGTTGACTACTTCCCAAATACTAGCAAGATCTTGACCGTGCCAGACTAAAGGTTGAGGGTTCTGTGGTTCGGGCCAATCAGAAAGCCAGTTAAATAAAGCATTTAAACAAGCGCCATTGAGATAACCATTGTAGCGAGCAATAGGATGAGAGTGGTGTTGACTTTGTTGCCAAGTAGTTTCTAGGTCTACTTGGTCAATTGTCAAGCGCAGCCGTTCAGAAATCTGAGACTCTAAGCGTGAATATTTTGTGAATTCAAACATTTTTTTATTCTCCTTTGTTAACACTAATTAGAATTTGCAAGCATTCGTCAACGATAACATCAACTGTTTGAGAGGCATCTTCAGCCTGAAGAGAGAGATTCCGACTGCGACAGACAGCCCGAACTTGAGATTGATAAAAGCGCAATAACCACTTTTCCACATAATCCCGCTCCCAATTTTCAAGTTTCGCAATTAATTTGGATTGTAAGTGCTGCTGAGATTTAGAAAGTATGGCATTCACCTCTAAGTTATTCATGCTCAGCATAATCGCAATCCTTTCTACGTTTAACTGCTGACCATAGTGAAGATGGAAAACTGTTTTCTCTTGAGATTCAAGTTTTTTCACAGATTCAACTAAAGCTGCGTGAATTAAATTTGAATGCAGGGGATCGCGGAAGTTTTTATGCAGCCATTGCAATACATATTTTTCGGGCCATGCTTCCGGCTGTGACATTTCAGCCATAGTTTTGATGAGTTTTGTTTTAATAGTATTCAGGCGACGAGAAATAGCAGATTGACTGATTCCTAATTTAATTTCTAGTTGTGTTTGCTTGATGCCACAACCATAATAAAGCAGGAGAGTTTTGTGTTGATCTGGTTTAAATTCTTCTATCTGTTTGCGAAAAACAGAGTGAATTTGCTGGCTTTTTCTGCCATTTTCCTCAGTATTTTCATCTGCTCCTATATCAAAAAATTCTTCGGTATCTGACTGAGATAAGTTTTCATCGCCTTTTTCCTGATGTGATTCCCATGAGATTTTATTGTTAATGGGATTTTGGTAATTTTGTAATGCTTTAATACAAAATTCCATCCAAGCTTGCATTTGCTCTTGATTGATATTTGAGCCAGCGGAGACTTCGTGAGGTGCATTCGAGAGGGCTTTTTCTGCATTGTAATATTCAGTGGCTTGCCAAAAGTCTTCGGTATCAGCATTGTGCCATTTCTCCCCTCTTTTCCTGATCGCTGGATTATAAACTTTGTTCAAGCGATAAACTTTTTTAAAATATTTGCTTGCAAAGATACATTTTGTAATTGTCGATTCTTGAATAGCAGAATTTTCCAGCGCTTTCCGAAGCTCTTTCTCAGATTTTTCAACTAGCAGTCGCCACGGCGAAAACTTACCTACAGACATTTGATCTCGGATATATTGGCTCAAGGCAGCTTGAATGTAGGTATTTAGAGAAGCCTGATCGCAATCATAGGATTGTAACACGCGGCACAGATTTTCAGGCTTGTAGATAAAAATGCGAGCAGAGGAGAGATACTCGTCCCAAGGCTCCTCCTGGGAGTTTTTCGAGACTTCTTTGGCTGCATAATAGCAGTTTTTTTCAAGGTAACAAACCAAGTGTTCTAATGCTAGCTTCTGGCGATTTTTTGGTTCCCATTCTTGAGGGATTGATGCCGCATTAATTGCTATTTTTCTCCAATATAGTGCTAGATTTTTGCTGTGATTTTGCTGGAAACATAACTGTGCAAATTCCGGGTTGCGTTGTTGATACAAATTAAAATTGGTTCTGAGATGATTCTGGTTTTGCCACTCAATAATCTGGGCATTTTTGCTGGTATTCAGCCTGAGATAGGTGCAAAATTCGTCGGTGTAATTTTGACGTTCTGGCAGTCGGGGAATGTTTCCCTGATAAGAAGGATTGGTCATCTTAGTTTGTTATCCAAGAACAATAAAGGAGGAATTGAGCCAGAAGTTTTGAGTTTACAGCAGCCTGGCTGGGGAGGAATCTGTTGGCCAGTACAGAGGCTCAGAGGTTTTTGAGTCGGAGTCATGGGGGAAATTGGGCGGCTGAAGCATAGTGGCTGGGAGAGCGTCCTATAAAGTGTGCTACTAACTTATTGGTATCGTCAGCCGACATTTATGCGGGTAGCTCTGAGTTGGGGATGCAGCATTGTCTCTGAGCGGCAGTAGCAGTGCATCTGTTGCTTGCCCCTGGGCTAAGGCTGAAAGTGCAGTTGGTATCTAACTCTTGAGACATAACTGCTTGAGTTGAGTTACAGCAAGCAAGCTTCTGGGCACATTCCTCTAAAAGTGGGGTGCTAGGTCTCACAGGCAATCCCAGAATATCTGGCTGGTTGACTCTGCTATTCCATTATCCCACAAGTAAATGCGATCGCTCTTCGGTTCTGGAGGACGATCGCGCTTACTTGTTCGGTTGAGCAGTTCTTGAACAATTTGCCCAAATTCGCAGACTTAAAAAAAACATCGAATAATTGTGATTTTAAAACTATTTTTATGTACAAATAAATTTGTAGCGCGTCAATATATTAGCTCTCTATTCCGAGGATTGCTAGCCTTCGTACTGCTCGATTGAAAGCGCAATTCCGCTGTATTTTTTGTTGCTGTGTAAACTACCGCAGTAGCTAAAACACCAGCACGTCAGCCTCAATGGAGGTATCGATAGATTGCGGCTTATATTCTGACTTGACTGTAAGTTTTGGCATCGGCGGCATGATGCAATCTCGCGTAATTCCATACATTCCACAATTGAATTGCAGAATCAAAAATTGATTGCTACAATCAAAGGCGCTGAGATTGGAAATAAGCTTAATTGCTCCCTTCTTTGCAAGTCACCGCCACGATCGAGTAGAACCGACTGATAACTTCTCTCTTGGCAATTACTCCATTGACGGGGCGGCTTACCCAAACTGCGTTCGATCGCCTCTTCTTTTCCCTTGACCCCTCAACCCATGATCGCCTGCATTTATCGAGAGCGGGCGATCGCTCAATTAGGTATATAGTTCTCTTGTCCGATCGAATCTCAACATCGGCGTGAATGGAGCAAAACTTGTCAATAATTAAGCATAAAGCGGTAGAGGCGGTTGATGTCGGATGTTGCTGCGATGCAGTTGAGGAACTTACCAAACCTCTAATTCGCCCCCAACCGCCGCATTAAGAAATCCCTCGAACTGGTGCAGCAATTTGCGATCGGCAATCCATAATTCACAACGGCTGTTCCGTTTGATTCGGCTGCTCTTTTGGCAGTGGGATAAATTCTGTTTCTTGAGGAACCGGAGCAAACCGCCCCTCCACTCAATGCGCTCGTCGCGGCTAGAAACAAAATTCCACCACTTATGCCGCTTAATTCTTTGATAATGATAAATGAAGAGGCGATACTGACCAATAGCATTTTCTCCTTTCAACCTTAAAAACATCCCCACCAGGATCTACCTCAATCTTGATTCGGATGATAAAAGTTGCCCTTCTTGTGCCATGCTCTTGAACCCGGATCTCGCCGCTTGCTCCATTCAACAAAGGAATTACTGCCCTTAGCCGCAGCACTTTCAATAGTTTCCGCACTTACTCCCAACCGT
>Ga0335394_10003649_pt1 | contig 17478 bp, 18 predicted proteins | sample MAT03_FD_205741 | JGI IMG/M metagenome (GOLD analysis project Ga0335394, IMG submission 205741) | Freshwater microbial communities from Lake Fryxell liftoff mats and glacier meltwater in Antarctica - MAT-03 (spades assembly) (version 2) ... | reverse complement strand
AAGAAGAGAAAATATTGGATGCACCTCCGGGAGCACCCATTGGGATGACCGAAGAATTTTGCGGAAATTAATTCTGCTTAAAGCCAATCCGCCAAAGCCCACGCACCTGGTTTATCTGGTAACCAGTGGCTTTATCTTTTGGATACAGTGTGCGAATTAATGAATCTGTTTGAAAGGTTAATTCTTTTTCTGGCTGACCGTGGCATGTTAAGCACAGCGGTTGCATGATAATGGCTTTGTAAAAAATTACGGAGTCGTCCTTCAATACCAGTCGAGGTGTAAGTTCTATTTCTATGTTTAAATCATTTCCAAATCCCTTAATTAGAAATTCCTCCATCTTATCTGCTTTGTTTCGCGGGTTTCGGTTTTTGTTACTTACCCGTTTGATTGACACCTGGTTGGCACTGGAAAGCGAATCTGTAATAGAGAACGCATTTTCATTGCAATAGCGCAAGGCAAGTTCAATACCTCCACGCTGAAGGGCATCCTTGAGTTCTGTACTTATAGTTTCAAAAGAAATTTTCGCAATGGCATTTCCTCGTTTTAAATAGGTACTATCAACTTTCTCTGTTGTTTGGGAGGTTTTTTCGGTACCGCATGCGAATAAAAAAATAAATGGGATGAGGTAAATTAACTTATTCATGGACTAAAGATCGAAAGAAAATCTTTATGGATCGGTGATTTTTGTTATAAACTAATGATTGCAGTCAAACCATTCCTTAAACTCACTTACTTTTTCGCGGCTTACAATTATTTTGGGTTCCCATTTAATATGGGGCGTAATTTTTAGCCGGCTGTTTGAATAGACAATCACATCCTGAATGGAATTGATGTTTACCAGTTCTAGTTTGGTCGGCTGACCAGTAAATAGCTTAGTTGTATAAGGCACCGTTAGCCAGCAAGCTTGTTTAGGACAAAAAGATGATCGATATTTAGGTAGTAAAAAAATACAAACATGTCAGCGACTGATCTTAAATTGAGGATAATCAACAAAATAACGACCATCGAGGATGAGTTGATACTTGAGGAGATTTATAAATTAGTAGATATAGAATCTGGAATGGACTCCGTTTATCGCTTGACTGTCGATGAACGTAAGGCAATTGATATAGGGCTTAAGGACATCAAAGAGAATAGAGTTTATACATCAGAGGCCGCTGACAATTTGATCAAAGAATGGCTAAAAAAATAGAATGGACTCAGACCTCAATTCTGGACAGATTTAAGATATATAATTTTTGGATTGACAATAATAAATCAGACGCTTACAGTAAGAAATTAGAAACTCTCTTTAATGAAGCTGCCAAATTGATTTCTGAATTTCCAGAGATTGGCACAGAAACAGATTATCCTGATCTTAGAGTGAAGGTTGTTAAGAGTTATAAGATTTTCTACATAAACGGAGTCGACAGAATCCAAATCATTAGAGTTTGGGATAGTCGACAAAATCCATCCGACTTAGAGGTTCAATAAACAAGCTAGCTGCTTCCATTCATTACTGGGTTTAGTATAAAGGGCATCTCTAAAAACCCTTGCTCTCATTACCTCAACCCCTGCCCCTTCTCCAAAAGAGAAGGGTAAGCGGAGTTTTTAGAGATGCCCTAAAGTAAAAGTATGATCTTCAAACTACCCCAAGTTCTTGCTCCAGCGAGTTATTATAGAGCAGATCAAATAGCCTCGTGTCTAATGCACCCCATCAAACCATTCCTTAAACTCACTCACTTTTTCGCGGCTTACAATTATTTTGGGTTCCCATTTAATATGGGGCTTCGTTTGTATATATGAGTGCGGACTATCCGTTCTTATTTTTTAAATCCCCGTTGCCTCATGGCTTCAAACACCACGACCGCAGCTGCATTAGAGACATTCATAGAATCGATTACTCCCTGCATCGGGATAATTATGTTGGCAGATGAATTCTCGACCCAAACATCCGACAGGCCTGTTGCTTCTGTCCCCATTACAATGGCTGTTGGTTGGGTATAGGTAACTTCGTGATAGGGTTTGGATGCTTTTAAATATGTACAGTAAATAGTTATTCCATTTTGTTTTAGCCAATCAATCGTTTCGGCAGAAGTAGCAGAGGCAATTTGTTTTGTGAACACGCAGCCAATGCTTGAGCGGATAACATTGGGATTATAAAAATCTGTTTGTGGATCGCAGATAATCACCGCGTCAACTCCAGCTGCATCGGCTGTGCGAAGGATGGCTCCAAGATTACCAGGTTTCTCAACAGCTTCTAATACAAGTAGGAGTGGATTTTGGCTGAGTTGGATGTCTTTAAGTCGATGAGTCTTTTGTTCGGCTACCGCCAGAATGCCACCGGTGCTTTCGCGGATAGCAATTTTGTCGAACACCTCTTTTGAAACAGGCACCAACAATTTATCATCTTTTAATAGGTCTATCGATTCGCGCGAATCGATAATCTCGTCACAAAAGAAAATGTTTCCAATCTTATAACCGGCATCGAGAGCCATGCGAACTTCCTTGGCGCCTTCTACAATAAAGAGTTGTTGCTTCCTGCGCTCGCGCGGCTTTTCGAGTGCAAGCAAACTTTTGATTTTAGGATTTTGGGTGCTGGTGATTTTGAAATGCATGGGTTAAGATTTATTATTTTCAATAAACCTGGAAATATTTGGGAGCTGACTTAAAAGTTGAACTGACATTTTCTCAAAGCCAACAAATTTTAGATGTTCTGGCTCCAGAATGCATAGAGCAACCACTCGATTAGTTTTTGATTTATATATTGACACCATATCAAATAAATCATAAGTCTGATCTAAATGAGTGATTCCCTTTTCAAATCTCTCTTTTATGGTTAATTCATCTACGAAATGACCACCCTTAGCTACTCGATCCTTTACTCGATCAATAGCTAACGAAACATTTTCAAGACAAATGAAAATTAGTTCTACGCGATAGTCACTACTTTTAAATAAATTTATTACCTCAATGATTTCCTTAGTATGATAGTTTGTCTCGAAAGAAAAGTTTTGTTTTTGTGCTATAGCAAATAACCTACGCTCAAGATATAATTCATTAGCGCGATCAAATGCACCTTGTTCAACAAGGGGGTCAAAATCAAATGAAGCCCAGATAGAATAAAACTCCTTATCAAAATCAAAAGCTTCTATGCCTAGGTGACCAAGAAGCTCTTTACTGTGGGTCGATTTTCCTGCCCCATTTGGTTCCGCAATTATTGTTAGAGTGGGCAATGAACTTTAGGTTTATTATTCTTTCTTTTTACGGAAAGTGAAACCATGCTTATTGCAGACTTTGGTGCTGGCTTGATTTTACGCGCAGTCTCATTCATTTTTCGTAGGCGTTCCAGATAGAGTTCTTTATTCGACATACATCAAAGATAATAACTTGGATGAAATGAATCAAAAGCATGGAATCTAACAGCAAAATTGAAGATCAAAGTATGGCAATGGGTTATTTCTTACTTTTGAATCTTAACTAATCAATTTTGAATTTGTTACATCCCGCTTCCTGGAAAGACTACGAACTTCTTGATAGTGGTCGTTTTGAAAAATTAGAACGCTTCGGAAAAGTTGTTCTCATTCGGCCTGAGCCTCAGGCCATTTGGGAACCGGTGCTTTCAGAAACGGAATGGAATAAACAGGCGCATGCCCACTTCACGCGTGAACAAAAAGATAACTTTCGTTTTGGCGATGAAGTGACGGGCGGTTGGAATAAGTTGAAGCCCATGCAGGACAACTGGCAAATAGATTATCAATATCAATCGCTAAATCTAACCTTGCGTCTTGCGCTTACTGGTTTTGGTCATGTGGGATTGTTTCCGGAACAGGGCAACAATTGGAATTTTATATACGATACCATCACAAGTTGGAAAACTAAAAAACCCAGAGTTCTAAATTTATTTGCTTACACAGGTGCCGCGTCCGTTGTGGCGCGGGCAGCAGGCGCGGATGTAACGCATGTGGATGCCTCGCGCCCGGGTTTAAATTGGGCTAACCAAAACATGCAACTGAATCAGCTTGCCGATATTCGGTGGGTGTATGAAGATGCGCTGAAGTTTGTGAAGCGGGAAGTAAAGCGTGGAAATAAGTACAATGGAATTATCATGGATCCCCCGCCTTATGGTCGTGGCCCAGAAGGGGAGAAATGGACTTTACAAGAAAAACTGAATGAGCTGATTCAGCTTGCGAGCCAGTTGTTGGAGCCAACTGATTCTTTTTTCATTCTTTCTATGTATGCGGTAGGTCTATCGCCTTTGGTGGGATTGAATGTAGTTAAAACTCATTTTGAAGTTGAATCACCTGAGTGCGGAGAATTCTTTTTGAAATCAAAAACCAATCGCGATTTGCCGATGGGTACGTTTTTGAGGTTTAACCGATAGTGTTTATGAAAAAGAAAAGACTTACTCTTAAAGTTGAAAAAGAAACAATTATGCGAGCAAAAGATTTCGCTCGTCAGTCTGGACGCAGCCTTTCCCAATTAATAGAGAACTATCTTAGATATTTAGTTAAGGATGAAAATTCAGAGACTATATCAAAGAAGTTAACATTATTAATAGGATCTGTAAAGGTGCCCAAGGGAATTAAAGTGTATGAAAAATTAAAAGTCGATTTAGAAAAGAAGCATTTCCTACTGTAGTGATCTCTTTATTATCTGAATTAAAACTTTCTGCCCCAATTTTGCATCCAATAGAAAATTGTAAACTGTGCTGCGACTGCTTCTTGTTACTCTCGCTTTATTAATAGTAAGCAGCACGGTTGCTCAAGAAATCTATCGCGGTATTGTAGTTGATTCAGCGTCTTTAAACAATTTGCCCGATGTTCATATCTCAGTAAAAAATCTCAACAGAGGTACAACTACCAATACCTCTGGAAGTTTTTTGATTTCGGCAAAGGTGACCGATACACTCATTTTTTCTGCCATAGGGTATCATTCAGTAGAGCTCCCACTTATGTTTGAGGAAGATGCCCTGTTCATTTTACTTCGAGAAAATACATTGTTGTTGAGTGAAATTACAATCAGAGCAAGCCGCCTATATCCCAATAAAATTGAAGAGCGAACTAAAACTGCCCCTAAAACACTCGATAAGATTTCTGGTTTCGTTTCTCCGTTCGACTATTTTTGGCGGCTCGAACGCGAGAAACGAAAACTTTCGAGGGTAATTGAAGAAAACAATCGAACGCAAACCTTTAGACAGGTAATTACCGACCCTGACGTAAAGGAAATTATGATGGAGGATTATGAAGTAGATGAGGATCGTTATTACCAAATCATTGAACAATTCAATTTAACACATGCGGCTGTCCATTATTTTACCGATCCGGATGCGATTATGGAAGCCCTTCATACTTTTTTTACCAATCAGGTATCTGAAAAATAGTCTATTATCATTCTATCATTATCAATAGCCAAAATCAATGTTCACGCTTCCAAATCCATAAATTAAACTTACCTTTGCGGCCTCAAACTTGAAAACAAGCGCAGAAAGCCACCTTTATGGAAGTAAGTAAGATCAGAAATATTGCGATTATCGCCCACGTTGACCACGGTAAAACTACTCTGGTAGATAAATTATTACACGCAGGTCACCTGTTTAAGGATCACGAAAACCCTGGTGAGCTAATCATGGACAGCAATGACTTGGAGCGTGAGCGTGGAATTACCATTTTGGCAAAAAACGTATCAGTTCGATACAAAGACTATAAAATCAACGTAATTGATACTCCTGGCCACAGCGATTTTGGTGGTGAAGTTGAGCGGGTTCTTAACATGGCCGATGGTTGTTTGCTGTTGGTGGATGCCTTTGAAGGCCCAATGCCACAGACTCGATTTGTACTACAAAAAGCATTGCAATTGGGTCTTAAGCCAATTGTAGTTGTGAATAAGGTTGATAAGAAAAACTGTACCCCAGACGAAGTGCATGAAGGTGTGTTTGACTTAATGTATTCTTTGGATGCAACAGAAGATCAATTGAACTTCCCAACGTTTTATGGTTCGGCCAAGCAAGGTTGGATGAGTGACGATTGGAAAAAACCAACCACCGATATTACTGCACTTATTGAAGGAATTATTGAATACATTCCAGAACCAAAAGTCAGTGAAGGAACCACGCAATTATTGATTACGTCATTAGAGTATTCATCGTTTATCGGTCGTATTGCGATTGGTCGCATTCAACGCGGTTCTGTAAAAGCTGGTCAGCAAATAGCGTTGGTTAAGCGCGATGGAAAAATCACGAAAACCCGCATCAAGGAAGTGTATGTGTTTGAAGGCTTTGAGAAAAAGAAAACGGATGAAGTAAAAGCCGGTGAAATTTGTGCGTTGGTAGGGTTAGAAGGTTTTGAAATTGGAGATACCGTAGCGGATATTGAAAAACCGGAAGCACTTAAATCAATTGCTATTGATGAGCCTACCATGAGTATGCTTTTCACGATTAACAACTCACCATTCTATGCGAAGGAGGGAAAGTTTGTTACCTCACGTCACATTAAAGATCGCCTTGAGAAAGAACTTGAGAAAAATCTGGCGTTGCGCTTAGGCCAGACAAATTCAGCAGATAGTTTTATGGTGTTTGGTCGTGGAGTGCTTCACTTATCTGTGTTGATTGAAACCATGCGCAGAGAAGGATATGAACTTCAGATTGGTCAGCCCCAGGTAATCTTTCGTGAAATTGATGGTGTGAAGAGTGAGCCTATGGAAGAATTAACCATTGACTTGCCTGAAAGTGATGCCGGTAAAGCAATTGAAACTGTTTCGATGCGCAAAGGTGAAATGGTAAATATGGAACCAAAAGCAGATCGTATGATCTTGAAATTCATGATTCCGTCACGCGGGATTATGGGCTTACGAAATTATTTATTGAACGTTACGGCTGGCGAAGCTGTGGTAACTCATCGATTTAAAGAATACCAACCTTATAAAGGGGAAATTCCAGGACGTATCAATGGTTCATTGATTGTAATGGAACAAGGCGATGCCATTACTTACAGTTTGCACAATCTTCAAGATCGTGGAAAGTTTTTCATTAATCCTGGAGAACCCGTTTATGAAGGTCAGGTAATTGGTGAACACAGCCGCGGTGGCGACTTAGTAATTAACGTTACCAAAACCAAAAAGCTTACTAACATGCGCGCTTCCGGGTCGGACGAGAAAATGAAAATTGCACCGCCTTTAAAACATACGTTGGAAGAAGCCTTGGAATATATTCAAGCTGATGAGTATGTGGAGGTAACACCTAAGTCAATCCGGTTAAGAAAAATTTACCTGAATGAAAACGAGCGCAAGCGCGACCGCAACAGAGGTGGATCTAATGCTTAGAGTTTTCCTTTCCATATTCCTGTTAAGCTTGGTTTCCCTTTCGGGATTTAGCCAAAATCCTAAATGGGTTGCCTGGGAAACGGAGGCTGACACCCTTATGAGTCATGAGGATTTTAAAGGTGCGATTAAACTTTATACAAAAGTTATTGACGCCTCTAAGTTAAAGGACAAGGCTTCTTACAGACCATTATACAAACGCGGAGTAGCCTATTATAGCTTGCGTGAATTTCAAAAAGCAATTCTGGATATGAACAAATTCATTCCGGAGTTTGAAGAGAACTATCAAGCTCGCATCCTTAGGGCGTTAAGCTACCGCGAACTAGACGATACCGATAATCAACTTATAGATGTTGAGAAAGCATTAGAACTAAGTCGTGGCGAACCTCAGATTATGAAGTGGCGTGCCGGACTCCTGATGGAGAAAAGCGAATATGAATTAGCCAAAAGTGATCTGTTGCTAGTAAGGCAGTTTCAGGACGATCCCGAAGTTGAGATGAACCTGGCTTTTACCTATTATTCTTTGGAAAAGCCAGACAGTGCATTGCTCGCAATTAATAAATCCATTGAATTAGATGCCACCTTTGCGCCTGCTTACCTATACGGAGGTTCCTTTGCTTTGGAGGATGAGAATTATGAATTGGCTCTTAAATACTTAGATGTGGCCATTCGGCTTGATCCTGAAAACACCACCGCTTTGTTCTACCGCGGAGTTGCTTTAGTGGAGTTGAAGAAAGAAGAAGCCGGTTGCCGCAGCCTGAATAAAGCTTTTATCGCAGGTTATGATGATGCAGCAGACTACCTGAAGCAGTATTGCTATGGGGTGGTGAAATAGTCATTCCAATTATTTATTTTAGAAGTTGATATCCCAACTTCAAAGTGAGAGTCATTATACTTCTTCTTTTAGTTCTCCTTATTTTTCCTGTAAGGAGAAAGAGATATCTATAGTATCTACGAACCCTTTTATTGGCGATTGGAGTCTTATTCTTGATTCGGCCCGAGCAGAAGACTGGTATCGAAATACCAGATCTGGAAAGGGGAAACTCTATTCCTTTATCAATGATAGCGTTGTTGATACGAAAACCTTCTATAAGGAACCTTGGTCGGAGAATTATGATGAATGTAAAGAAAATAAGATCTATGACTCAAAGACAAAATACAAGTTTTATCGAGACACTCTTATAATATTGAATCCTGAGAATTTGACATGGGATTCAATTGGAAAAATTAGAGTATCAAAAGATACGTTATAGATATATAGGGGTAATTTAAGTTTTGTTTATACAAGACAATCGTATCCTTTCAAGGACATTGGAGGCTTTGATCAAGTAGTAGTGTCCTCTTCACCCTGTTTTGGAACCTGTCCAGTAATTGATATCTCTATTAACGCTGATGGAATGGTTTATTATAATGGAAGAGGTTTTGTTGAGAATTTAGGATTTCATAATTCTAAAATATCCAAGGAATTGTTTAATGAGATTAAATTGAATTTTGCTAAGGCCGACTTCCTTCATTTGGATAATGAATACCATGCGGGTTGGACTTGTGATTTCACAGTGTCGATCACATTTCTAAAAGAGGTAGGATAATAAAAAGCATTAGGGATTATGGCGAGATTAGTCCACCACAATTTGTTTACGCATATCAAAGAGTAAAATATTTAACTAAGGTATTGGAGTTTGAAAAATCTGACTTTAGGCTATTTACTGATTCAAACAGTTATTATCGAATTTTTCGTTTTGATGGAAAGGATCATGAATATACTTTGAGTGATTCGGAATCTTTTCTTCTTAGCGGCAGCTTAAATGAATCAAGAATCGTCAACAGTAAATTTGAGGAGCTTTATACTGCTTTGCACTTTAAGTCAACCTATTGGAAATTGTGCGGTAATTATACTTCAGTTTTAAAGGAAAGCGATATGATCACAAAAATTACCTCTGATGGCCGCTACTTTAAATTCAATCTTCAAAATGGTGAATCACAGACCGTTGATTTGGGGTACAACTTCATTTCAAAATCAAAGGATTTTCTTGATTTTAGAAGTAGTAAATAAAACAAAGAAAGATGTGACTCAATCTCTTGTGTTCTGCTACTTAGAGCTATTTTTGCGCATGGCAGAACAAATTCTTATACTCGATTTTGGTTCCCAATACACTCAATTAATAGCCCGCAGGGTGCGCGAGTTAAATGTTTACTGCGAAATACATCCGTACAACCACATTCCTGAAATTCTTTCTTCATACAAAGGAGTAATTCTTTCCGGAAGCCCATGCTCGGTTCGGGATGCGGGTGCTCCCGATGTAGACTTAGCTCTTTTTAAAGATGTTCCGGTGTTGGGTGTTTGCTACGGAGCACAATTGATAGCTCATAAAAGTGGTGGTACTGTACTGCCATCCCAAATCAGAGAGTATGGTCGGGCGCGCCTTACCAAAGTAGATCATCATAATGAACTACTAAAAGAAATCTCCCTCGATTCACAAGTCTGGATGAGCCATGCAGATACGATTGAATCGTTGGCTGATTCCTACGAAATTATTGCAAGTACACCTTCTGTTAAAGTAGCTGCGTTTCGGTTAACCGGACAAAAATTATACGGCATTCAATTTCATCCGGAAGTAACGCATACCCTCGAGGGTAAAAATCTGCTTAGAAACTTTGTGGTGAATATTTGCGGCTGTGCACAAGATTGGACTCCCGATCAGTTTGTTGAAACTACTGTAGCTGATTTAAAAACAAAGTTAGGCTCTGATAAAGTTGTGATGGCGTTATCGGGTGGTGTGGACTCAACGGTAGCGGCAATCTTAGTGCACGAAGCTATCGGAAAAAATCTCTATTGCATTTTTGTTGATAATGGATTGCTACGCAAAGGTGAGTTTGAGCAAGTTTTAGAATCCTATCAAGGGATGGGCTTGAACATAAAAGGTGTTGAAGCCAAGGATAAGTTTTACAAAGCGTTGAAAGGACTTTCCGAACCCGAAGCAAAACGAAAAGCTATCGGTAAAACATTTATTGATGTCTTTGATGAAGAAGCTCACCGTATTACTGACGTGAAATGGCTGGGGCAGGGTACCATCTATCCAGATGTAATCGAATCGGTTTCGGTAAAGGGACCTTCGGCTACTATTAAATCTCATCACAATGTGGGCGGCTTGCCTGAAAAAATGAAAATGAAAGTTGTTGAGCCGCTCAATACATTATTTAAAGATGAAGTTCGTTTAGTAGGGAAGACACTGGGGATCGATCCATTGATTTTAGGAAGACATCCGTTTCCAGGGCCGGGTTTAGGAATAAGAATTTTAGGAGAGATTAGTCCAGAGAATGTGCGAATCCTTCAGGAAGTGGATTCTATTTTTATTTCGGGTTTGCGCAAGCACGGATTGTATGAGAAGGTATGGCAGGCGGGAGCCATTTTGTTGCCAGTGTATTCAGTGGGTGTGATGGGTGATGAGAGAACGTATGAACAAGTGACCGCGCTTCGAGCGGTTGTAAGTGTAGATGGTATGACGGCTGATTGGGCACACTTGCCACATGATTTTCTTAGTGAAGTATCTTCGGATATTATCAACAAAGTGAAAGGTGTTAATAGGGTTGTTTATGACATTAGCTCCAAACCACCTGCTACGATCGAATGGGAATAGTGGTTTCGTTTTTGTTTCAGTATATTGGCTTTCTTGAAGTATTTTAAAAGTAAATGATTTTGAAACGATATAAGTTTTGGTTCTTAGGTCTGGTTTTGATTTTTAGTCTTGTCGTTGTTCAGGCGCAAGACTTCAGGCGCGATTACAATCACGCAAAAAACTTGTTTGAGAAAGGCCAGTTCAGCGAAGCGATGTCAGCCTTTAAGCCACTTACTGTTTACGATCAGTTAAATCCATTTACGGAGTACTCATCATTCTATTATGCATTATCGGCTCAAAGACTTGGTTATGCTACGGTGGCTAAAGACATGCTTCTGCAAGTAAAGAAGCTGCATCCCAACTGGGATCAAATGAATGAAGTCAATTTTTGGTTAAGCAAACTCTATTTTGACCTGGGTGAATATTTCCAGGGTTTATTTTTAGCCACGCAGGTTAAAGATCAATCCTTTCAGAATCAATTAATAGATTTAAAAAGAGTAAGCCTTGCTAAAATCACTGATCAGGAAACGTTGAAGATGATGCTGGAAGATTATCCGCAAGAGAAGGAAGCTGCTCGTGCACTTGTGCGATTATTAGGTAGGCAACCATTTCATCTACAGAATACAACGTTGATGGAATCGTTGATTCAGAAATTCAATTTGATCCGTGAGCAATTAGTAGTCAATGAAATTCCGAAGCCAATTTTTAAAAATAGTTATCGCATCGCGTTAGTAATGCCATTTCTTGCCAGCACACTAGACCCTTCACCAGTAAAAAAGAGAAATCAGTTTGTACTTGATTTGTATGACGGAATGAAATTGGCGGTAGATTCTCTTTCCCGCCAAGGAATAAAGCTTGAGTTGTTAGCCTATGATAATGAGCGAAACAAAGAAGTTACAAAGAGAATTTTAACTAAGGAAGAATTAAAGACTGCCGATCTTATTGTTGGTCCTTTATTTAGCGAGGAGGCAATTCCTGTTCAGGAGTTCGCATTAGCAAATCAAATAAATTTAACTATAAATCCTGTTTCAAATAGTTCAGATAATACCGGAAACCCCTTTGTATTTCTCTATCAACCAAGTGCCGAAACACTTGCCAGGCGTTCAGCCGAATGGGTAGCTAATCATGTAACCAGAAAAACGTGCATGGTTTACTATGGCGACACCTCGAAAGATTCTTTGATGGCCTCAAATTTTATTGCACATGCCCGTGAGCTTGGAGTGAAAGTAGTTTATGTTCAACGAGTTCAGAAAGAAAATTCTGGTACCATCCTTACGCAACTTACAACGGCAACCGAATATGATGAATGGAAGAATCCATTAGAGTTTAAGCTTAAGAAAGATAGCATTGGAAGTATTTATGTCGCTTCCGATAATGAATTGATTTACTCAAAAGTGATTAATAGTGCAGAAACGAGAAGAGACTCAATTATTGTGGTGGGTCAGGAAGGTTGGTTGCAGGACACTTCTGTAGACTATTCAAAATTTGAACGCACCCGGGTTACGCTCGCTGCACCCAATTATCAATCAATCGCAAATCCTGCATTTCATTCTTTCCGAAGGAAATATATTTCTAAGCATGGAAGTCTGCCTGCCGAGTATGCATCAATTGGTTTTGAATTTATTATGGTTATGGGTCAAATCCTTTCTCAATATGGAATCAATTTCATTCAAACCATGCCAGATGGGTCATCGGTGCCAGGAGCATTGAGTGGTGGTTATCTGTGGCAGCCAACTCACGACAATGGGCGGGTGCCATTTGTCACCTTCAAAGCCGGGCAGCTGATTACGATATTTCAAAACTAGTGTTGCTTTTTAGAAAATATTTACATGCAGGCATTTAAAACGGCCCCATTTGCTATCTTTCGTCCGTTTGTGCAACTTCTTTTCATTATTTTTAGAACTATTCTAACTATGAAAGCAATCCGGTTTGGTTTAATTTTTTCAACTCTCCTGCTGATTAGCCTTGGGTTGGTTGCCCAGGAGGAAAAATCTGCAGTTGTTTTTGACGAACTTTATGATGAGCCCTATTCAATAAACAAATTGTTTATTGGCTTTCAACCTTTTTACGGAGAATTGTTTGCGACCAATGTAAACGCAGGGTTTGGCTTTGAAGCTCATTACTACCACAAGAAGGCTTTTGAGATAAATGCACATTTTAGAAAAACTTATAGCAGTAAATTTTTTGATTTTAATAGGGAATCGGCTTCTAAAAATAGTTCTGTTTCCAATACGCCAGAAATTTTCAATTATTACGAATTTGGAGGTACCTATCACATTAAAGATTTTGATGTGAGTTCTACCGCTAAAATATTCTTGCATAAGAAAAGTATTCCCAAAAACAGATGGGCCGCATCGGTTCCCCAGTATGCCGAAGTGCCAAGTAAGCTTCGTAAAATTTATGGTGTAAGATTGGGAAGTATTATCTGGAATAGTACTACTGATTTAAATCGAGCTTTGGATAAGCAAGGGTTAACCAATGCCGATCTTGTAAATAGCGAAGGTGATCCATTAGATCAAACATATGTGGATGGCAATGGGCAAACACAAAATGTTAGTGTATTCGGAAATCTTTATTCAACCAATATATACTTGGGTGGATCCCTTTCTTTGATTCGCAACATTGCCGTAAGTTTTGATCAATATGATGAAGGTCTTGACGATGGTATGTTAACCTTGTTTATGGATTTAATGGTTGCTCCATCACTTACCCTTGACCCGGTGGTTTATAATAATGAGGAATACTCTACAGCTGCCCTAAAGACAAATAAGATTGGATTTCGTGCTGGTATTGACGGACGGTTTAATCGCACATTGAGTTGGTCTTATGGCGGTGAGGTTGGTTATCGCCCTTCTTTGGATGGCCGAGGCTTCTTTGCTCTTATTAAAATTTCCTTCCCGGTTTTTAGTTCCAACCTTAGTAACAAAGTCGAGGCATTCAGAAAATAGGTTGTATGATTCACGACATTCTAATCACTCACATCAAAGGATTGGTTCAGGTGAGGGAAAAGCCTGTTCTGAACCTAAGAGGTGCCGAGATGTCAACCCTTCCGATTTTAGAAAATTCTTATTTAGTTGTTTCAAAAGGGTTGATTCATTCTTTCGGGTTGATGAAAGAATTGCCCGCAGACCTTAAGGCAAAAAAAGTAGTTGATGCCACTGGCAAATTTGTGTTTCCATCGTTTATTGATTCACACACTCATTTGGTTTTTGCTGCAACCCGTGAGGAAGAGTTTGTGATGAAACTTAAAGGAGCAACGTATGAACAGATTGCCGCCAGCGGAGGGGGTATCTTAAATTCAGCGAAAAAACTTCAAGCGCTTCCCGAAGAGGAGTTATTTCAAGCATCTGTGCCGCGCGCTTGGGAAATAATAAAGTCCGGCACTGGTGCAGTGGAAATTAAAAGTGGATACGGCCTAACCTTGCAGGATGAATTAAAAATGCTGCGGGTAGCGCAACGGATAGGAAGAGAAACTCCGCTAACCGTTAAAACTACTTTCTTAGGCGCTCACGCGGTTCCACGCCAGAAAACTAAAGAACAATACATTTATGAAATTATCAATGAAATGATTCCGGCTGTAGCCGGAGAAAAATTAGCCGAATATATTGATGTGTTTTGTGAAACTGGTTTTTTCTCTCCTGAAGAAACGGAACAAATTGTAGTAGCTGGAAAGAAAGTTGGACTTATTCCAAGGCTGCATGCAAATCAACTAAATAGATCGGGGGGAGTACAAATTGGAGTAAAGATGGGTGCAATTAGTGTAGACCATCTTGAAAATATTGGTGAGTATGAAATTGAGGTTTTGAAGAAGAGCTCAACTATGCCTGTTGCCTTGCCGGGTTCTGCATTCTTTTTAAATCTACCTTATACACCAGCACGCAAAATGATTGATGCAGGCTTACCAATGGCGGTGGCATCGGACTATAATCCGGGCAGTGCGCCCAGTGGTAATATGCCGTTGATGTTATCGCTTGCGTGCATTAAAATGCGTATGACACCTGAAGAAGCAATCAATGCTACAACAATTAATACGGCCTACACATTAGGTCTTTCGAAAACGCACGGTAGCATCTCAATTGGTAAAATTGCCAATTTGTTTATTACTCAGACAATCTCTTCCATTGCTTCTATTCCATATAGTTTTGGTGCTAATCCAGTATCAAATGTTATCCTCAATGGTAAATTGATCAATTTATAGAATTTATGGTAGACAAAATTCAGCTTCAGTCTTATTTGCGTGATGTTCCGGATTTTCCAAAGCCGGGTATAGTTTTTAAAGACATCACTCCGTTGCTGGCAAATCCGGAGATGAGAAAACAAGTAGTGAATGAAATGGCTGAGCATTTTAAGTCAGCTCGCATAGATGCTGTAGCTGCTGTGGAGGCACGTGGATTTATTTTTGGATCGCTTTTGGCCGAGGCTCTAGAAGTCCCTTTTGTTCCTATTCGCAAAGCGGGCAAGTTGCCCTATCACAAAATTCATGAAGAATATGATCTTGAGTATGGAACTGCCAGTATTGAAATGCATATTGATGCCATTAAAAAAGATAGTCGTGTATTAATTCATGACGACTTACTTGCAACCGGGGGCACTGCTATCGCTGCCGGCAATATTATAAAAAAATTGGGTGGTGTAATTGCCGGCTATTCGTTTGTTATTAACCTGGCCTTTTTACCGGGTTATAAATTGCTATTTGATCGATTTGGCGTTAAACCACACTACCTGATAAGTTACCAATAATTTTATTGATGCTTTGTTGGCATAACTTTCTGTACCAAATCCTGTTTAATATAGGTGATGAGTAATTTAAAAATTCCCATGTTTCCGCTTTCTATTTTTCCTCTGCCGGGAGAAATAATTCCCCTTCATATTTTTGAACCCAAATACCGTCAATTGTTGGAAGATGCTGAAGCAAAGGACATATCTTTTGGTATTTATTATAATCATGTCTCTAATACGGAGAAGTTAGGATCCCTGGTAAAATTGGAAAGTGTTATCAAGCGCTATCAAACTGAAGAATCGGATATTATAGTTAAATGTGTGGATCTGCTCTCTATGAGCAAGATGTTTCGCACGTTTCGCGATAAGCCTTATCCTGGTGGAGATGTTGAATTATGGCATGTTAATGTTACTGAACCGATGGGCAATTCTTTAAGGAAATACTTTACTGAGTATTTAAATATGATTCACCTGAATCACGCGGATAAAAGTATTTCACTGTATGATGCCGCCAATGAGTTGAATCTGGGTTTTGATGAGCGTATCAAATTTGTCCAGTTGGAAGATGAGCGCAAAGAATCCTTTCTGGTAGCGCGCCTTAAATACCACATAGAACTTTTGCATCAGGTGGAAAAAGCTAAAGACGTGTTTCATCTTAATTAAGTTTCAATAAAAAACTTTTTCAGTTTTTTATAACCATTTTTATTTCAATATCGTTTGAGCCGCATCTTCAATCATGCCAGGTCTCTTAATTTATTTATCAATCTTTAACACAACTCGTGCAACAATCGATGTAGTTCGTGCGTCCTACATACAAATAAAAAAAATATGAAAGCATTTAAGTTACTTTTCGCATGTGTACTATTTAGTACAGCAGTGTTCGCAAATGGAACAGTCGAACCAAAAGAATCATCATCGTCTGTAGCAGTTACCAATCCGGGTGGTAAATCCGTATTTAACCTTTATTATCAAAGCGGTCAAAAGGGACTCGTAAAAATTGCAATCAAGAATGAAAAGGATCAGATAGTTTTTGCGGAGTCAATATGGGCTAGCATATCTGGCTTTATGCGACCGTATAACTTCAGTGAATTGTCGGCTGGAGTTTATACAATTGTAATTGAAGATAAACAGGGTGTTACAGCTGAACAAATAGAGTACAAAGCAGGAAAAATTGAAAAGTTGATAAATATTGTAAAACTTAATGAAGATGGTAAGTATATGCTAATAGTAAAGTCGCAAGCAAAGGATAGGATTAACATTAATGTGTATAATGAGTTCAATCAGTTGATTCATAGCCATAGCAAAACAGTACTTGATTTTGCAGAAATTTTGAATCTTAAAAATATCAATCAGTTCACTATTGAAGTTTCTGATAGCCAAGGTGTGTTAAAGTCAATCAATAATTAAAGTATGAGTATCGAAGCACCTCATCCCTTATACGGATGAGGTTTTTTTATTTCTCTCAGTGCAATCGATTTAGTTATAAATAAAATTGACGAACTCATTTTTTGATCTGTTTTCTATCATTTGTTTTTCTGACTTGAAGGTCGTGTTAATACAATAACTCCGCAAACGATTTTTAATCTTAAAAATCAACTTTACTTACAACTTTCAGTTGTGATCAATAGTTGCCCGTATCTTTGTATAGAAAAAAAACAAAAAACTATGAAAACAAAATCTCTAGTATTCGCTGTAGTAATGGCGTTTGTGTCGGTGGCGGCCGTAGCGGCTGATCCCGTTGGTCCGAAAGTGGTTGTAATTAATCTAAAGGAGTCCGGAATGTTTAAAGTAATCTATGCTGGTGCGCAAATTGGCAAGGTATCTTTAAGGATTTATGATGCATCTA
>Ga0335394_10003648_pt1 | contig 17479 bp, 14 predicted proteins | sample MAT03_FD_205741 | JGI IMG/M metagenome (GOLD analysis project Ga0335394, IMG submission 205741) | Freshwater microbial communities from Lake Fryxell liftoff mats and glacier meltwater in Antarctica - MAT-03 (spades assembly) (version 2) ... | reverse complement strand
AATGGGCGACCGGGAACGGGCAAATGCGGAAGCGCGCCGGTGAGTGCGGCCGCTGCGCCGGGATCGCCTTTCGCGGCCAGCGTCCGGAAAAGTCCTCCGGCCAATTGTCCCGATAGAAAACTGCGAGGCTCCATCTCCATCCCGCGGCGGAACAGGGTGGGTCCTGAGCAAGCACACTATCAAATTCGGCGGAGAAGCGCGGCTGATCCGGACAGACAATTTGCAGCCAAACCGGGGGACCACCCGCTGGAACTTCCAGCCGATTTATACGAATCAGGTTGGAATTGCCAATAGCGGATGGGACTACGCCAGTTTCCTGCTGGGGATGCCGCAGGCGTTCGCATACCGAATATTCCCGGGGTTTTTCAAGGCGCGGTCTTCCGTGTACGCACTTTTTATTCAGGATGACTACCGGGTGAACCGAAAGCTGACCCTGAATCTGGGACTGCGCTGGGATGCGCCGCTTTGGTACCACGAGGCGCAGAACCGCTCGGGAGTTTTTGATCGGAACAGAGGACAGTACCAGCAGTTCGGGCAGGACGGGTTCCGCACAACCCCGTGGCCGAACGATCTGAACAACTTCGGACCCCGTTTTGGATTTGCCTATAACGCGATGGATAAGACCGTAATTCGCGGCGGGTTTGGACTCTTCTCAGTGGGCACGATGTCGAGTGGAGCCTTCGGCTTCATGCTATCTGACCCAATTTTTGCCGACGCCGACGCTGGACGGTATAACACGATCGATCAGATTACACCAAGGACAACGCTGGATCGGATCCCCTACGCCCCGGCCGATAAACTGGGCAGGAACGCGTTGCCGGTAACCGTGTTCCCGGACGACAATCCCACCTCCTACTTCCTGCAATGGAACATGAACGTGCAGCGGCAGATTGCCGGTTTTATGTTCGAAGCTGGATATGCGGGTAGCAAAGGGAATCACCTTCACTACGGCGGGTACAACCTGAACGCCATTCCCGTGGCGCTATCACCACAGGCCCAGGGACGCCGGATCGCGCCATTCATCAAATATCCGCAGTATCCCAACGGCGTTTCGTCGGCCAGCTGGATTGGCTCGTCCGGCTATCATTCGCTGCAGCTAAAGTCGGAGCGGCGATTCGCCAAGGGTCTAAGCTACGTGGCGTCGTTCACGTTCTCCAAGTTAATCAACACCGGCGAGAACGGCTACCGGGATCCGCTGAATAACCGGAACTTGGACCGCGGCATTAGTCTGGACAGCTCTCCCTATCGATTTACGGTAGCGCCGGTTTACGAGTTGCCGTTTGGACGCGGGCGGCAGTTTGATATCAAGAATCGGGCGATGGATGCGGTTGCGGGCGGATGGGAAGTTTCGGCAATCGGAACGATTCAGGCGGGATTCCCGTTGAATCCTGGAAACAGTATCGACACGTGTAATTGTGGTTCGGCGGTCTATCCGAATGTCAGCGGGAACCCAAATCTGGATACAGGTTCGCGCACGGTGAACCGTTGGTTCGATACGAGCGTCTTCTCGTCTCCAGCACAATGGAACATCGGGAACGCGGGCCGCGGAATCGTTTGGGGACCGGGCTTGCGGAGCCTGGACTTCACGGTGAGCAAGTACTTCAGCTTTACCGAGAAAGTTCGGCTGCAGTACCGGGCGGAGGCGTACAACCTATCGAATTCGCCTTATTTCGCTAATCCGAACGTGACCGTGGGAGCGGGAACATTCGGACGAATCACGGCAGTTTCGAACTCGTCGCGGCAGATGCAAATGGCGTTAAGACTAAGTTTCTGAGTCGCTCCAAAAAGAAGGCGGCAGGAGAACCGTCCGGGCTCAATTTCGAATAACTTCTTGGCCCTGTGGTCCGCGGGAATTCCGTTGGGGTCCCGCAGCGTCGATTGATCGGCCTCCTATACCAGGAGATGCTTGTGATGTAAGAAGCTAGGGCTCCCTGCGCGGAGTCGTGCTGGTAGGGTGTGCCGGCGGTCACTGGCCAAAACAGTCTCCTGGGTGGGTTTCTGAATGCCCGGCCCCAAATGAACGGTGAGGCCGACCGCAGTTGTAATGGATTCCTTACACTTTTGACAATCATCCGCAAATGGGGGTCTTTGAGCGAGATCGGGAAATCCGGACATTCCCGGCGAGGTTTGCCACCGAGGCGTTTGCGGAAGGCTTTCGCCGCCGGCTACCGCACCGGCGTCCGGTAAGCCCTCACTCGGAGCCTAGTGACCGTCTTGTCTAATTCCTGGGAAAAGATGTTTATCTGTCGTGGAACACGAATCGGCACGGATGGCCGCCGGGCAGAGTCTCCTGGAACTACTGCGGGGTTCACACTCCGCCGTCGGATAGGCGAACCCGTTGTGACCGGCGTAGTTGCTCGTCACTCAGGAGCCGTTCGAGCAGTTGCCGGGTGGTGGTTCGGTTGTAGACGGCTTTGGCAAGAAGGGCTGTGGTCAGTAATTGGCGATTGCGGGGTGTGCGGCCGGTGCTGGCCCGGATTATGATGAGACTTGGAGGGCGAGGCGTTCAGCAAAGTTCATGGGCCGCACGGGTGGTTTCGGAGAATCGGGGGATGTGCACGCAAACGCCGCGCTATCAACCGGGTCCGAATTTAATTTGCAGGTAGCGCACCTCCGCCAAATGGCCGGGGCCTTGCCGCAGGCATTGATCGCACTTCGGAACTCCTTTCAGGTGACACTGTATGCTCACATCCGCATTACTCCACGCACTAATCAGAGGAGCCCCGTTTGTATAACGAGAAACGGGCGCTCCTTCAAAACCTTCGGCTCCGCCGATATGGGGCATTGGCAGCGCTTACCCTTTTGGCGACGGCGCTTCGCCTCTTCGGGCTGGATTCCGATCTGTGGCTGGACGAAGTTGTCTCGCTCGTGAACTACTTCCGCCGGAGTCCAAGCGCCATCTTGACAGCGTACCAGTCGCCCAATCAACACCTGCTCTACTCGGTGCTGGCAAGTATCAGCCGTTCCACTTTCGGCGAAAGTGCCTGGTCGGTGCGCCTGCCCGCGGCCCTGGCCGGCATCGCGTCGATCCCCGCGTTCTTCTGGCTGGCCCGCGCCCTCGCGCCGCGGCGGGAAGCATGGCTGGCAACCGCGTTGCTTACGGTCTCCTACCATCACATCTGGTTCTCGCAAAGTGCGCGCGGCTATAGCCCCATGATGTTCTGTGTAATCGCTGGTACGGCACTCCTGATCCGGGCGCGCGCTGGCGGAGCACGATGGAATTGGTGGGCTTACGCCGGGGTGATGGGATGCGGTATTCTCTTCCTCCAAAATACGGTCTTCGTGCTGATCGGTCATACCGCGGCGGCGATCATCGTAGACCGGCGAATGTCTCTGCCGCACCTCTTCGCGGCTGGCGGGGCCTTTGCTATTGCTTTCGCCGGTCATTTACCACTTTTGCCGGTGATACTCGAGACTTGGCGAACAGTGGATCGCGCCGGCGGCGGTAGCGGCATCACTTCGGGCGCGGACTTCTGGGGGTTGGTCCTACGGGGATTGCGGAGCGGGTTCTTTCTTCCGGGCGTTATTGTAGGCGGGCTCCTCGCGGCGTTTGGGTGGGCGGATTTCTGGAATAAGAATCGATGGGTGGCGCTCGCGTTCCTGTTGTCCGCCGGATGGGGGGGGCTTGCCATCCTCATCTTGCAATACGGCGCTTATCCGCGCGCTTTTCTCTATTGCCTCCCGTTCGGACTCCTATGTATGGTCCGCGGCGCGCGGCGCGCCGGTGACGCCCTCTCCGCCCGTCCGTTGGTTGGAGATATGCTGGCAGGATTTTTGGTGCTTTGCTCAATAGGGTCGTTGTACTTCCTTTACCGGCACCCAAAGCAGGACTATTCCGGCGCTTTGACTTGGGTGGAGCAGCACCGCGCCGCTACAGACATCGTGGCGGGTGCGGGAATGGCTGGTGGAGTCTATCAACTTTACTATCGGCCCGATCTCCCGGTTGTGCGGACGTTGGATGAACTGCGAGCGCTTGAGCATTCCAGGGAAACCGTGTGGGTGCTGTTTTCGTTCACTCGGGATATGCGGCTACGTTATAGTCTCCTCAACGAGTACCTTCAAAGGCACTACCGTGTCGAGGCTGCACGTCCGGGCACCGTGGACGATGGAACCATTTACATCGTCCGCCGGGATCGCTTCGATTAACGCGAATCGCCCGCCCGACCGGGTGGTTTATCTGTTGTCGCCGCTACAGTTCGGAATGTCATCACCCGCAAGGCATCAGCCGCCGGTGATTGGTAAACCGATTGCTAAACTGGTTCCGCATGCAGCACACACGGCGGAAAGCGTTCGCTCTCATAGGTTCAGGGGCATTCGGCGCTTTCGCTCAGAAGTCAGATCGGCACGACATCACGAACCCCGCAAAATCCGGCAGCCGATTGCCCTATTTGGCCACTCTGCCGGGAGGCGAACTGGCGATGTCGTGGGTCGAGTGTCCAACTGGAAACGTTCGAGAATTCGTGACATCGATCCTGAAGAATGGGCGATGGTCCACGCCAGAGACGATTACGCAAGGGGAGCGCCTCCTGTTGAACTGGGCCGACTTCCCTTCGATTGTCGCGTCCAATGGATCACTGGCGGCCCATTGGCTGGAACGCGGATCAACCGGCGAGGGTTCTTATCACCTGAAGATCGGTATGCCAACTGGCGAGAACGGCAAATGGAAGACCGTCTATGACGCGCCAACGGGCAACTCCGACGGCTACACCGGATTCTTGTCGTTTGCCACATGGGAGAAGCGCCTGTTCGCCACTTTCCTGCACAACGCGCCAAGCGGGACCAAGCTTCGTTCGGTCGAGATTCGGTCTGACGGCACTCTCGTAAAGGAGGAGGTTCTGGACGCGGACGTCTGCTCTTGCTGCCAGACTTCAGCCGCCGTGACGGACAGGGGTCCTATCATCGTTTATCGCGACCACGAAGAGGGACAGATCCGCGATATCTCGACGGTCCGCTTCGAAAATGGAGCGTGGACGAAGCCTGTCCCCATCCATCGTGACGGCTGGCAGATCAATGCTTGCCCGGTGAATGGGCCGTCGATTGCGGCGCAGGGCAAGTTCGTTGCGGTGGCTTGGTACTCTGCTGGACAAAACAATCCCAGAGTGTTGATGGCGACTTCGAGAGATTCCGGAAAATCTTTTGCAACGCCGGTACGAGTAGATTCCGGGAAGCCCATCGGGCGGGTCTCTATCACGCTGGCTGGCCCAAATCCCACACCAATCGTGGCGTGGCTGGAACGTCAAGACGAGCAGTCGGCCGCCATCAAAATTCGGACGCTAATAGGCAAGAGTGCTATCTCCGAACCAATCAAGATTGGTCAGGTTTCTCCGGGCAGAATGTCTGGTTTCCCAAGAATTGCCGTGGCGAATGATAGCCTTTACGCTGCTTGGACGGAGGATCGGATTAAAACCGCCAAGCTCGATTTGCGTGCCATCACCGGGCGCTGAGCAAGGCGGGAGAAGATCGAAACGGCGTCCTCCTGAGGCGGTCGATCGCCGGTGCCAGTTCGAGCCTCGCCCAAAACACCCAATGTGCCCGTGACCGTTAGGCCCCGGTCGGCGGCGACTCGCCTTGCGGCCTTTTCGTAGAGGATGATGATGTCGGCCTTCATCTGAAAAGCAGCGGGATCGAGGGGGTAAAAGCTCGATGCCGAACAGGTTCGCTCGTCGATAGCCCGCCGCCTGGGGATGGCCATCGGCGCTCTCAAGCCTTTAGATCGCAACGTCGATGGCGTTGGCAATAATACTGGATGGCGACCCGCGGACGCGAAAGAAATACCCCAAACTCTTCAGCGGCGGATTCTGCGCTCCACGCCTTCGACATTCTGATCCAAGGTTACCTTCCACAAGCCCGGACCCGCCGCTTCTATGTTCGTGATGCCTGCCCCGTCAACATGGATTTCAGAGGCTGATCGGACACCGGTGATGAGCAACTCGCGGCCGTTGGGCGCTGCGGCTAAGACGGGCCAATTGGGCGCAACGATGACCGGTTCAGGAACACTGAACGCGTCACCAACCCTTATTGCCAATTGCATTTTTACATTGGCGGGCAGATTGTCGGGCGCGAGGACGGTCAGCCGAGTGGAGGTCGAGTCCAGGATTTGCAGCGCGCGGCCTCCGATGGTGACGGTTGGCCGCGACCCATCCGGCCCCGTCAAGTTTTGCCCTCTAATACGGAAGCGCATTCCGGGAGAGAGCGCCGGCAGGCGAATGCCCGCTTCGCTCTCAATTGGCTGGTCCTTAGCGAGGCTGGGTCCGCTGGGGGAACTGACGACCGTTGCGAGTACGGGCGATTCCGGTTGCATGGTATTGATACCGTTCGTGGGGTCCGATGCAAGGATATTCAGCGAAACCAGTCCGGCAGACGATGTGGACCAACTGGTCTTCCAACGCCCGTCACCCAACGGCTGCAGATTGATCTGCGGATCCCGGTTATTCAGAACGCCGCCGGTCACGCCGCTATTCACGGCATTGCCGCAATCGTCAATGATGATGACTTCGGTGGAACTCGCGGCTCCGCCCTCCAGTTCGAACCTCGGCAACAGCGAACTGAATAGGGGGAAGAAGCGGGTCGGCGCACAGCCTGACGCGTTTGCAGATCCCTTGGGCTTGGCTGACGCGCCCGCGGCGCGTGCCTGGTCGGCCGGAACATACACGAGGACGGAGATCGTCACGGAGGATCCGGCGGCGTCCTGGATTGTAATGGTCCCGCGATTTTCGCCAATTTGGAGTTTGTCCGCCGCGACGCGGACCTTTAGCTGATAGATCGTCGCTTGCGTCGTGGGAATCCCACCAAGTGACGTGGCCGTGGCGGCCAGCCAGGGTTGCAGAGAACCCACGGCGATTTGCCCTTGCTTGGACGCGATGAAGACGACCGTCCGCTCGTCCAGGCTGGGCGCCACAAATGCCAATCCCGTCGGCTTTACGGAGAGAGTTGGATATCCCCTCTGCAAGACTAGGACTTCGACCGGCACTAACAGCGTACCGCTATCCGCATTCGATTGAATCGTTATCAGAGCCTTGTTGGATCCCTCGCGTAGCTGAGAACCAGCCATGCTTATTGCGATGCGGGCGACCTGGCCGGGCACGGCCTGTCCAGACGCCTGGGTAATTCGCAGCCAGGAGGCGTTCGACTGTGCCGTCCAATCGACGGCTGTCCCGGAGGCGACTTCGGAGAATGCACGGAATTCCGTTGAACGTCAGCGACCCTCGGAATCCATAGGGTACTACGCCACGGCGGCGGATTTGGCGACCGGTTGCTCGGGCGCGGCCCTGACCATTGCGGCGAGGAGCGCCGGAACCTGTTTGACGCCAATGACTTTACGGAATTGACCTTCGGCGACCAGGAGGCCGGATCCGATGCAGCCTTCAATTTGTTCCCCGTTCCGCCAGCGCTTCACATTGCGGCAGACGGTCTCCATGATCGAGAATGCCGACTCGATTAGGTTGCCGCTCGACAGGGTCCGGCGCAACTGGTCCGGCACCCGAGGCCTAGTTCAATCGCCGTACGAAGATCACGCCATCGCGTTCCGCGGCGAGTAGAACGCTGCCATCCGCCAAAGCGCCCAAGCTGAGGAAGGTTCCTTCTTCGGAAAGTGTATTCACCGCTTGATCCTTCGCGTACTTCCATCGGAGCGTCTTGCCTTCGGTCCAAGCGATCATGGCGCCCTTCGCGGTCTCGACAATCACCGGCTGCCTGCCCGGTCCGAGCAACTCTTCATCGGGCCCCTTCGAGAAATACAGGTTGCCTTCCCGCCGCCCTATCGGCTCCGTACAAATACAATCGGCGCCACCGCCGGCTCCAGCCGCAACTCCATACTCGAAATCACTCCATCCGCATCACCACGAAACGTCACCCGTTCGGTGCCGGCCATAAAGGTGTCGTAGTGAAAATGCTTCAATTCCGCTTTCACGCCGGACCGCGCGAACGTCAACGTAGCAGCGTTCTCCTCCACCACCACCGCTCCATAGCCCGCATGCGAATAATGGCCCGGATAGGCATTCAGCGGGTGGCTCGGAGACGTCCCGGTAACCGGTTTCGCCGGAGCCGCCTCCGGTCGCACGGCCTTCTTGTAGACTCCGCTCCAGTCGGTAGCCTTCCATCCCAGCAACCGGTCCGCGAGGGTCAAACACAAAATATGCGGCGCCGCCCGCTCCACCCGGTTCAACAACACTGTTACGCCCAGCTTCTCCTCCGGCAGCCACCACATAAAAGCATGATATCCGCTGATCGTGCCAGAGTGATAAATCATTGTCCGGCCCTGATAGCGCCCGATAAACAGGCCCATTCCGTAGGATTGCCCAGCCGAAAATGGCGAAACTTCGCCGGTAGCGGGCATCGGCGTATGCGGCGTTTGCATCTTTGTGAAAAACGCCGTGGGCAGCGCCTGCCGCCCGTTCACAACTCCCTGATTCATCTGCGCCAGAAGGTATCGAGTCAGCGATTCAATCGTCCCCGCCGACGCACCCGCCGGCGCAATCACATCCAGCCCCGGCGTCACGGGTAACTCCCTATACCCATCCCCATTACGCGCATACGGCACAGCCAACTCCCGATGCCCCTTCGCCTCCGCATGAGTCGCCGCAACAGCCCCCAACTCCAGCGGCTCCAACACACGCCGCCGCACCAGTTGTTCCCAAGGCGCCCCGCCGGCATGCGCCCCGAGCATCCCCGCGGTCAAAAACATCAGATTATTGTATTGATACGTTGTCCGGAAATCCGCCGACGCTGGCAGGAATCGCATCCGGGCAGAAATCTCCTCGCGGGAAGGCGGTTTCGGTACAAGCCAGATTGCGTCATGCCGCGGCATTCCCGTCCGATGCGAAACCAAATCCCTCGGCGTCGCCCGCTCCGAGGCCATCGGATCGGACAGCTTAAACCCCGGTAACTGATCCCGCACCGGCGCATCCCAATCCAATTTCCCCTCCGCCGCCAGCGAATGCAGCAACAACACCGTGAGACTCTTCGTTATCGACCCATACGCAAACGAAGTCCCCACCGTCACCGGCAGTTTCCTTTCCACATCCCGCAGCCCATATCCCTGCTGATGAATCACCTTGCCGTTGTGAACAATCCCCAATGCCAGCCCCGGAACCTTCCAGTCGTGAAGTAAACCCTGAACCAGTTCATCGGCGCCCGCCGGCGCCTGCGCAAACGCGAAGGAAGCAAAAACGACCGCAAGGAGAATCCGCATGTGCGGTAGGGTAACACGCCGGCGCCGTTACTTCCCCCCCCAACAACGAACGCCAGTTCAGCGTTACTGTTATAGGCGAACTCTTGTCATCGTCGATATAGCGGTTGACCAGAAATCAGAAATCGCTGCCCGCCCGGCGCAATGTCATAATCCGCTGTTACGCCCCCGTCCCGCGCATCGCTTCGGATCGCCAGCGTGCGCGGCTGACCATAGCTGAACGTCTCGCCCGGCATGATATCCACCGCCATCAACGTTTCATTGGGCACAAAAAAGAACAGCTTATGCCCATCGGATCGCCACCGGGGCTCTGTCCCGCCCATCGTCGAAACGTGCCATTTTCCACGTTTGACGGTTTCCGGGCTCCCCGAAAAAGGCCGCAGAAATATCTCCTCGCGCCCGGATTCGGTCGCCGTATAAGCAATCCATCGCACCGCTCCGTCAGCCACCGGCGCAAACCTGGCCGCCTCGCTCATCGACATCGTCAACAGTAAAGGCGAATGGCTTTCTTTCTCCTTCCAACGGGAGTACCCAGAGCGAAACGGCGCCGGATCGTTCAAACAGCAGGAATTTGTTATCACCGCACCAGTCCGTCACCCGGACCACATTGGACGCGGCGCCCGAAAGGCGGCTGGGAGAAAATAGGCAGCGATTGGCCGGGAAATTACTGAGCCGCTCGACCACTTTATCGATTTGGCGCTGCACGTGCTTGGATGCTGGTGTGAGAGATTCCTATTGACCCCGACAACATCTGATCGATCCGCGGCTGGCGAAGGATTGCCGGATGCGCCGCCAACGGCGGGTAGCCTGCTGGGCGAGACGAACGTTCCCTTAACGATTCTGGCGGCTATCGCGGTGCTTATTGCCATGCGGTTGGCGCAGGAAGTGTTGATCCCGGTGGTGGTGTCGATCCTGATCGCCTACGCGCTGGAGCCTGTAGTGGGAATGACTGCGAAGATCGGCGTGGGCCGGGTCGGCGCGAGTGCGCTGGTATTGGTCGTCATACTAGCCGCGGTGGGAGGTACCGCGTACAGTTTGCGCGGTCAGGCCCTGACAGTATTGGATCAACTGCCCGAGGGCACCCGTCGAATGCGCAGTTTAATTGCCGAAAACATGGGCAAGGACGGGCCGTTCAAAAAAGTACAGGCCGCGGCGAAGGAGTTGGAGAAAGCTGCAAGCGCGGTCGAAGGAGCGGATCCGGTTACCCAGGTTCAGATTGCCCAGCCGTCCTCCCTGGCGAACGACTACCTGTGGTGGGGGTCAGTCGGGGTACTCGCCTGGATCGGTCAGACGGTGGTGATCCTCTTTCTGGTGTTCTTTCTGCTGGCGTCCGGAGACCAATATAAGCGGAAACTACTGAAACTGGCGGGGCCAACGTTATCCGAGAAGAAATTGTCGATGCAAATCCTGAGAGAGATCGACCAGCAGATTGGGCGCTTTCTGCTGGTGCAGATTTTCACGAGCGTAGTGGTGTCGGTGGTAACGTGGCTGGCGTTGGCGTATATGGGTGTGAACCAGCCGGCGGTTTGGGGAATCGTCGCGGGCGTGTTGAACTCGATTCCCTACTTTGGCGCGATCATGGTGAGCGCCGGTTTGGCGTTCGTCGCATTAATTCAGTTTGGCACGCTGCATATGGCGTTGAGTGTAAGTGCCGTTGCGTTCGTGATCACGAGTTTAGAGGGATTTCTGTTAACGCCGGCGTTGTTGGGGAAAGCGGCACGAATCAATCAGGTGGCGCTATTTGTGGGGATACTCTTCTGGAGTTGGATGTGGGGGGTGTTGGGAATGATTCTGGCGGTACCTATTATGATGGCGTTACGGTGCATCGCGGATCGGGTGGAGGTGTTGTGGCCGATTGCGGAAATACTTGGAGATGGTAGCGCGGATTCGGGGGCGGGGGTGAAGTAGGTATTGCGGGAAGCGGGAGTACGAGCGCATTCTGCTAACTCATCTTCCATCTGTCCAGCGTCAACTATTTCTTCGTACTAACGAACAAACCTCGGCGCTCACCAAAACTTGACCACTTGTGCTCCGATAGAGTTGCCCACCCCCGGCACCGCACCTTGGCCCGTAAGCCGCAGATGGGCAAGGCATTATCATCCCCGGCACCGTTGGGCCGGTGGGTCACTCTCCGTGAGCATACCCGGGTAATTTCTCGCGAGTGCCGAAGCAAATGGCTGGTGAAGGTTCGCCGAAACGCTCGGCAACCCGATGGCGAAACGCTGGTTGATCTGAATCCGTTTCGCCACCAGTCCTAAGTCTCTGGTACGTTACTGTACCTTCTGGAATTCGTAGAAGTCGGCCGGTATTTCCGGGCTCAGCCGGACGGCGGCGCCGGTGCCTCCGGGGATTGTGGCCATGACTCTCCCGGTCCGGTCCATAACGACCACCTCATTGGTTGTCTTGGTGGTCTGGCCATCCAGGCTCATTTGTATGTTTATGCGGGCCTTAGTGATAGTGGTAAGGACGCGGCTGGCATCGTAGTTGAAGATGAAGACGGTCTGGAGAAACTTACGGTCGCCCACGCGGACCCAAACCCCGTGCGCTACACTCTGGGTTGCATCCGACGCCGAAGCCACCAGTGTGCCATTAGAATTGAAAGTGACGAGGTTGAGGATTGGTGGCGCCGAGGCCGGTAACCCGGCAGGCCGTATTTCCGACAACCAAGTGCCTTCCATTGACTGATTAACCACCGCGACGGCTTTCTCCGGCGTAGTGATCGATTGCAGGAGCCCTTGCGCTTGCAGATGGGCACCGGTGATCATGAGAGCACCGAAAACCAGAAAAGTGGACAGCTTCATAATGAGACCTCCTTATGGTCTCCTGCACTCTAACCTGGCTCCGCAAGATTCCCAATGGCGGGCATGTTCTCCCGTTGTGGCGATTATGTTCCCCATTAGAATCAGCAACCTGCGATATATCCGCGCGAGTGGATTGCTGTCAGGTGGTATGATTTCAACCTAGAGGGGAACCGTCTGGGAATCCGATCACCGATCCGTTTCGGTATCTTCGAGGTCGACCTCACCTCCGGTGAGCTGCGCAAGGAGGGTGTGCGCATCAAGCTCCAGGAGCAACCCTTTCTAGCGCTGGTTGCCCTCATTGAGCGTCCAGGCGAGGTGGTGTCGCGCGAAGAGTTGCAGAAGCGCCTGTGGCCCTCCGATGTTGTCGTCGATTTCGATCGCGGGCTGAACAAAGCAATCAATCGGCTGCGCGAAGCCCTGGGGGACGACGCCGACGAGCCGCGTTTCATCGAGACATTGCCGCAGCGGGGCTATCGATTCCTGGCGGAAGTGGAACCTGCGGCGCGGGCCGAGCAGGCGTCCTCGCTACCGGAGCCGGCACCCTTGTCAGCGGACGCTCCGCGCATGATAGAGCGGCGCGGATTACTTGCTATCGCCGGCGGACTGATGGCGGCGACGCTGTTCGTTTTCGGGTACCGCCGTGTGTCCGGCGGCCCGCGGCAAATCGAATCTATTGCCGTTTTGCCGCTTGAAAACTTGTCGGGCAACATCGATCAGGAGTACTTTTCCGATGGGATGACGGACGAATTGATCGGCGAGATCGCCCGCATCGGCTCACTGCGGGTTATCTCGCGGACCTCCATCATGCAGTACAAAGGGCGCGCCCGCAAGCCGCTGCCGGAGATCGCGCGGGAACTGAATGTGGACGCCATCCTGGAAGGTACCGTGGCGCAGTCCGGGGGAAAGGTCCGAATCACGGCACAGTTGATACGCGCGCATGACGACCGGCACCTCTGGTCGGAACGCTATGAACGGAACCTCACCGATGTTCTCGCGATGCAAGGTGAAGTGGCGCGCGCAGTCGCAAAGCAGATCCAGATAAAGCTGACGCCTCAGGAGGAGAAGCGTTTGACGCGGGCCCATCCGGTACATCCCGATGCGTACAACCTATTCCTGAAGGGAAACTTCTTCGTTCATCAGGGAATAAGGGGCACGGCGAAGAGCATCGATCTCTTCCGGCGCGCGATTGAGCTCGATCCCTCCCAATCGGAGTCCTATGCTGGTCTGGCGGAGGCATTGTGCTTCGCCGGAATCTTCGGCTTACGCCCCTCCGGCGAAACATACCCGGAGGCAAAAATAGCCGCCCTGAAAGCGTTGGAACTGGACGAATCGAACGCGTCGGCACACGACGCTCTGGCAGAAGTCAAGCAGGGATACGACTGGGACCTGGCCGGCGCCCAAGTGGAATTTAAGCGTGCTCTGTCGTTGAACCCCAGCAACCTGCTAACACGTGTTCGGTACGCCGAGAGTCTGACCCGTTTGAAAAAGTACGACGAGGCCATTGAGGAGACGACGCGAATACTGGCGTGGGCCCCGGTTTCTCCGATGAGCCATGTCTGCCGTTCCATGATTTTCTTTCGCGCGCGCCGTTACGACGAATCCATTCGAGCCAGCCACCAAGCCCTCGATCTCGATCCGAGTAGTGTCAACGCGTTATGGTGGCAGGGCGTCTCGTACGCGGGTAAACGAAATTTCGCGCAGTCCATTGCCGTGTTGAACAAAGCTCTCAGCATGGCTGACGGACCGCTATTTCGAGGGTATCTCGGCTTCGTCTACGGACAGGCCGGAGAGCAAGACAAAGCTCTCAGCATTCTGAAGGAGCTTGCTGGACTGTCCAGTAAGAGATTTGTCTCCCCCGTGGACTTTGCATTAGTCTACGCTGGACTGGGTGACGCGGACTCCATGTTCCAATCGTTGGAGAAGGCCTATCAGGCTCATGAAGCCCGATTCGAGCTGGCATCACTGTACTTCGACGGATTTCGCTCGGATCCTCGATTTGGCAATCTGGTTCGGCGCGTGGGTCAAACTATCTAGAAATCAACTTGCGTCTCCCTCAATCGCTTCCTGCAATCGCTTCTGGCCAGATGAATTTCTGAGGGCGGGGTTTGCTGGGTGTTTTTCACGAAGGCATGAAGAACCAGGATCCCATTTGCGCTCGCTGTGAAGTAAAACGTTCGAAACTGGCCTTCTTCGCTATGTAGCCTCAACTCAGACACGGCCGGGCGCAACCGGCGGCATCGGTCGCGAGAGTGGCATCCCCGGTTGCTCACCAGTCTGAAGCAGGTAAAGCGCCTTTCCCACCCGGTCGCGGATATCCCGAGGGAATGCCCGAATGGCATCGCGGGCTCGCGGATGAAATACCACCGGCCGCACGATAACGTTTGTATCAAAACTGGGACATCCCCCGCGGCTACTCCATTTGGACCTGCCGCCTGGCACTCCGAAAGATTCGTTGTGAGGACTCTTCCTTAGCGAAAGCGAGGTTCGTGCGCAAATAGGTGCGTGTGAAGGAGCCAGGAGGGACGGGATCTCGGGTTCGGTGACCATGCGCGGGGCGAGCCCGGTGATCACGGCTTGCTTACTCGAAAAGTGATGGCGCCGCCTTCGCTGACGGCGGCTTCGGCGGCGACCTCTTCGAGGGTGAGCGTCGGCATTCCTTTAACGGCGATCAATCGCTCATCGTCCAAGCGGCCGGTTTGTCAGGTAAAAGAAGAATGGCTGGTGAAAGTTCGCCGAAACGCTCGCCAAACCGCGGCGCAGTTCCATTCCCGGAAAAATAAACACTGAACAAATTCCGGGCGCGAGGAATATCCTACCGATGGCTTATTTTTCCTTACGTGGCTGGCCGGTGGCTGTCGCGATCCTTACTTGCTCGCCAATTGCCCTGATGGCCCAGCAGCCAACGGGTGAAATTCGCGTGGAAGTGAAAGATAGTTTGTCCGGGGCCGTTGAAGCATCGGGATATCTTGAAGGCCTGACGACCGGGGTGCGTACGGGTTTTCGAACGGACGCCAAGGGCACTCATTCGCTGAAGAACCTGCCGTTTGGCCAGTACCGGATGCGCGTGTCTAAAGATGGCTTCGCCACCTACTCGGCGCTGATCACCTTGGACTCGGCGATCCCCGTGAAGCAGTCCGTTCGGCTGGCCATTGGGACGGCATCGTATTCGGTATCGGTGGCCGGGGCGACTCCGCTGGGGGGGATGGATCGCCCGGTGGATGAGATCCCGGCGCCGACACAGACCGGGAGCCAGCGCGATATTGAGGCGAGCGGGGCGCTCGACCTCGCCGATTTTCTGAATCGCCGCATGAACAACGTCTTTCTGAATGAGAACCAAGGTAACCCGTTACAGCCAGATCTGAACTATCGCGGCTACACCGCTTCGCCGCTGCTCGGTACGCCGCAGGGAGTTTCGATTTACATGGATGGCGTGCGATTGAATCAGCCATTCGGAGATGTCGTGAGTTGGGATCTTATTCCGAAGATCGCGATTGCCGAAGTCGCCTTGATTCCGGGATCGAATCCGCTTTTCGGGCTGAATACTTTGGGCGGTTCGATATCGATGCGGACGAAGGACGGCGTGAGTCATCCGGGCACGGCGATGCAGTTGAGCGGAGGCAGTTTCGGGCGAAAAATGGCTGATTTTGAGCACGGAGGGGACGCCGCGAATGGCTTGAACTGGTTCCTGGCGAGCAACTTTTTCTTTGAGGACGGGTGGCGCCAAGCGTCGCCATCGAATGTCCGGCAGTTCTTCGCCAAGCTGGGCTGGCAGGGGGAGCGGACCTCGATCGGGCTGACGCTGGCTTACGCCAATAACGGCCTGATTGGAAATGGGCTGCAGGAGCAGCGATTCCTGGACCGCGACTACTCGAGTTTCTATACCAAGCCCGATCAAACACTGAATCGGTCGCCGTTTCTTAACCTAAACCTGCGACACAACCTGTCGAGCGGCGTTACGTTTTCTGGAAACGCCTATTTCCGCTACATTCGAACACGGACATTGAATGGGGATATGAACGAAGAGTCACTGGACCAAGCCATGTATCAACCGGGGGCCACGGAACGGGCCGCGTTGGCGGCGGCCGGCTACACGGGCGTCCCGGCCGCCGGGGCGACCGCGGCGAACACGCCGTTCCCGATCTGGCGTTGCATCGGCAATGCGCTGCTGCGCGACGAGCCGAGCGAAAAGTGTAATGGCCTGTTGAACCGCGCCGGCATACACCAGCGAAATTACGGATTGTCGGGCCAGATGAGTTGGTTTGGGCGGGCGGGCGCGAACCGGAATCAACTGACAGTAGGCGCCGGTTATGACGGCAACAGTGCCGGCTTTACGCAGTCGAGTGAACTGGGATACCTGAATCCGGACCGGAGCGTGACGGGGGTGAAGGCGTTTGGCGACGGGATAACCGGGGGCGAGGCCGATGGCGAGCCTTATGACACTCGCGTCGACCTGTCCGGCCGAATCAATAGCGGTAGTTTTTACGCCACCGATAGCTTCTCCCTGGCTGACAAGTTTGTGCTCACGCTTTCGGGACGTTTCAACCACACGACGGTTGACAATCGGGACCGGATACGACCCGCCGCGGGCACTGGCTCGCTAACCGGGAAACATGAGTTTAACCGCTTCAACCCGGCCGTTGGAGCGACGTATCGCGTTTCGGGGCGCGTGAGTCTCTATGGGGGCGTTACGGAAGGCAATCGAGCGCCAACGTCGATCGAACTTGGCTGCGCGGATCCGGATTCACCGTGCAAACTGCCCAATGCGATGGCGGGCGATCCGCCGTTGCAGCAAGTGGTGGCCCGAACGATTGAGGCCGGCCTGCGGGGCGCGACGGAGAGCAAGCTGCAGTGGAGCGCGGGATGGTTTCGCGCGACCAATACCAACGATATTTTGTTTGTTTCCTCCGTACAGACGGGTTACGGCTACTTCAAGAACTTCGATCAGACGCTACGCCAGGGGCTGGAACTCGATCTGAACAGCCGGTTGGGCCGAGTGAGCCTTGGTGGCGGGTATACGTTCCTGGATGCAACGTTCCAGAGTGAGGAGGAGGTGAACGGGGGAGGGAATAGCACGAACGAAGAAGCGCGGCGCGGGCTGCGGGGCCAGGAAAGTACGATCGAAATTGAGAAGGGTAATCGAATTCCACTCATTCCTCAACACATGGTGAAGCTCCATGCCGATGTTCAGGCTACTTCGAAATTTCTCGTGAATTTTGGGGTGGTGGGGATTGGAAGCTCCTATGCTCGCGGGAATGAGAACAACCAGCACAAGCCGGATGGCACTTACTATCTGGGCGAGGGCGAGTCGCCGGGCTACGCGGTGGCCAATTTTGGCGCCCGCTACCAGGTGCATCCGCGGGTCCAAATCTTTGTTCAGGTGAACAACTTGTTTGACCGGCGCTACTATTCCGCGGCGCAACTGGGCGCAACGGGGTTCACTGCCGCGGGTTCGTATATTGCCCGGCCATTTCCGGCTGCCAGTAATGGAGCG
>Ga0335394_10003646_pt1 | contig 17488 bp, 15 predicted proteins | sample MAT03_FD_205741 | JGI IMG/M metagenome (GOLD analysis project Ga0335394, IMG submission 205741) | Freshwater microbial communities from Lake Fryxell liftoff mats and glacier meltwater in Antarctica - MAT-03 (spades assembly) (version 2) ... | reverse complement strand
GTTGCGCCGCATACGCCAGGACCCAGGTCTCGCCCGCCGGGAGATCCGCCATGGTGGCGATCCCGGCCTCGTCGGTGCGGCGCTCAGCGGCCAGGTACACCGCCGAGCCGATCACCGAAAAGACGCGCACGACGGCGCGCCCGATCGGCCCGCCGCCCTCGCCCACGACCACGGCCCGCAGCGACGCATCGCGCGCCTCGCCTCGTTGCGCCACGGGCAGCGCTGGCGCATCGGGAAGCGCGTCGCCCTGCTGCGGCCGGTCCACCGGCACATCGAAGAGCGTGAAGACGAACAGCAGGCAGACGATCGCAGCGAGCCCGCGCTCCAGCGCGTGCCCCGTCGGAGCGCGCTTCACCACGCCCGGTTTCACCCCTAGCGGCTCACCTGGCCGACGACCGCCAGGACCTCTTCTTCCGAGAGGTTGTGCGAGGTCGTCTTGGCCTTGGCGAGGATGGCGTCGACGAGCTCCTTGCTCGGCTCGATCTTGCGCTCTCGCAGCCAGAAATTCACGTTCGAGGCGCCCGACATGTACCCGATGCAGATCTCCTGTTTGCGTCCGAACATGCCGGCGGGCACGCCGGAGTAGATGCGGTCGGCGAGCCAGGCGTCGCCCTTGGCCTGGGCCTTGATGATCGCAGCAGCGTGGACGCCGGTGGCGGTGCGGAAGGCGTCGGCGCCGACCAGAGGATAGTTGATCGGCACCTCCCAGCCGCAACCCTCGGCCGCCACCTGGCAGTACTCGAGCAGGTGGGTGAGGTCCTGATCCTCCAGCAAGCCGAGGAGCTTCAGATTGAGGAGGATCAACTCCATCGGCGCGTTGCCGACCCGCTCGCCGATGCCGAGCGCGGTGCCGTGCACGCGGTCGGCGCCCGACTCGAGGGCCCAGATCGCGTTCACCAGCGCGAGACCGCGATCGTTGTGGCCGTGCCAGTCGATCCCCACGCCCTTGGCGCCAGTGCTGGCGACGATCGCCTTGGCAAACTCGATGAGGTTGCGCACGCCGTCGGGCGTGGCGTGACCGACCGTGTCGCAAAGACAGAGGCGCGAAACGCCGTGGTCGATCGCCATCCTGAAGAGCGTCGCGAGCACGTCGGGACGCGAACGCGTCGTGTCTTCCGTGACGTAGACGACGGGGAGGCCTGCCTTGACTCCGACATCGATGGCCTCGCTGCTGCGCTTGAGGATCATCTCGAGATCCCAGTCCTCGGCGAGCTGCCGGATCGGGCTCGAGCCGATGAAGGCATAGATCTCGACGGGGATTCCCGCGCGTTGCGAGATCTCGATCATCGGCGTGATGTCGCTCACCACGGTCCGACCGGCGCAGACGACCTTGAGCGGCAGCTTGTTGTCGGTGATCTCGCGACACATGCGAAGCACGTCGTCGAACGCGCGCTTGGAGCTGCCCGGCAAGCCGATGTCGGCCGCGTGGATGCCGAGCTTCGCCATCAGGTGGAGGAGGCGGAGCTTCTTGTCGATGTGCGGATCGGTGACGCTCGGGTTCTGCAGCCCGTCGCGCAGCGTCTCGTCGAAGAACTCGATCCCCTTGGGAATGATGCGTCCGCGGCGCGCGACCTCGTTCCAGTCGTAGATGAGCTCGCGCGTCTCGTCGTCCGTGGCTCGGGGCTCCGCGGGTGATGCAGCCATGTGGCTGATTCTAGCAGCGGTTGCAGCAGCGGCAGTCAGGCGTCGATCGACAATCCTGCCACGATCCCGTCTAGCGCAGCGGCCGCCAGCGATCCGATGCCGAAGAACCGGCGCGCCCGCTCCACGTCGACACTTCCCGAGCGGACCAGCGCCTCGACGTCGGCCATGTCGCGGCGCGAGGTCGAGATGAGCTTCATGAAGACCAGGTGCTCGGCAGTCACGACGGGCACCCCGTCGAGGTCGAGCGCACGATCCAGCGCTTCGTCGAGGATGGCGCGGAAGGGCGCGGGGGCGACGATGGAGTCGACCGCGACGTCGCCCACGGCGAGCGGCACGCCGGCGCGGAACGACACGACGAGGCCACGCGTCTCGAAGGCCTCGTGGCCCACGAGGAACGCGACGTCCGGCTCCTGTCGAGGCTGACCGTGAAAGACCATCGCGAGGTCGCCGATGAGGGCGTGTCGGGCGCCCAAGGACGCATAGGCGGCATGCGCCTCGCGTACCGCCCGCAGCACCAGCGGGGGCACTGAACCGAAGACCTCATCGAGCGACGATGCTCGCGCGTCGTTGCCGCTGTCGCTTGCCGGCTGCCATCGAGAAGCCACCCCGGACATTAGCACCGCGCGCGAAAACCGCTTCCTCGTCGCAGGATGGCGTCGACGCGGCGATCGGCGCGCAAAGAATGGGCGCTCGTGAGGAGGGACAGCCCCCGCGGCAAGTTGCCGCGCCATTGCGGGTGCGTGGCCCTCTTGGTGTGCGGCGCCTAAGCTGTCGGCTCCATGCTGTTTCAATCGCTGCCGGAGTTTGGCACCGCGGTCCTCTACGCGATCCTCGTCGCAGCCGCCTACACGATGGCCGTGGCCCTCGCGGCGGGTGGTCGCCGGCCTCGTCTGCTGCAGGCGGCGCGCTTCGGCGCCTACGGGACCGTGGCGCTGGTCGGCCTGGCCGTCCTCGTCCTGGCCTACGCCTTCGTCAGCCACGATTTTCGGCTCAGCTACGTCGCCCGCTACAGCGAGCGCGCGATGCCGACGCCGTTCCTCATCGCCGCGCTGTGGGGCGGCCAGGACGGCTCGCTGCTCTGGTGGCTCTTCCTCACCAGCTTCTTCAGCGGCATCTGCGTGCGGTGGCTGCGCCACCGATACTTGGAGCTCCAACCGTACGTCATTGCGACCTTGATGAGCATCCTCATCTTCTTCGCGATCCTCATGATCTTTGCCGCGAACCCGTTCACCACGGTCGTCGGCGGAGCGCCTCTCGACGGCGCCGGGCTCAACCAGCAGCTGCGCAACTTCTACATGATCATCCACCCGCCGAGCCTCTACATAGGCTTCACCAGCGCGGCGATTCCGTTCGCCTTTGCGATCGCGGCGCTCGCGACCGGGCGGCTCGACAACGAGTGGATCGTCGCGACCCGCAAGTGGATGCTGTTCTCCTGGCTCTTCCTCTCCATCGGCAACGCCCTCGGCATGTTGTGGGCCTACGAGGAGCTGGGGTGGGGCGGCTACTGGGCGTGGGACCCGGTGGAGAACGCCGCGTGCCTGCCGTGGTTCTGGGCGAGCGCCTACGTGCACTCGAGCATGATCCAGGAGCGCCGCGGGATGCTGAAGATGTGGAACATCATCCTCATCGCGATGACGTTCTGGCTCACGATCTTCGGGACGTTCCTCACTCGGAGCGGCCTCATCGCGAGCGTGCACAGCTTCGCGGCCTCGGACATCGGGATCTACTTCGTCTATTACATGGGCTTCATCGCAGCGACGGTCATCGCCCTCTTGGTGTGGCGCCTGCCGAAGCTCGCGACCGAGGGGCAGCTCGGCAGCGTGCTGTCGCGCGAGACGGCGTTCGTCCTCAACAACTGGGGCCTGGTCAGCATCTCGTGCTTCATCGCGGTCGCCACCATCTGGCCGCGCATCAGCGAGTGGCTGCTCGACCAGAAGTCGACCCTCGGCCCGACCTTCTACAACGCGTGGCTCCCGCCCTTCGCGCTGGTCGTGTTCTTCCTCATGGGTGCGGCGCCCCTGCTCGGCTGGCGCAAGACGAGCCCCGAGCTGTTCAAGAAGAGCTTCCGGTTCCCCGGGATCGTGATGGCGATCTTCGCTATCGGCCACCTCACGCTCGGCACGCGCCTCGGCTTCGCGCCGTTCGTCCACGTCGATCCGATCTACTCCGGCGCCATCGGCAGCATCCTCGCCGCCATCGGCTCGGTCCTGCCGTTCGTCACGTTCTGTCTGGTCGGCTTCAACATCGCGGTCGTCCTCCAGGAGTTCGCCCGCGGCATCTGGGCACGTCGCGCCGCCTCCGCCGCACGCAAGGAAAAGCCGGAGGACGTGTTGACCGCCCTGGTCAACCTGGTCTGGCGGTCACGCCGTCGCTACGGCGGCTACGTCGTCCATGTCGGGATCGCCTTCATGTTCCTCGGGTTCTCCGGACGCGCCTGGGGCATCGACAAGGAGGTGAGCATGTCGCCCGGCGACAAGGTCTCCATCGCCGAGTACGAGGTCACCTACAAGGGCCCCCGGATGGAGGTCGATCCGGAGAAGCGCATGGTGTTCGCCGACCTCGAGGTCGTGCGCAACGGCGAGGCGGTCGGTGTCATCACGCCCGCCAAGTTCATCTACAAGTCGAACCCCGGTGCGCCCTCCACCGAGGTCGCCAAACACGTGACCCTGCGCAACGATCTCTACGTCATCGTCGGGATGGTGAGCCCCACGACCAAGGTGGGCGCCTTCCAGTTTCACGTGAACCCGCTGGTCTCCCTCATCTGGATCGGGGTCGGCATCCTCATCCTCGGCGCGCTCACGTCGCTCTTCCCCGACGCGAGCATGCAGGAGGTGACCGCCTTCTCCTACGTGAAGGCCGCCGCCTCCGTCGCGACGAGCGTGATGTTCGCGGTGTTCCTGGCGCTCGCTCCTTCTTACGCCTACGGCACTGCTCCTTCGGGCGGCAGTGGGCAGGCGAGCCCCGGCGACCCCGCCATGTTCCCCGCGCCCACGCCGCAGGTCGTCACACCGTGAACCGACGATCCCGTCTCTTCCTGGTCCGCGCGGCGCTCCTCGGCGGCGTCGTGATCGCCGCCGCGCCGGAGGCGCTCCTGCTGCAGGAGCCCGAGTTCGTCTCCGCTCAGCAACTGGGTGAAGGCATGCTGCGGTCCGGTTCGGTGGGCATCACCAACGACACCGAAAAGCGCCTCTTCAACAGCCTGATCTGCACCTGCGGCTGCCCGCGCGAGACGCTGGGCACTTGCACCTGCGGCACCGCTCACGCACGGCGCGACGAGCTGCGCACGCTGCTCGATTCGGGCAAGGGCATCGAGGAGATCCAGGATCTCTACGCGAAGCGCTACGGAATGCAGGGCCTCGCCGTGCCGCCGAACAAGGGAATCGGCCGCGCGGTGTGGGCGGTGCCCGTCGTCGCGATGGCCATCGGAGCGGGCGCCGTTCTCCTCGCGCTCCGCAAATGGAAAGCGCGAGGCGACGACGACAAGGGGCCGCCGCCGCCGGACGACCCGACGCCGGGCGGCGACGCGCGGCGTGAGGCGCTCGACGATCGGATCGATCGCGAGCTGGAGGAGCTGGGCCGTTGAGCTCCGAGCATCGCGAACCGGTCCCGGACGAAGAGGACGACCTCGCCGCACGCGTCGCGGCCGTGCTGAAGGTCGGCGCGCCCGTCGGCGTCGTCCTGTTGGCGATCGGCATGGGCGTCGCGCGCGGCGCACCGCTCGCAATCCTCGTGCTCGCGGCTGGCGCGCTCGCCGCGGTCATCGCCCTCTTCTGGCAGAGCGTCCGCACGCTGGTCGGCGAGACGCCGCTGTCGGGCGCGGACGCCTTTGCCATCGCCGCCCCGCGCGCCGAGGAGGAAAAGAAGCGCGCTGTCCTCCGTGCGCTCAAGGACCTGGAGTTCGAAAAGAGCGTCGGCAAGATCAGCGCGGCCGACTATGACGAGCTTGTCCTGTCGTACCGGGCGGAGGCTCGCTCGCTGTTGCAGCAGCTCGACGCAAGCGCCAAGCCCAAGCGCGATCGCGTCCTCGCAATGGTGGACGAGCGGCTCCGCCTGGCCGGTCTCCCCGGTGGTCTGGACGAGGCGCGCGCTCGCGAGGTCCCCGCGACCGAAGCAACCGCTCCGAGCGAGCCCGACCCGACCGGCGAGGACGACGAGGACGGCGAGGACGGCAAGGACGGCAACTTGGTGGCCACAGAGGACCGAGCTGTGGATGCCGAGGCCTCAGGTGCCGACGAGGACCCGACTGCGCGCGCGACGTGTGCTGCTTGTGCTGCCTCGAACGAGATCGACGCTGCGTTTTGCAAGAAGTGCGGCGCGAAGATGGCCTCAGACGAGGTGACCGCGGATGCGCCTTGATCGGATAGCGCGAGGCGCAGCGTGCGCGCTGCTGATCCTCGGCGGCGTGGCCCATGCGCAGACGGCGTCGCCACCGGTCCAAAGCGACGCACCGATGCCGCCGGGGCACCCGCCCACCGACGCGATGCCGCCTGGCCACGGCGCCGCCGGGATGGATCGCGATCCGACGCAACCTCCGGAGGACGACGTCCAGGACGCGCCGGAGCTGGCCGCAGGAACCATCGAGGTGGAGATCCGCGACGGCAACGATCGTCCCGTCCCCGGAGCGCCGGTTGGCCTCGGGATCCTGCACAACAGCGTCGCTACTGGCGAGCTGCGCGAGAAGCTCGCTGTGAGCACCGACGCGCGCGGCATCGCGCGCTTCGTCGACATGAAGATCGGCGCGGCCCACTCCTACAACGTCTCGAGTATGCGCGGCCCGTCGCGCTTCGAGGCCGACCCGTTCAACATGCCGGAGAAGGGCGGGCGTCGGGTCCTGCTCCACGTCTACGACACGGTGACGGATCTGGAGGAGGCGCAGATCGGCATCCGCGCGCTCGCGTTCCTGTCGTTGAAGGAGGACTCGATCCAGATCGAGAACATGCTCGAGGTATTCAACCTCGGACGCACCGCGTGGCAAGCCGACGTACCGGTCACGTTGCCGCGCGGCTTCAAGGCCTTCAACAAGGGCGAGGAGGGCGGCATCGCCAACGTCGACGCCTCGCCCGAGGGCTACGTGCTGCGCGGGACCTTCAAGCCTGGTCGCACGCCGATCGGGTTTCGCTACCAAGTCCCGCTGGAGAACGACGCCGCCCAGACGGTGAGCGTGACGCTGCCCCCCCGCGTCGCGCAGGCACGCATCATCACCGAGGCTTCCAAGCAGATGGAGCTCGCGGTCGAAGGTGCCCCGGCCGCGCGCCGCACGCGCAACCGCGACGGCCAGGCCGTCCTCGTGACCGAACGCGCAGCCAAGCAAGGCGAGCGCGGGCTCGGTGCCCTCGTGATCACCCTGCGCGGGCTGCCCACCAAGGGTCCCGGTCGCTTCGTCGCGCTCGGTCTGGCTGGCGCGTTGCTCGTGGCCGGCGCGGTGTACGTCGGAGGCAAACGAAACGGCCGGCTCGACGACGACGCTCGGGAGGATCTGATCGAGGCGCGCGAGGCCCTGCTCCGCGAGCTGGTCGCCCTCGAAAGAGCGCATCGTAAAGGCGAGGTCGGGCCCAAGACCTACCAGCACGTCCGAGGCGCCATGCTGGACGCGTTGGCGCACGTCGTGGTGCAGCTCGAGCAGGCGGGCATCCCGAGGTCGGGCGCGACCGGGCCCGCTCAGGCGGCGTCTCGCGCTGGGAAAGCGGCAGGGACGGTGGCCGCTGACGACTCGAAGGGCGCGGATGCCGAAGGCGGCGTGGTCCAGGCGACTCCTTCCATTTCGACCAAGGCCACTCGCAGAAAGCGGCGCGCGGTGGAGGCTGCGGCCCCGAAGGGCGCGGCTGGGAGCGAGCCGTCGTGATCATCCCCTCACGTCCTGCTGACTCGCGACGCTTCGCGCGCCTTCTGCTGTGGACCGGCGTCACCTCGTGGGCCGAGCTCGCGCGCGAGCGAGCGATCCTCCTGACGGCTGCACCGTGGGATCCGACCTCGCGCCCGACCGGCGACGAGATCGATCGCGTCGACGACAGCGGTCGCAGCTCGCGCACCCGCCCGCTCGCGCCGGTCGCTCCGCGCAAGATCCTCTGCGTGGGCCGCAACTACCGCGCGCACGCCAAGGAGCTCGGCAACGACGTCCCAGTCGAACCGATGATCTTCTACAAGCCGACGACGTCGCTCCTCGATCCAGGAGGCGACATCGAGCTGCCTGCCGCGTCGGTGAGCGCCAAGGTCGAGCACGAGGTCGAGCTCGGCGTCGTCATCGGCAAGCGCATGCGCCGCGCCACGCTGGAAGAAGCGCGGAGCGCGATCTTCGGCCTGACGCTGGTGGGCGACATCACCGCACGCGATCTTCAAAAAAAGGACGGCCAGTGGTGGCGTGCCAAGGGCATGGACACGTTCTGCCCGGTGGGGCCCGTCGTCGTCACCGGTCTCGACCCGCAGTCGCTCACCATCCTCGGTAAGGTGAACGGCGAGCTTCGCCAGTCGGGCCACACCCGCGACATGATCTTCCCCGTCGCCGAGGTCATCGCGTTCCTGAGCCAGGCCCTGACCCTCGAGCCCGGTGATCTCATCGCGACCGGCACGCCCGAAGGCGTGGGCCCCCTCGTCGCCGGCGATCGACTGGAGATCCAGATCGCCGAGATCGGCTCTCTCGGCGTGTCGGTCGTCGCGCCTCCCCAGACTTGAGCCTCGGCATTCGCAGCCGCCGCGTGGCCCGGTGGCTCGCCGGAGCCGCGATCTCCGCCGCCGCGATCGCATGGGTCGTCGTTGCGGCGCGCCGTGCAGCGAGCGAACCGGCGCGCTGTGCCGAGGGGATGGTGCTGCTCGGACCTCGCTGCTGCGGCGCAGGACAACACCTCGACGGCGATCGGTGCGCAGGCACCCCGACCTCCTGCGCGCGCGGTCTCGTCGCGACCGACGCGGGGTGCACGCCGAAGGCGCCTGCGGTGCGCATCGAGATCGAGGGCGGCATGCTCGCGGTTGCGCCCTCCGACTGGGAGGCGACGGGTCTCATCACGCCGCGACGCGAGCTCGTGACGACCTTCGCGCTCGATGCCTACGAAGTCGACGAGGCTCGCTACGCCGCCTGCAGCGCGCGCGGCGCCTGCGCCGCGCCGAGGACGCTGCGGGGTGAGCCGGGCCTGCCCGTCACCGACGTCACGGCAGCAGAAGCAGAAGCCTTCTGCCGTGATGCGGGTGGCCGGCTCCCCACGGAGACCGAGCTCGCCTACGCGGCGGCCGGTCCGGGCGGGCGACGATATCCATGGGGTACCACGGGTTTCGTCTGCCGGCGTGCAGCCTGGGGCCTGGTCGACGGCCCCTGCGCGGCGGGCGCGACCGGTCCCGAGATCGTGGGCGCGCACCCCGCTGGAGCCAGCCCCGAGGGCGCCCACGATCTCTCGGGCAACGTCGCCGAATGGACGCTCTCGGGCAACGTCGCCGAATGGACGCTTCCCGTCTCCGGACGCGCGTTCGTTCTCGGCGGCTCCTACCGCGACGTGGAGGCTGCAGCGCTGCGAACCTGGGGCCGCCGCGCCGAGCTGGTCGACCGCAGGAGCTCCGCCATCGGCTTCCGCTGCGCGTACGCGTCAGGCAACCGCAGTCCCTGATCTGCGTCGGGTTGCGAGCCGTGAAGAAGCGCCCAAGGGGCGTCAGACGCTTGCGGGGCGCCGGCGACCTTCAGTCCAGGTGGTTCAGGGTCTTGGCAAGGCCGACCGCCTCGTGAAGCGTCGCGAGCTCGGCCGCGCAGGCCTCGGCAGACGAGGGCTCGCCGGTGAGCGGCTCAAGCTTGGCGAAGAAGACCGCGACGTCGCTGGCGTTGGCGTCCTCGACCTCGACGATGCCGCGCCAGACCAGCTCCACCGTCAGCTCGTCGGCGTCGAACGTGATCGCGTCGAGTCGCACCGCGATCTCTTCCAGGCTGGCGGAGCCGCGCTTGACGAACGCGCGCACGCGCTCGCCAGGCAGCGTGCCCTCGATGCGCCGCATGTTCGGGTGGAAGCCCTCGACGATGTAACACTCGTCGCCGTCGACCGAGGTGATGCGCTGGTCGATCGGCGCGTGCTGGTACGCCTCGTCCTGCTTGCCACGCAGCGCGACGCGCGCCTGCCACCACGAAGGGATCGGCGCGAACGACGCGGGCTTCGGCTTGTCACGCGGCCCCATGATCGGGCGGTCCGCCCACTCCAGGTGGGGCAGGGCCTTGGGCGTCTCCTTCTTGCTGGCCGCGAAGCCGATCCCCGCCGGGTTCGCCTCGAAGCCGGGCCCTCCGTAGGCGTGCTCCCACGAGACCGGCATCGTCTCGAACGCGCTGGGCTGCCCCGGCAACAGCTCGCCGACGACGTCGCGCCAGACCCGCTCGCCGAAGACGCGGATCTTGCGGTCGAAGGCCTGCGGAGCGTCCGGGGCTGCCGTGCCGACCGCCGGGATCCGCGGGCTCGATCGGCTCGAAGGCACGATGGTCTTGCCGAAGGCGAAGCGGACTTCGCCGCGCCCGGTCATCGTGGAGCCTTCGGCGATGACGGCGCTGCCGACCAGGCACACGTCGGCTTTGGGCTTCACCGGGACGACGTCCATCGGGAAGCGAACGACCATTCGTTCGCCCTCTCCACGGGTCACGTCGGCCCGGCGCACCGTCGGAGCGTGGTCGCGAATCAGCGCGTCGCCGCCATGAACGAGGTCGGCCACGACCTTGAGGACCACCGTCCGGAAGGCGCCGGTATGGCCTTCCCATCGCCAGGCGATGCTGGTGGCGCCGATCGACTGGGGGGCGATGAGCGGGACCGCGCGCGCCTGATCGAGCGTCACCCGCTCGGTGCGGGGGGCCGCCGTCGACTTGGCGCGCGGGACCGTGCTGGGCTCGAGGCTCGGCGGCATGTCCTCGCGCGAGCCTGCGTCAGTGGTGGCCTCGTCGACGATCAGCATCGTGCTCGCCAGACTCAGCTGACGCTTCTCGCGATCCGACTGACCGTCGAGGACCAGCGTGTCGCCCGCGCCGGGAGTCTTGCGCTCGACGTGGGGCGCCGGCGTCAGGTGCCGCGTCGCCGTGCCCGCAAAAGCGCCGGCGTACGTGCTCGCCTCGTCATCCTCCCAGTCTGGCCACCAGGCCGACTCGGCGGCGCGCGACGACAGGAGTTGGATGCGTAGCGACTCGATGGCGTGCTCGCCCGAGACCGGGACCACGGCGCGCCACGTGAGGGTGGCTCGCTGATTCGCTCCATCGATGCACAGCGTGTCGGCGCGCATTGCGAGCGGATGGAAGACGCCATCATCGACCTGCGCGCCTGCGATGCGACCGAGGACCGAGATGCCGGGAAGCCTGGTCTCGAGGTGGGCGAGCGTCGGGTGCAGGCCGTCGAGGATCAGCGTCTCGTCGCCCCGCAGATACTCCAGCTGCTGATCCGGCGGGGACGCCTGGAAGTAGCTCCAGTCGAAGCGATCGGGGATCGAGAGGATGTCGCTGGCGGTCGGATCGATGAGGGCCGGGGCGAGCCCCGTCGGCAGATGAATCGCGCGCGCCGGGAACACGGGTGACAGCGGTGCGAAGCCCGCCGTCCGTTCGGGATGGGTCTTCGACGTGATGTTGGGCGGACGCTTGGAGGGGACATTGCCGGTGCCCAGAGGATTGTCCTCGGAGCCGATGCCGCCGAAGGCACGCTCGTAGGTGAGGGCCATCACCTCGAAGGGCTTCTGCTCGGAGGGGCCGAGCGCGTCACCCCTGACATGCAGCACTTTTTCGAGCAGCAGCTTCTGGTGGTGCTCGATTGCCAGACGCACATCCATCTCGGAGGTGGGACCGCGCGTGGCGTGCGCGAAGCCGCTGAAGAGGATGTCGGCACGCCGCAGGAACGGAACGAGATCGCTCGCCACGCGGATCGACAACGTCGCATCGTCGTGGTGATGAACGTCGGTCGCCACGATCGGGTCCGGCGGCCTCGCCGTCATGATGCCGCCCGGCACGAAGGAAAAGGTGCTCTTCGCGAGGATCGTGACGTGGAGCTGGCCACGCTGCCGCCAGAGCAGGTGCGCGCTCGCGAGCGGACCCACGGCCTGGACGCGAATACTGCTGCCGATCACGCCGGGGGACTTAACCGCGTGCAGCGGGCGACGACAACCCTTTGTCCCGATCGCCGCCCCGACTGGCCGATTGTCGCGGCCGCGTCGCAGCCGAGGCTCTAGCCTCCGACTCCTGCCCGAAGCCGGGCTCTGCGAGGATCATGACCGTTGCGCTGTTATCCATCGGGACCGAGCTCACGCGCGGCGAGATCGTGGACACCAACGCGGCCTGGCTCGCCGCCGAGCTGACCGAGGCAGGCTTCGAGGTCGCCATCGAGACGACGGTCGCCGACGAGATCGAGGCCATCGCAGAGGCGGTTCGCGACCTCACCCGGCGCCACCGGGTGGTCGTCTCGACCGGAGGTCTCGGTCCCACCAGCGACGACGTGACCGCACGCGCCGCAGCCCTCGCCGCTGGCGTTTCGCTCGCGCGCGACGAAAGCGCGTTGCTCGCCATCCGCCGGCGCCTCGAGGCACGCGGGCGCACGGTAACGCCAGCCCACGAAAAGCAGGCGGACGTGCCGACCGGAGCCGACATCCTTCCCAACGGCGACGGGACTGCACCGGGCTTCACGCTCGGCATCGGCGCGGGGCGCGCGTTCTTTCTTCCCGGCGTCCCCGCAGAGATGAAGCGGATGTTCCGCGAGCACGTGCTCCCACGTATCCGCCCGGAGGCCGACAGCGGCACGTGGACCGTACGCCTGCGCACGTTCGGCTACGGCGAGTCGATCGTGGCCCAGCACCTCGACGGCCTGGAGGAGGCGCACGAAGGCGTCCGACTCGGCTATCGCGTGCACGGCCCCGAGGTCGACGTGAAGGTGCATGCGCGAGCGACCGGGCAGGCGTCGGCGCGCGAGCTCGCCGCCAAGGTCGCGGGCCTCGTGAAGGAGCGCCTCGGTGACGTCGTCTTCGCCGAGGGCGACGAGTCCTTGCCCGAGGCGACGGGTCGCGCCGTGCGCGCACGCGGCTTCCGACTCGCGGTGGCCGAATCGTGCACTGGCGGCCTCGTTTCGCACCTCCTCACGTCGTTTCCTGGCGCCAGCGAGTTCCTCATCGGCTCCGCCGTCACCTACGCCAACAGCGCCAAGACGCGCTTGCTCGGCGTGAGCGAGGACACCTTGCGCGGGCATGGCGCGGTCAGCGCGGAGGTCGCAGCCGAGATGGCCGAGGGCGTGCGCCGCCTGTGCGAGGTCGACCTCGGCATCTCGATCACCGGCATCGCCGGTCCAGGCGGCGGAACGTCAGCCAAGCCGGTCGGCCTCGTGCACTGGGCGGTGGCCCACCCTGGCGGAACGATCGTCCGCGAGCGCGTCTTCCCGGGTTCGCGCGGGGACATCCAAATGCTGGCGGCCTTCACCGTCCTCGATCAGCTCCGCCGCCTGGTCGAGGGCTTGCCGGAGGATCCGCCGATCCCCCCGCCCCTGTCCCAAAGGCCACCCTCCCGCTAGGAGTGTGTCGGGGAAAAGAGCTACTGCGGCGAACGATGCACCCCCATCTACGCAGCGTGCTCCCTCCAGCCTCCTCAACGTGCAGAAAGTACGTGGTCGTCGGCTTCCGGTCCGCGCCACTGCGCACCTGGGGGGCCTCCTCCGCCTCGCTACGCCCTTTTCCCCGACACACTCCTAGGAGGGCGCTGGTTTTCGCCGATACCGCCCGCGATCCCGGCAGCGCGCGTGCTCACGTCCAAGGAGGACGCTCCGCGCGACGCGCCAGCGGCCTCGCTCGGTCTCGACGCCTTGTCATCGGCTTGGCCAGGCGCCCTCCTGCCTCGAAGGATTCGGTTCGTGATTGCCCAGCGCCCTCCTAGCTAGCCCGTCTCCTCCCGCGCGAGGTCGGTCGCAATCGCGGACGCGTGAGCAACAGCAGGGCGACGACGCCCACCGACAGCGCGCTGCCGATCGCGACGGCGATAGCAGGATGCTCCGACGCGCCGAGGATCGCTGAGGCGACCAGACCGGGCGGTGGCTCGGGACGAAGCTCCCCGGTCAGGGCGAGGGTTCCGGCGATGCCATCGCATCGCGCTGCGCCGCTGGGCTCGCTGCTCGGCTCGCTGCGCGGCTCGCGGCTGGGCTCGCTGCACGCGAGCGAGCACGCCACCGCATCGGCGTCGGCGCCGACGAAGGCAAGCGCATGGGCCACGACGACGTCGCGCTCGCCATCCTTGCCGCGGTGCATCTCGCTGAAGCTCGCGCCCGCAGCAGCGAGGGACGGTCCGCGCCCGAGCGTCGCGTCAATGGATGCGGCGCCCAGGATCATCGGCGTCGCACGCTCGAACACCACCGACTGCAGCCCCGGCACCCATCGGCCGGAAGGCGCACGCATGCACCCGAGGACGACCCGCGTGGCGCCTTGCTCGCCGCTCGCGACACCGACCATCGAGGCGCCGGGCAGGCGTGAGACGTCGGGCCACGTCGGCGCAGGATCGAGCGCACCGATCGGCTCATCGTCGGGCAGCAGGACGCCGGCGGTCACGCCGTCGCCGCGCACCTCGAGCGGCGTCATCGAACCGTGCCCAGGCGTCGTGGGTGCTTCAGCGCGACGGAGCGAGCGCGGCCAGCAGCGCGGCCGTCTCCTCGCGGATGTCGAGCAGCTGCGCGCGGATCTTCAGCAACGATTCGCTGGTGGCCGCGACCTCGGGCGCCTGCGGCTCGACCCCGCCCTCGCGCAGCTTCTTCTTGGCGCCGGCGATCGTGAAGCCCTGCCCGTACAGCAGGCCCTTCACGCGCATCAACGTATCGACATCGCGGCGTGAGTAGACCCGCTGCCCGCTCGCCGACTTCTGCGGGCGCACCGACCGGAACTCGGTCTCCCAGTAACGCAGGACGTGCGGTTCGACGCCGACGAGCTGGGCCACCTCGCCGATGCGGTAGTAGAGCTTGTCGACCTGAGCTCGCGGACGCATCCGCTCGATGGCTTATCGCATTCTCAGCAGCCCGTCAGGTCCTGCCGTCTCGATGCGCAACGGCTCCGTGCGCAACGGCTCCGTGCGCAACGGCTCCGTGCGAACCGGTGACGGTGACGGCGTCTCGGGTCGATCCTGGTTGAGGATTTGCTTCAGGATCTGGCTCGCCTTGAAGTTGAGAACGCGCCGCTGGGTGATCTCGATGGGATCACCCGTCTGCGGATTGCGGCCCTGCCGCTTGCGCTTGTCGCGCAAGACGAAGTTGCCAAAACCCGACACCTTGATCTTTTCCCCGCGACCGAGCGTCTCTTTGATCAGCTCGAACACGAGATCGACAAGCTCGGCCGACTCCTTCTTGGAGAAGCCACCCAATCTGTCGTAGATCGCCTGAACGATCTCCGCCTTCGTCATCGCCCCCCGCCCCCGAGAAAAACTGACGACCTCAGCGTAAGTCGAGCTGCCTCTGGAAAGCCAGAGCGACGCGCGCCTGCCGCTTCCCGCGACCCATCTTCGTGGAGTGCTGCGCGCACATCGGCGTCGCCGAAGATTCGGCCGCCGCCAGCGCTGTCCATCGCGGGCCGGCGTCAGCGAACGACGCGTGGCATGCTGGCCGCCACGTGTTGCTCTTCGCTACGGACCTCGATGGGACGCTGCTCGATCGCGAGGGGCGGGTGAGACCGGAGGACAAGGCGGCGATCGCGAACGCGCGCGCCCGGGGGGTGACGGTGACCATCGCCACCGGGCGTCTGACCAGCGGGACCCACTGGGTCGCCGAGGAGCTCGGCATCGACGCACCGCTGGTCTGCGCAGACGGCGGCATCACGGCGTGCGCCACGACGCGTCGGATCCTGGAGCGGCGTCCGATCGCAGAATCGCGGGTCGACGGCTTGTTGGGGTCGATCGAGGAGCGCGGGCTCGCGACGTTCGTCTTCAACCACGGGTCGATTCACTCCTGCGAGCGAGGGACACCGCACCACAAGTACGTCGCGACTTGGTCACCCGCCATCTCGACCCACGGCGACATCCTTCGCGCCGAGGCCTGGCGCGCCGACGAGGATGGTGTGGTCATGGTGCTCGCCATGGGTGAGCCCGCGCAGGTCGACCAGCTCGTCGCGGACGTCGGCGCAACCTCGCCCGACCTGGAGGTGCTGGCCTTCGGGATGGACTTCGGCCGCGTCGGGGTCGCGCGGTTCGTCGCGCGCGGCGTGAGCAAGGGCGCCGCGCTCGCAGCCCTCGCCGACAACCTCGGTATTGCGCGGCAGAACGTGGCGGCAGTCGGCGACTGGCACAACGACCTATCGATGTTCGAGTGGGCGGGGCGATCCTTCGCCATGCCGCACGCGCCCGCCGACGTGAAATCGGCCGCGACCGACCGCCTCGGCGAGCGCGGCGGCTCGGGAACCGTCGCCGAGGCGCTCGAGCGCTGGCTCGCCGATCGATCCTGAAGGCGATCCGGCAAAGGCGACGACCCCTGCTCGGGGTCAGCGCCCGGCGCGCGCCGCCGCCATCAGCCCCTCGAAGAGCCCGCGCTGTCTGCGGTGCTGAGGGATGTACTCGGGGTGCCACTGCACACCGATCCGGAAGGGATGGTCGGGCTGCTCGACGGCTTGCACCAAGCCAGACGCCTCGCGCGCCACGACGTCCAGGCCCTGGCCCACCGTCCGGATCGCCTGGTGGTGTAGCGCGTTGACCCGGCAAGACGTGGTTCCGAGAGCGATCGCGAGACGACTGCGCGGCGTGATCGCGATCGTCTTGCGCGGCAGGACGGTACGGATCTGCGGCATCTCCTCGTAGAACTCGCGCAACTCCGTGTAGAGCGTCCCGCCGAAGTGAACGTTCATCAGCTGCGCGCCGCGGCAGATGGCGAGCAACGGCAGTCCCCGACCGATGGCGCGCGCCAGGAGCTCGCGCTCGAGCTCGTCGCGTCCGGCGTCCAGGCCATCGCCACCGGGAGCGCGTGCCAGCAGCTTGCGCAGCGCCCACAGGGCTGGCGCGTAGATGCGAGAGCGCCAGGGTGCCTGCTCGGTCTCCACGGCCTGAGCGGACGCCCGCGCGACCTCGCCCAGTGCCACCGCCGTATCGCGGTAGAGCGCTGGGTCGACGTCGGCGCCGCCGCCCAGCACGAGCCCCTCGAAGTCATCGCGCTCGGGCGGATGATCGGGCGTGAAATGCAGCGCTTCGCCGCCCGCTCGGCGCACCGCAGCCCGCGTCATCATCCACGCGGCGCTCCCACCATGATCGGGTCCGGTGACGCCGATGCGCGGTCTCCTCACGGTGCCTCCACACCCCAGCGGTGGGCGCGCGCGATGGCGGCGGCAGTGGAGATCGGCGGCGCGTCGATGGGCACGGCGAGGAGGTCGTCGCAGATCGCGGCGAGCCGAGCGGGGTCCTCGGCGAGGCGCTCCACTTCGACCCAGCGGTTCCATTCGGTGGCGAACGACCAGGCCGGATCGTCGATGAGACAGTTGGGCAAGCGATAGTGAAACGTCGGTCGCGCCTTGATCTGATCGCCTTCCTTGGCGGCCGCGATGACCTCGTCGTGCCGCAGCGTCGCGAAGACAGGCAGCATGTCGAGGGCGCGATTGCGCGTGGGGTTGTCCTCGAGGTAGTCGGCGACGAGCTGACCTTCGTCGGGGGCGTAGTCGGGCGCGAGCACCTTGCGGCGATACGCCTCCGGGAAGGCATCGACGTAGGGTCCGAGGCGACGGGTAGGGTCGACGTCGACGACCGCCGCCAGCCATTCGTGCAGCGCAAGGAACGCGCGCAGGTATCGAGTGATCGTGGCCGCGTCGAGCGCTGGCAGCTCGGGGTTGAGTTGGAAGCCGAAGCCGTAGAAGGGTGACGCGCGCGTACCTTCGGCGTGCTCTGCGAAGAGCGCCCAGCGCAGCGGCTCGAGCTTGCCGA